>Ga0310696_10002046_pt1 | contig 27609 bp, 41 predicted proteins | sample AusTroGonzalo_MG_4_FD_203885 | JGI IMG/M metagenome (GOLD analysis project Ga0310696, IMG submission 203885) | Bovine rumen microbial communities from tropical cattle in Woodstock, Queensland, Australia - Gonzalo_02 (v2) (version 2) | ecosystem: Host-associated > Mammals > Digestive system >...
ATTATTTTCTGATTTGCATCTGTCATACGCCTCACCCTCTAATTACTTTCTGTAGCAGTAATTTCCTCATTCTTATCCGTAAGATCTTGCAGCTGCTTCTTCATCTCTTCCATCTCTTCATCGGCTTCTTTTATGCTCTTGGTGATATCCTGAACGGTTGACAGGTTTTTAGAGGCATAAAGCCGTAGGCCCAGCATCAGGACGACAATGTTCATCAGATAATCGCCGGCATTCTCCTTAAAAATGGTTGATCCGTTACTGATCTGTATCTTTATCACTGTGGATAAGATTATGAGGATCAGCGCAAGCACGCTCAGTATGATGGTAAGGCTGTTCAGCCATCTACCGTAGTTCTTCAGTTTTTCATATACACCTTTCATGGTTTATTCCTCCTTTTTTGTATAAAAACAACTGCCCCGGATGCTTTCCTGGTCATGAATGCGTTTCCTGGTCTTTGTCGTCAGGGATGTCTCCCTGCGTGTCATGGCCGCACCTGAGCGTATGGCCTATAAGTCCTCCGACCGTGTTTATGATGAACAGGCCGGCAAGCAGTGCCAGGCCGTATAACAGGCCGGGATATTCGACGTGTATCGTGTATGCGAATGCAGCGAGGATCAACAGCCCCCATATGATTATCATAGCCCATTCAAGGCTGTCCTTTATCTTATCTTTCATCGTCCCTTTCATCGTCCATCTCCCCGTCTTCGTCATTTTTCCTGCTCTGCCTGGCAAAGATTACGCCTATTATGACGAGGGCCCCAATCCCCTCTATGGCACAAAGGGGTAATAAATTCGATACCGAGTCGGCAAAACTTGCGGCAAGAAACTGTATCATTTCATGTCCTCCTGTTTATCTTCATTGTTGTTTGCGGAACGGAGTCAGGACTCCACCTCCGCTATCCATTCATACTCGTACGCATCGCTGCGCCTTACCTGAGCCAGACGGTCATACGCTTCCTGCTCAGAGTCGCATTCACAGATCTTAACGGTGCGGGTAAGCATTCCTAAGTCGTCGTCATCGTCATGTGAAAACCTCTGTCCGCATATTATCCATTTCTTCATCTGCAGGGCTCCTTTCTATAGGTGGGGAGATGTCACAGCTTTCGCTGATTCTTCTTTTATCTCCTTATCTTCTCTATTTTATGAAAACCTTCTTGGCATCATGGTCATATGTTATGCTGCATGACCTATAGTCAATACTGTCAGGGTCAACCTCGTATCCGTTTTGGAAGAAGCTGTAGCCGTCTCTTATCGCATTGTTCCATTTCATGGTGAATATAAAGAAGATGGTAAGTGCTGCGGCGAATACCACGACACCCATCGTGAACAGGGCTGCGGACGGCGAGCTGGAACTGGGCCTCTGTCCCCTGTACTTATATGTGTATATATAGAGTGCCGCTGCAAGGATCATGTGTAAGATTGCTATTACGGCGAGAACGAGTGTAAGGCCCATGATGCTCATCTCACGGTACCTCCTCTTCATCTTTTGCCATTTTCTTTATGGCGGAGTACGCCAGGTTGTAATGTATCACATTCCGGTTCTCTATAGTCTCTTTGCTGAAGTCATCTGCATTCTCAAGATATGCAAGCTCTTCAATCAGGGGGATCGCGACCGTCTTATATCCGTCAAAATATTCGATGCACACGGCCTGCCTGCGGATACAGGTGATGGTGAACGTGGTGTGGCTTACCTTGACCATGCATATGCCGTTGCCGAAATCAGCGAGGGCGCTATCGTATTTAGGGTCCCTAAACCCATCAATGCCTTCGTATACTATCTCGTCGTCAAGGCCCAGCGCCCTGATGTGCTGCTCGACCTCGTCATAGTTGTCTATGTAATCCGAGAGTTTCTCTGACCCTGAGCATCCGCACAGGGTCAGTATCATGACCGTGCAGAGCAACATGAGAAGTGACGATGAAACTCTGTGCTGTATGTTTTTCTTCATATTCTGTCTCCTTTGCCTGTCCATGAGGATGTGGAATTCCAGATATCCGATGCCTTAGCGGTATGCTTCATTGCGTAAAGGGTTAGCCGGAGCTCCGCTTCTATGCCGGTGTACGTCTCTGGAATGCCTGTTTCGGGGTTGATGAATATTACTCCGCATTCTCCTGTGTTATTTGTCATGTTCCTTCCTCTCCTTGTCCCTGCCTAATCCAAGCTACCCATCGTCCGCAGGTCTATGTGGACCGTGTAGGAGTATTTGTATACGAACAGAAATTTTTCCGTATGCCTTTCAACGTAGGGAATCTCGTTTGCCTGCAGCGGCGTGCGGGAGTCGCTGTCGTCAATGTCGGCCTGCTTTATGTCGCCGTTCTCGTCCATGTATGATACATATGCGCCGTCTTTGTCTGACCGTATATCGAGCACATAGAAATTGTCAGTTGCCGTTTTTTTGGCAAAGTATTCTATGCCGGCGCAGAAAAAGATAAGGACGGCTGAATATATCACAAGGAATGCGCTGATTATAAAGCCTAGTTTTCTTAACTTACCTTTGTCTGTTGCGAGCTGGGCTTTTATGGCTATGACAAGAAGCCCGAGCATGAATATGAAAAACAAGATGATGGCGAATGTGTTTTCATGCATGATGCCTGTGTTTCCTTTCTTTTAATGTCTATGATACAGGGATCGGGATTATCACTGTTTCGTTCCTGACCTTTTTGGGCATAAATGCCTTCTTCTGTTCCTTGTCGTACATTGTCTCGTACAGATCCTCGGCCACTGTTACGGGGCCAACCTTGTTCACGTCAAGGTAGAATGCGTAATCTTTGGAGTACATGTACTCGGCTGGATAGGGATTTTCATAGTGTCTGGGCAAGATCAGGAGTAACCTGTCTTTCATGTTCTGGGTATATTACTTTCGTGTGTATATACCGGTTCTTCCAGGCTTGAAAGGATGGGCCAGACAGGAGAACTAAAGGTAGGTTGATGATATTTTTTGGGGGTTTGACCGGAACAGACGTCCGGTACGATATCTTTTTACATGTATATGATACCATAAGAAGGGTGGCTGTCATAGACATAAAGATAAAAAAATAAGTATTCCTAAAAGATATGCAGCTCCGCATTATCATGCCGTAAAGCCTCTCTCGGAGTGTAACGGCCGTCAGGCTGCTTCTCTGTCTTTGTCTGCTATAAATATGCATGTGTTTTTATCCAGAAAGCTTCCCCGAAAGGATCCGGCACGTATGCCCTGATATCCCGGGAAACCCGTTTTTCAACGGGATTGCATATTAGGGATGCTGTAAGCAAACAAAACACAATGAAAAAGGAGGAAAGGTAAAATGCCAAACTGGTGCTACAACAAAATGAAGTTTAGAAAGAAGGACTTTCCCAAGTTCCTTGAAAGGTATGTCGTACCTTCAGCGGACGACGAAAAGAAAAGGGAGTTTGACTTTAACAAGGTGGATCCCATGCCTAAGGAACTGGCCAATACCATAAGCAGCGGAAGCAACGTAGACCTCATAGTCTATTATCTTTTTTCTACGATGAAGAAAAAAGATGCGTTCGCAGAGCTGGAAAAGTATAGGAAATACAGCCGTTTCCTTGTCTGGACCATCGGGTCGATGTACAAAAGGAGAATGACCGTCAAGCAGATACTTGATAAGGCAAGGGACAGGATTGGTGAGGATAAGGATATCCGGATATTCGAATCCGAGCTGTATGACGACAAGCTTAAGGAAAGATACGAAGACGGTTCATACAGGATGCTTGATGCAGGCCATACAGCTGAAGAGGCTGGGAAGTATTATTATGATCTGCTGGTCAAGTTCAGATGCATGGACTGGTATGAGTGGGCCTGTAAAAACTGGGGCGTCAAATGGAACGCCAGCGACACCTACATAGATGACGAGAAATGCACTATCTGGTTCGACACTCCATGGGGAACGCCGGATAGTATCTATGAGAAAATCGCAAAGCAGAACCCAGACTGGAACGTACGGGTGCGTGCGGACTTCGAGGACCCCGGCCACATAACGGGCAGGATCGTCGACGGTGAGCTTGAGTGGGCCTGCTGACATAAACAGACATAAACAAAATGAAAAAGACCTTTTCTCAATGAGATTAGGTCTTTCATTTTTTTGTCCGGCATGGACTGCTGCCCTTTTTGCTTACCGGATGCTTCGCATGTCTTCTCTGAAGGATTCGCCTGCCCCTGTGTAGCCCTCCCGGATGGCAGCGTTTCTCATCTCCTGCTTCTTCATCTCATACATCAGCTCATCTGCGGCATTCATGACGTCGTCGAAGGACATGCCGTCCTCCTTGAACTTCATCCCGTAGCTGAACTTGCACTCGAAACTGTCGTTGTATTCCTCGTTGAGCACGGGCTGCTCCCTGTACCACTTTCCTACGAGCCTTGTCAGCTCCGCCCTGCTCAGGTTGGGGACTACCACTATGAACTCGTCTCCGCCGATACGGTAGAGGTCGCCGTAGCTGAACCAGAACCTCAGCTGGTCGGACGCCTTTATCAGCAGCCTGTCACCATCGTCATGCCCGTGGGTGTCATTTATCTTCTTGAAATTGTTTATATCGAAGAATATCACGGCATAGCTGTCGTGCTTCTCGTATTCGGGTATGCGCACGTCAAGTCGCACCCTGTTATGGCAGCCGGTCAGGCGGTCGTGCTCGCTCAGCTCTTCTATAGGTTTCAGCAGGAGCTTGGTTGCGTTTAACACGTTGGCTGCGCCCATTATCACGTAGGTCAGTATCACGCTGAATACTGAGAATATACCGGTAAAATACAGGATGAGTATTATACAGGCAAAAACAATGCAGCCGACAAGCTGCAGGGCTATAAGTTTCTTCATGCGGGTGTCCTCATTCCATTTCCGGCCTCAGGGGCCGGTTTTATGTTGTTAATATGCAGGCCCGGGGCTTCGCCCAGCAGGAAAATGCCTAAAATAAAACGAGGCCGTCGGGCTTACGCCCTCCGGCCATTATCAGCGTCTGTCATCTTATAAAACTCTTTACTACCGGCTCTGCCTCACGTATGAACGCAAAGGCTAAGTCCATGCCCCTGATCCAGAAGTCCCTGTCGGACTCTTCGAGAGGGATGCAGGACGAGAACTTGGCGGTGAGCCTGCCGGTGCTTATGTTTGCGGATATGTCGGGGCAGATTGCAGGCTTGTCCCCATAGGGGTAGATACTGATACCGGTCAGCACATCCTTCCAGAACTTCACTTCCATCCTGTAGCCTGTGCCCTCATAAAGCCTTCTGTTATCTGTCTGTTCGATTATCCTTAAAGTTCCCAATCGTTTATATCCTCCTTGTGTACAAGCCTTTCCTTGCTTTCCTTGAACTCTTCTACAAGCTTGTCGAAAGTCTTCTCACTGTGTATGCCTGAGAGGTAAAGCCCGCCTACGACGATTCCGCACAGCTCTGCAACCTTGTGCCTGTCATTCTCATCGGTTATGCGGCATATGGGCTCACACCCGACTGTCTCGCATATGTAATCTATCTCCTTGCATGCGATTATGCAGGTATTGTGCAGCTCCCTGCGCTCAGCGTCCCTCTTCTTGAACATGAACTCAGTCATCGGGGACCACTGGATGACTGCCGCGGCTTCTATCTCGGACCTTACCACGTGGTTGAAGTAATCCACGAAGCTGTTGAGGTTCGCCGTAAGCTTTGAGAGGAGCATCTTCTTTTCTCCTTCTTCCCTGCTGGAAGCCTTGATAGTGTCTGTGAGCTGCTGAAAATCTTTGGTCAGGTACATTTCTTTCTCCTTCGTTCTGATGTCAATATGCACAGGTCCTGCGCCATACGCCATTCCCCGAAAGGAGAACGTGCAGGCGGAGACCGTCCTACGGTTACGGTCAGGAATATGCCTGCATCCTGCAATTAGGCAGAGCAAAGGCCCATTCCTGAATCCAGGAACAGGCCTTTGCAAGGAGACTCTATGCCAAAATAGTATCTGTCTTTATCACCAGGGCTTCGTCGTCCATATGAAGATGTAAAAGCCCGTAGCCATGAGCGCCAGCACGGTGGCGGCAATCCTTCTCATGACTGTCATCTTCCCAACCGGCTGCTTCCTTTTGCTGCAGTCTATCCAGAACAGGATGATAGCAGCGTCCAGCGGCAGCAGAAGGGCTATGAAGAAGTCGAATGCGTTTGTAAGCAGGGACGTGTCAAAGAGGCTTCTTATCAGCAATACCACCTCTGCCACGCCTAATACGAAGGTGGTCAGGATCAGTGAAAGTATAAGCTTCTGCAGGGTGCTTGCCTGCCTCAGGAATAATATGATCTTTTTCATTCCGTCATTCCTCCTTTGCAGCTTCCTGTATGGATGGGGTATCCTTATCTTCTGCCTCATCTGCAGGACGGGCGACTGCAGCCCTGTTCTCAAGCTCTTCGATCCTGCTCTCAAGAACGTCAACGGCGGATGCCACATCCCTGAATGTCCTTGCGGTGTGTTGCACATGCATGGCCCCAAGGCTCAGCCAGATGGCTGCAAATCCGATAAACAGCTTGAAGTCGGAGTTGATATTCTCATCCGGGATCACGTTTATTATCTGCAGCAGGGTGACGATGAGTATGATGGAGGCTCCGATCAGTGATGCGATGGAGAGGTTTTTGCCATACCTTACCATGTCGCTGCGTTGTTCGTTGATCTGATTGCTCAATTTTTTCATATGTTCCTCCTTTTAGGGTTATTTTACCGGGATGTAACCGTTGAGGTCATCCTTGTATTTCTCGTAGGTCTCGGTGCACAGGTATATGCCCTCGATAGCATTAGACCTGTACGGATAGACCCTTACATAGCTGTGGTCCGTGTTCCCGTCATTATGTATCTTGTCCGAGGGCAGATAGAGGTCTGTGGCATCATTGTTGTCGTATACCACAATGCAGTGGAACTCTACTTTTGTCTTGTCGGACAGGCTCTGTGTCTTGGAGTAGAACTGAAGCCCTAAGACATTGATATCTTCGGTCTGGGCGGCGAATGCCTCATAATCATCTAAGTTGGAGACGTGGACGATAGAGGCGGTGAAAAGGACCAGGAGCGACGGGATTATCGCCATGGCCAGATGTTTTATAGTCTGATTTCTGATTTTCCTCCGCTCTTCCGATTCTGGTATGATAGGCAGGTATACGCACTTGAGCAGCTTTACCCCAAGCCCTACTATGATGCCTATTGATATGATTATTACAATAAGAGTAATGTTCCTTATGGCTAAAGGTGTCATCTGTTGTCCTCCTTAAACATGTACGGGTCCTAGTCAGTAACCCCTTGCGGAATTAAGGACAGATTTTACTATACCGAACACGGCCAATGCAATCATTATTATGCCTATATAGGTTGATGCTGTTGATATTGTAGATATAAAGTCGTTGACGAGGCCGGGGGAACCTGCAATGCCTGTGAGGCTACCGGAAGTCTCGGATGCCATGTCCGCATTTTCTGACGCAACCGTTCCTATCAGGTTTGATGTAATAAACTTGAGCGCCATCAGTATGACACCGGCACACAACATGAGCACATACCTGAAGGGTGAGCTCGGATTACCGCTATAGCTGTCAGATGATGAGCAGGCTGCTGTTGTAATTTCTTCAGCGCTGTCTTCAGCCTCATCTTCATCCTCATCTTCGGACTCACTCCCGTCATCTTCTTCCGTATCATATACATCGCATTCCGTATCATACCCGTCGCATGTATCGTTATCATTACTGTCAGCTTCCTGATCGTAATAGCCTTCCTCTTCAGGGGCGTCAGCTTCTTTTATCACGCCTTCATCTAAAGCGTCTTTCATGTCTATTTCAACATCGGCTGCGATGACTGAATTACCGCAGAATTTGCAGATATACATCTTGCTTATGTCTTCATATTTGAAGTTTCCGCTTCCGCAGTTGGAACACTTGAGGTCTATCAAGCCTTTGGCTACCTGTGTTGACATATGCTCTCTCCTTTTCTGTATGCCCGCTACACGGGACTGTTTCATTTTGACATATCTAATATGATGGATAAATTCACATATATATATTCCCCGAAAGGGTGCCGGAAGGGTGGGTTAAAGATTCATTTATACCGATAAATTCAGCATTATGTTGCTCTTTATGGTTTAATGGTATCACTATTTGCAATACATTTCAACAACATCTGTCGCGAATTAGAATACCATATTCCCCTCCCTGTGGAGTGTTATCCGTGTCTGGGAGCTTATCCGCGGGAATATAGTGGTGTTTTGTGCGAGCAATTAGCGTGGGTGTGCGAAATAAAAAACTCCTGCAAATAAAGCAGGAGTTTAGTGTCAGGGGTCAAGGTTTCGCTATCAGTCTTTTGCGGGAAGCGGGCCGTCTACCGACTCGTCATACAGGCGGACGTAGGTTGCCTCTGTCACGCTGCCGATATAGTCGTCGCCCCATTCCTCTTCTTCGAGGTCGGTTACGTAGCATATCATTCCGAGCGGATTGGTGTCTGTCACGTATTCATCGTCGCACTCAATGCTGTTGACCTGCACTATATGCGTGGTATAGTCGCGGGCGTACTCATCGCTGCAGATGATGATGTCGTCTACCTGAACTCCGGCGAAACTGTTCCTGGCGTTCTTGTCTATCATAACGGGAACGGGTTCGAAGTCGTTATCGGTGGAAAAGAAGGTTACGCTTACCGTCTCTTCTATGCCCACACAGTTTCCAGGCTCATCTTCATTGTCAATGTCTCTGTATATCCTGACGGACCCGCCTATGCCCTTGCTTGATACCTTGCCGGGTGATGTTATCGTCCTGTAGGTAAGAAGCCTGCATGCGTCGGTGTAATCAGGGTCAGGGTCGGTGAACGTCAGATCTACGAAACATTCGCCAGATGATGTTACGTATGCCAGGGATTCCATATCCTGGAACCTTATCAGGTATGGCTCGCCGTCGATGTACAGGAGCACGTCGCAGTCACCGTCTGCAGAGGTGTTTGAGGTCACCCATGCCGTCTTGGGATTGAGCTTTTCCTTAAGCCGAACCGTTACCTTAAGTCCGAGATCTACAGGGGTCTGGTCGGGCCTTTCAGCCGCGTAACCCTTAAGGGTGTAACCCTGGACGCTTACGTATTCCTGCTTGAGCCATTCTGTAAGATGCTCTTCGAATACGTACCTGTCTTCTTTTTTTAATTCAGGGTTATCTGCAATCTTTTCCGGGACCTCTACCTCTGAGGGGTAGGGGTTACCATCCTTGTCATAGTCGATATCCCACATGATGTTTGTTATCTTCATATTGCCTCCTTTTATTGTGTTTGTATTTATTGTATTGCCTTTACAATATGTCGCGGAGGCTGAAAACGGGTGTTTTAGGTAAATAAAAAAGCGGGATGTTCATCCCGCATGCGGTGCCCCAAAGAGCCATAGCCCAGGGCAATTTTCATAAGAAGCATTTCCTGTTTATACCTGATTGAGATATGCTGTTATCAGCGCTCGCCATACTCATCGTAATCCTTTTCAGGTACTTCCTTTGTCTTATCGGCAGGAACGAATGTATTGTGTTCCTCCCTTGATGAATTGATGATGCCGACGGCCTCATCCACGCCTGATGCGGCGACATTGTCGATGAAAGGCGACTGGTTCTTGAACTGTTGTGAACGCGAATCTGAAACTGCCTCCTGGTCCATCTGTTCTGCTGACGAGTATTCATGATCCGTATAGATGTCATCTTTAAGCACGTTATGGATGGAACCATACAGCTTCTGCAGGAAGGCTCTCTCTACAGCTTCCTGGGAGGGTCCTTCGCCATTCTGGACTGACTTTATGGCATCGTCGAGGACATCATCCATGTTGATCTGTATGCCACCGCGAATCTTTATGCTCTCGATATGGAGGTCTGCATATTCTTTTTCGGCCAGGGGCGGGATATGGTTGCCAAGTATGCCTTTCTCCCGGTCAGAGTACAGCATGACGTAGGATACCAGCGGCGTTGCCTCAAACTTTTTCACAGCGGCCTCAATCGTTTTCACCGCCCTCATAAGGTTCGCCTGTGTGGGTGTCCCGAATATATGGCTCTCCCTTATGTCGTTGCTTATAAACACCCTGTCGGAGAATCCATGCGCGAGCTCTATATAAGAATTGGTATTCCTATAAATGGCAGCAGAGCCGGGGTAATACGAGATGCCTGTGTAGTAATCGGGAAACTTCTTTGTGTTTTTATCGACACCTAAGGTGTCATCCTTGGTGTAGCGGTGCCAGAACCCCTCAGTGTCGCGTAAGTAAACACGGTCGTATGTTCCGTCAATCAGTTTATCTAGGCTGTTATAGACAGCGGACACGAACGGTGTCGGGTCATCAGGCCTCTGCAGTTTGATCTGCTGCTCCGAACCCGGTATCCCACGTTTTTCGAGCTCGGCGGCTAAAGCATCAGATCCGATATAGGCCGTCTTTGAGGGGTCGATCCTGCCGGACCTGATGTCTTCTTCTATACTGTCAGCAGCGAGCTCGACATCACTCTTTTTCTTAAACAGTCTGTCAAATAATCCCATAAGTCCTCCTTGTCTCAGCAGCCCTGCAGGCTGTCGATTTGTCATTATCGCTTTGGCGCGATATGATCATAGTTCTTCGTGAGCTTCTCCGCATTCTCCATATATTCTCCTGGCATGCGGTCATACTACTAGGTCCTCTTCATCCCTATATGCGGGATCCTTAAGCTTCGCCTCTTCAAGTTCTGCGTCGAGCACCTGTGCATATGTGAGCCCATCTATGTTATCAGGGCCAGGGAATTCCCATAAAAGTACCTGATCAACAGCGATACCTGCTGCTTCCCTGCTAGGGGTGAAATTGCTGACGTCAATAAGGCGTTCAATGGCAGAATCGTGAATCTCTGCGTACAGGTCAGGACAGTACAGCTTTACGTCTGCGCCGTAAAGCTCCTGAATCCTGTCTGCTACAGGCTGCTCAAGTCTTTTCCATGCTGCTCCCATGTCGTTCCTCCTTATTCTTTCCTGCGTGGTTTGGTCTCTGGGCATAGTGCGGGCGGGAGCCCAGGCATCTGATGCCACTTAACTTATACTTAATATGTACCACGCGGTAAAATTACGGTAAATAACAAAAATAAAACAGAAGGTTACCCTTCTGCTGGTGTGTATGTGCTAAATTTCAGCTGACTTTCGTGTTCCACAGGATGGCGACTATAAATACCGTTTCAGAAACAAACGGTGAGTCTGTTGAGTTTACCTTTGCACCCTTGTAAAACCGTAAAGTTCCAAAGGCTGAGCTAGATATTTTTCTTTTTTCATGTTCCTTTATACCCTTGTAAAACTATAAGGTTCCAAAGGCTTTTCATCATAGTCAAAGCTTACATCCTCCCTTTGTACCCTTGTAAAACCATAAGATTCCAAAGGGTCAAACCTTTGGCAAGGGCCCGTGCGTACCGGAGGTTCTCCTTACGGAACTGCCTCCGCTCGGCACGGGGTTTCGTCTTTCGACAGGCTGACAATTCAGCCTTATATGTCTAGCTTGTAGCTATAGTTTGCTTTTATTGGGTTAGGGATTACGGTTTTGTAAAACCATAAGGCTCCAAAGGTCAGTGCTAATATATACCAGGTACTCTTCCCTTTGTACCCTTGTAAAACCATAAGGCTCCAAAGGCAGTCATGCTTATCCGTATCCCATGCCTCCCTTTGTACCCTTGTAAAACCGTAAGGTTCCAAAGGGGCAAAAGTATACCTAAGGATTATCCTGCCCTTTGTACCCTTGTAAAACCATAAGGTTCCAAAGGGTCAAACCTTTGGCAAGGGCCCGTGCGTACCGGAGGTTCTCCTTGCGGCACTGCCTCCTCTCGGCACGGGATTTCGTCTCTCGACAGGCTGACAATCCAGCCTTATATTGTGAGCCATTAGCCCTGATGATCCCATAACATCTTGTATGTTACTTTGCCTCTCCTAAGTCCTGAAGCCTTACCTGCAGTAATTTCTTGGCGTATTTCTTACGGTATCCATCCTTGTGTTTGTCGTTCTTATCTACAGGGAGCTTGTACTTATGAAGTCCGCCAAGTCCTGCAGACTTAAGCTTTCTGTTAAGGATATCCAGTATCTGATAGGGTGCATTGTTTGCTATCGAATCCTTATATTTCTTTCCGCCGACATTAGTCTTAAATGACCTGTCGTTGACAGAAAAGTCATCGCCCATGGCAAGGATATTGTTTGCAATGATTGAGGCCCTGATGACACGTGACTCAGCCTGTTTTCTATCAAGATTGGCCTTTTCGCTTGCGTAGTGCCTGTAGCTTTTTGAGAAGGTCCACTTAAGGCGTTTGCCGGAATTATCTTTTCTGCGCATGAACGTCCCGTCGGGATTTACGTTCTGAGGATTGCTGATCCTCTTTGATTCGTCCATCTTCTGCTGGAGCTCTTTCTTCTTTTCGATATATTCTGAGCTCTCGGGAAAGCTGATGTCCATCTCGGTGATATTGCCTTTCTCGTCCGCTATGGTAAAATACTGCTCGTCTGCAAAAATGCTTATTCTGCCTTTTCCGATAGGATGAACGGGATCTCCGTTGCTGTTGTATTTAACCGCGGGAGCTCCGGAAAGGGTGAGCTGGAGGCTGTATGCGAATCTTTCCTTTATCCTTTTCCTGACGATACGGACAATCTTTATATCACGGTTCATCATGTCCATGATGTAATGGTCCTTTTCATCGGGTTTTACTGCGATGAGAAGCTGTCTGCCCTTATTGGATGTCATGGATATCCAGTATTTCCCTCCGGGCTCAAGCGTCTTGATGGTGGCGCCTTTGTCGTCTACTATCCTCATCCCGCTTTTACCGTCAGTAGCTATGGATGAAAAATCCCTTGCTTTTTTGAAGGAGCAGTTCTTTCCCTCCTTGTACAGCAGCTTATCAAAAGCTGACCACATAGGCTTTGCTATTGACAAAGCAGCCATCATTGATGGGATTATGTCTTTGAAGTGATTCCTGTATGAAGCTATCATTGACATAAAGGAGAATTCGCTGAACCCGTATTCTTTGTGGTAGGGGGCCTGGGCGGCCAATGCTTTCTTAAATTTGCCTGTGTCTCTTAATTCCTTTGCATAACGTGTTTCCATAGGTGTTCCGTCGTTCTTAAGCACGGCGTCTGTGATGGCCTTCGCCTCTGCGTATTCAGGTATCTGGCACATCTCTTCATAGGCCTTCAGCCTTCCCCCGAGCATAGCGTTGTATATACTGCAGCATACCCTGAACCTAGAGTCGAGGGTGTCTGCCTCATATGGCCTCAGTTTAAGGGGAATGGTGATGACTGAAACTGTCTCGCCTTCAGCTTTATTCCTTCTCATGTCTTATCCTCCGTCGTATGTGATCGTTTTTTTGCGTAAGCCTTCTTTTTCTGTTTCTCCAGTTTCTGTTTCTCCATCCTTGCCGCCCGGTTCTCCTTCCTGAGCTGCTTGAGTGCGGCAATTTGGGCCCTGCCTTCTGGGCTGTTCTTGAACACGAAGCTCTTCATAGCTTTAGTGCGGCTTCTGTATCCGCTTCCCTGGGCGTCATCCATTACATCGCCCGTGCCTGCGTCCACTATGACATACCTCCTGTCATATCCGTCCGTGAGCGTGTCGCTCTGTACTACTATAGGGTACATTGATGCGTTCCTTTCATTTGCCCGATGCGCTCTGTATGTGGCTGCCGATGGCGCACCTGTGTTTCTTCAGTTTTATATCCAGCTTCTTAATTCGTTTATCATGCCGGGCATCCTGTTGCCTGCCCTCTGCGTTTCCCTATTGGTTACGGGTGTAATATGCTGACAGTTTTCTCATATCAGCATTCCCCGAAAGGATGGCAGAGCACCCCCAGGGGCATGAAAAAAGCCCGCCAGGATCTGTTCCTGACGGGTATCTTTTATTCTTCGCTGTCTTTGCCATTCTTCTCCCTGTTTTCGCGATATATCCGCTCAAGCGCGGCGTGGACCGCGGAGAAGTCTCCCTGCAGGTAGCCCAGCACCTTGTGGTACAGCGGGCTGTGCTCTGCCGCTATGGCTATCAGCTTTTCATCCATAGCCTCTGCTATCCTTTTGCATTCCATATCGAACTGCTTTAGGTCGGGACAGGATATCTGATACCTGCATGACGAATGGATGTGCCACGGCAGCCTTCCCTGATGCCTGTGCTCTTCCGCCGGATGGAAATCCCTGCAGAGGACTGAAAGGTCCAGCAGGTCCTGCTTCATCATCTGGTCGCCGTGGTTTCGGCACGTGGAGCAGGGTATGCGGGGGTCAAGTATGTTCCTGAAACTCATTTTATCCTCCTATCTGAAGCCGGTCCTGCGCTTCTTCCTGTGTTTCTTCGGGACATCGGGCATAGGGCTGGGTGTGGGCCTGGGATGGTCTTCGGCCTCATATTCTGCAACCCTCTTCTGCCATGCCAGACGCTGTTCGTATTTCTTCTGCTCTTCCTTATCCAGGAAAGCCTGTATCCCGGCACTGGAACGGTATACAGGGGTCTCGACGGTCCTGACCTTGTCGTAGTCGTCCTTCTCTACGTTTATCCTGTAGATCGTGCCGGTACCCTGTTCCGAATAATAGTCGGAATGGTTTGGCAGGTCCCCGATAGCCGCTTCGATGGTTGCATACTGGCCTGATACCACCGGGCCTGAGTTTCCCCATTCGGTTACCGTATTCCGGATCTCATAGTAGGTCATCCAGGGGTCGAACATGATGCCCTTGCGCCTGCGCTCGCTTCGTTCGGCTTCCTTATAGGCTTCCTCGAGAAGCTTCTCACTCTCCATATGCGGTCCTCCTAATCGGTACACTCTTTGATATGTATCGCATAGTGCACGTCCGTGCGGGTGTCGACTACATATACGGTGTCATCATCGCCTTCAAGGACCCTGTATGGAAGGGGTTCGATAGGCGTGTTCTGGCCGGTGCTTGCGGTATGGAGCATGTCGCTTATGGCATGCGTGAGCCCGCTCTCGCCGGATCCTACATTAGGATAGTTTGTGTTCTGTATGCTCATTTTGTTTTCCTCCTTGTGTATTATTGTATTATTGTAGCATGACATCAATATGCTGTAAAGTCAGATTCTGAAAAGAAAAAACCTGCTCCATAATGGAACAGGTCTGATGTGTGTCTGGTGTGTGCTGGTCATGCAGCAAGTGCTTTCTCGAGCTCTTCGTATTTTTTATCAGACAAGAGCCCGCTTTCATAATGGAAGTTGCAGTCTGTAAGGACGTCTTCAATCTTCTTACGGAACTTTCCTGCCTTATGGAGATTCATGAGAACCCTTAAGTCTGACTTTGAGAACCCGTATCCGAGGTCGCCAGAGAGGTCTGAGCCGTCCTTTACATGCCTGAAAGCTTCGGCAAAATCGAGTCTGATGCGGGCGTCCCTGATGCATTCATTTAAGTCATCAGTATCGAAGTCTTCACATCCACTGACAATGCTCTTGATGTCGTCTATACTGGACTGTTCAAGCTTCGAAGCCTTAAGGCAATGCGCCACGTCGCTTCTGAGCCAGGCGGACAGGGCACCGATGTTTCTTGAATCAAGGAGCTCGTCTAGCCTGGGGTCGTGGGACTTCAGTTCGGGCATGTATTTTTCTACAAGCCTGCAGTCTGCATCGTACATAGCCTTTGCCCTTGCGGTAAGGGCGTTGTCCTTCTCTTCCACCTCAGCCTCTTTTAACTGGATCTCCAGTTCAGCCTTCCTTGCTGCGAGAGCTTCAAGCTCCTTCTTGATCATTTCTGTTTTACTCATTTTGTTTTCCTCCTTGTATTATTGTAGCATGATCTATACGTCTTAAAATATGCCGCGGCGTCTTTTTTCAAAATAAAAAGACCTGCCCTGTTGGTAGGGTAGGTCTTGGTTGCTGGTTATGCTGCCTTGAGCTTGTTGTACTGATCTGTTACTGCTTCGAGTACGCCGTCCTCAAAGTAGTCGTCGTCGAGGCTGATAAAGTCACCGTCTGCAAAACCCTCGCCGTCATCGTAAACGGGAAGGAGCAGGATTTCCTGTAACTCGCCACTTTCACTGTCAAAGTGGAACTGCAGGTCTCCCTCTACATAGCTGTCGTCAGGCTCGCCTTCAGGGTTGATGGGGTTCTCGCTGAACGCCTTATAGATTGCTTCGGTCTTTTCCTTCGAGACCTTGTAGTAAAGCTCGTCTAAGCCGTCAAGCTCGCCGATGGACTTATCTGTCAGTTTGATTTCGTTTTCTGCAATTTTCATTTTTGTTCTCCTTTTAATATATAATTCTTACTCCCCTAATATGCCTTATCCTGTAAAAAACAAAAAAAGCCCGTCCCAATGGGGACAAGCCTTTGCCGCCGTAACCTACCTTTTCCTCATCTCATCGAATACGCCTGTTATGCGTTCGATGGTCTCGCTGTCGAGAAGGCTGTGCGGCGAGGAGCTGTCCATGACCGTTGTGACCACTTCAGCGTCCTCCATATAGTCGCATACGGCTATGCCGAACAGATCGTTTCCCATCTCGTTGCCATGCCATTCTATCATGAGCTTGACGTACTGCCACGGCCTGCTATTGAAGTATTCCTCCGAGGCCTCCTTATATGCGGGCGAGCCTTCGGGCAGGAATATCTCTATGGCCGGATAGCATCCCGGATCATGGGAGTACGACTTTTTCATCTCTTCAGCTGACAGTTCCTTTACGAAACCGATTATCCTGTCTGTCATAACTGTATCCCTCCTTCGTTTACTGCATTACTGCCCTAATATGCCGTTTAGGGACGCACGTATGGCCCCGTAAACAGGCTTTTACCTTCTGGTGCGTTCAAGTTTACGTCGAAAGTGTAAAAAGCCGTTTACGGTTTACGGGCATCCTGAGCGCTCAGGCATTGACCCCTGCAGCGTATGCGAGTGTGGGTCGCAGCGTGTAAGTTACTTTACCGGTCTTTTTGTAGATTGCGGCAGAGCTGAAGTATGTCGATACAGTGTTGGGGATTGCCGAACGGGTCACTGTGTCGTTGTCTGCGGTACGCTCAATGGGCTCGTATCCGAACTTGCCCATTATGAACTTTACCATCCAGCCGATATTCCTGCGGTTGGGCGCATTGTTGTCGGGTGCATTGAAGTTGAGGGGCAGGTCGCTGTCCGCAAACTTCTCCTCAAGCTCCTTTACTACTCCCAAGAGTGCGGGGCGTCCCATCTCTGACACCGTTATCATCCGGTTGATAGACTTGGGCGTGCAGAGGAAGCTCATCTCCTGCCTCAGGGTTCCATTGGGTGTCTCCACCATCCTGGTCCTCTTCATGAAGTCGTCAACTATCGCATCGGATATTGCCTTAGATGTCATGTCGTACAGGATGGTGATGTTTGTGCTGTTCTGTTCCATGTCGTATACCTCCTTAAAAGATATTGTTGTTTGACACTATTGTAGTTCAGTATCATTAGATTTGTATCTATTGTAGCATACTCTCAATAGAGTGTCAAGAGAAATTTTTGAAATTTTTGAAATAAATAAAAAAGCATCCCGAAGGATGCTTTAGTGCTTATGGTATCAGGTAACGCCTGCGGGGAGTTCCTTTACGCAGATCTTTCCTTTAATCTCACAGATGCCAGGAGCTCTTTCGGCTTCAGGTAAATGCGAGATGAAGGTTGTCTCCTTGAATTCCCAGTATGTAGAGCGTCCCATCTGGAGTGCCCCACGGAACATCATGGGCTTATAGCTTGTATCAGGCTCACCCTTAAGCTTTACAAGGTAACGCTTATGCTTCACGAGGGTCTCAAAGTCCTTTATCTGACTGCTCATGCTGCTGCACCTCCTTTACTGGAGCGTACAGCTTCGGGTATCTTTCCGATTCCCCATACGATCGTGCTGGTGACGTCTCCGTCTTCCCAGATTATCACGCTGTCATCCGATACAGTGATGCAGTCGTTGTTTTCCGCCGCCTGTATAGCTTCTTCCTTGCTCTCATAACAGGAAAGGGCGAGCACGGACTTCCACATGGCTTCCCTTGCTTCTTCCTGTGTCTGAAAGTACGAAAGCTCAAGGTCAAGGTTCGCCTGGTCTACGACCGACATGACGTAACGGGGCGCGTCCTCGACTGACAGGACTTTCTCGCCGAGGGGAGGGGTGCCAAGCTCTGACTGAATCCACCAGTGCTGCACCAGGTATTCCCATCCGGGATCATGTTCCTTTTTGTTAAATTCTTTTGCTCTTTTGATGGCTTCATCTGCCAGCTCTTCGCTGCTGAATACGCCACAGTTGACTGATACGGTGTCACCGTTCAGGAGCTTTTTTGTTCCTCTTACTATGTGTACTGTCATTTATGTATCCTCCTTTTATTTTTCGTACGATGTACGGTTAGGATAAATATGCGGGCATGATCAAAATCGCGAAAAAGAAAAAGCCCACGCCGTGTGGCATGGACTGTAAACTTAGGCTGATAAACCTATACCTTCTAAATACATATGGGTAAATGTGTCGAAGGTCATGGGGCTTTCGAAGCCCTTGATCTCCCTGCTGGAATACACCAGGCCATTCTGGTATCTGAACCGTACGCCATTTACATCAATATAGCCCTTCTTTTCCAGAGTATTGCCTAGCCTTATTCTTTTTCTTATATCCATTTATTATTGCCTCCTTTTAATAAGATCTTATGGCAAATATGCCTATATCCGGATAAACGAAAACGCCCCTGCCTGGAGCGTCTCATGGGATTGTCTTTATTCGATTTCCGCGTACCTGAACGTGTCGGCGGTGAAATCAAGCTGCTGCCCGCATTCAGGGCATTCGCTGTTCTTCATGGCGCTGCTGCCGGTGAACCTTGCACCGCATATAGGGCACATGTACGGGGTCAGCAGGCTTCCGGTATAGAGGTATGGGACAGGTACCGACCTATGCTTCCTCATCAGATGTTTCTTTAACTTTTGACTCATCAATCTTATCTCCCTTCCGTATCTCTCCTTAATATGCCGTCACACGTGGCTGGAAAGGCTTCCTGAAGGTACCAGTGAGGTCTGTCAGACAAAGAAAAAGACCTGCGCCAAACGGTGCAGATCTTTATGGTCACAGGCATTCGGATGATTCGGTGTAGCCTTCCTTCTTAAGCCTGTCTGTAAGATCCCTGTAATCCCCGCTTTTTATCTCAATGCCGGGTGTTACCACCTTGGGACAGTTACGGGTAAATACCTTTTTGTCTGTACAAAAGGCAAGATACTTCCTGCCTCCGGTCTGGGATCTCGCGGTCTTAAATTCTAACAACATCTTACTGCCTCCTTTTTGTGTGATAGATTTGTGTGATAGATTTAATATGAGTGCTGTGCTAAATTCAGGCAAAAAGAAAAGGCTGTGATGGTCACAGCCTTGTGCGGATCAGTGGATGTCGTAATCCCATTCTCCGTTCTTATTCTTTCCTCTGTATACTCCGCCTGAGCCGTCGTCAACCCAGAAGGTTATACTGAAAGGTGCGTCGGGATATTTGGCGCAGAGACTTTCGAGTATTTCGACAGGCAGGCCCTTTGTGGTGAACCAGAGGGTTTCGTTTTCTGCATCGTACTCTGTCCGGCAGGCATCAACATAGCATCCCCAGTTAGCAACTCTCCAGTTCAGCCAGTTCTTGTAACCGGTCTCATCCATTAACTTTACGTAATGGCGGCCTACCTGGTCTGCAGTGTGTCCATGGTCAGTATATCGCTCCTCTTTATAATACATACGGAGGCTCTGGCCATCAATGGTCTTTCTCATTTTATCCTCAAGCTCAGCCCTGGGCATATTGATATCTATGGCAGGGGTCTTATCCTTCATTCCGTATGAAGGACGGAAAGGGCCTGCTACCTGATATTTCTCAAACGCCTGCATTAGAGTGTCTGTATCAGCGTTTTTCATCTTAGTCACTAGGTACAGGATGATGCAATCGTCAACCACATCGTCTGTGACTGTATTGCCAATCCTTTTGGGCTCGGGGATCAGTTTGTTAAAGTCGAACTGGCCTCTTTTTCTCAGTGCCTTCCACATTTCCTTGGTAAAGCTTGTTACTTTTACTTCTGCTCTTCCGCTCATGTTTTCCTCCTTTTGTGTGCTGCGGGTAACGCTTATAATATGAGATTCGGCATAAAACAGAAAAACAGGGCACTATGTCCCTGTTTTCAGATTCATGACCGGTCGACTTCAGGTGCAGGAAGTGACTGCGCAAAGATTTCATAATCCGCGTTTAGAGGCCTATATGCCGGTCAGATGGCTAACTGTATCCTAAAACGGATAAAAGGCTTTTACGGGCATTCTGGTGCGTCAGGGGACTGAATCTGATGCACCATGGAATAAAATAACGCTTCCCTTTATGGAAAGCGTTAAACTTATCCGGTATTACCGTTCTTCATCTAAGCCGGAAGTCTCGACCTGCCGGGAGGGGAGCCTCTCGTATATCTGTATGCCTGTCTTATCACGGGCCTTCTCGATGACATCCCTGTAAGACGGGTCAAAACGCAGCACGTCTATCCCATCTTCATCAACCAGCTCAAACGGGCTGTCGGGTGAGGGTTCCTCGCCGGCAAACTCGACTATCAGGTCTTCGGGATATTCATCGTATATCTCCCACTCTATCCATTCACTCTTCGGCTTTATGGAATCTGATCCGGAAGGCGTGCCTTGCCGGGAGGGTAGCCCGTCCGCATCAGGGGCAGCAGGACTGCTATCGTGTTCCGCCGCCTGCATCTGCAGCAGGGTTCCGATGTCTATGTCGGCATCATCGGGGACATCGCCAAGCTTTTCCATAAAGGCCTTAAGCTGTTCCATTTTCATGCGATTATCTCCTTAAGGCGCGCAACCTGTGACTCATACTGCTTACGGTTCTGGAATGCTACCATGGCATCTTCGTAGCTTACTTCGGGCCCACGGTCGACCACATCGTTTATCCTCGTCTTTACATAAGAGGGGCAGCCCTGTGTACCCTTGAGGAAGTTCCTGCCAAGCTCTGTGATAACATAGCTGCGGTTCTCCTTCTTTACAAGGCCGAAATAGGCAAGCTTCTGGAAGTTGTTATACTCGGAAGGCGTCATTGCAAACCTGATTTTGAGCTTGCCGAGGGTTGAGGTTCCGCCGGCCTTGTCAAGACAGAGCAGGTCGTACATGAGAAGGTGGTTGAACCTGTGCTGGTAGATGACGATTTTCCTGCCACAGCAGGGGCATATCTCAAGCTTCTTATTGATGTCGATTGTTTCGGTGATGTTATCCATAATCAGTTCCTCCCTATATAGCGGGGGATGGTTTCCCGCCGCGGTACTGTGTTGATTGAACGTTACGGGCTTAATATGCAGGGGTCTGTAATTTCTAACTAAACCCGCACAACTGCAGGCCCGGCAATAAAAAAGCACCGGAATCCGCATCCGGTGCTCATATATCTCAGATAACTTCTTCCTCACTATTCCTCTCGGAAGGCACAGGGCTGTCCTGCGAGAACTTCTCAAGCTCGATGGCCGACAGTGCCTCAACCCTTGCGTCCCTGCCTGCAGGTGATTTGCACCAGTCCGTGTATTCGGGCATACGGGAATCATTCACTGTTTTTATGATGTCCATGTATTCTTCCTCGTCATGGCTGTGGAGGGATATCCTCTTGATGCTGCATCCATAATCCCTGTTGAGCGACTCCATGAGCTTGTTTATGCAGGATCCTTTCCGCCCTATGATGGTGCCCGCATCAGATGACATGACGTCTATGTGCAGCACTCCGTCGCGGCACTTGCGCGCACGGTCTACGTTTATAAGATAGTCGGTGCGGTAGAAGGTACATCCTGCCAGCCTCGAAACACTGGCGAAATCCTTATCGTCCAGGCAGACCTTGCCTATATTGCGGGCGCAGAAGTTGACGGAGCATACCGTTTCGGTGTTCATGGAGTGTATCTGCTCCACCTTGACGGCGGCAAATCCCTTTGTCGAGTTGCTGAACCACTTCTTCATATCGCTAGCATAAGCATCCCTCATGGCTGACTCAACCTTCCTGTCTTCCATTTCCTGCTGTGCCCTGCGCATGCCTTCTGCACAGTTGGTCGCCTTGTATGCGTACTGGAACAGTGCGTGGCTGAACGAGGATTCTTCCCTGTCGAACGTAGGATTGTAGGTCTTCACACCGCAGAGCTCCTCGATAGCCGCAACTATCTTTGACTCGTCAATGCCAGCAGCCTTTCCCATATACAGGAGCGGCTTTGCCATGTCGAAGCTGCATCTCCCGCTTTTTCCTATAGCTTCCACGAGTGACCACCAGTCATCCGTATCCGCAGGGCTGAACCGGTCGACATCATTGACATAGATGAGTGCGGTAAAATCGTATTCGTTGTTAAACGTGTGGACCACGTCATCCTTTGACGTAAGACCATGCCCAGGCTCTATGGGCTCGACGTTGTATCTGTGCCTCAGTACGTCAGCGACACTGCATTCATGGAGGTTGCTGAGTATGGGATTAGGGTTGCTGATCAGCCCCGCGTTTTCTACCAGCTTTTTCTCGCAGTCGTGGTCTTTCATCAGCTCGGCTATGCGTTTTACAAATGTATCTGACTGATACCCGACCCTGTCAAGCCGGCCGACAAAGAGGTCCATATGCTTCTTTATGCAATCTACGCTGGCGTATTCCCAGTATATCCCGTCGGGATCGTATTTCAGGTAATCGTCAATCCGGTCGCTTTCAAACGTGATATGCTTGATGAGCTCCGCCTTTTCCTGCTCGTCGAACAGGTCGAACATCTCCCATTCTTTCTCGTTAAGGATGGCCTTATGGTCAGTCTTGGACAGCAGGTCCCTGAAGTATGCCTTTACCTGTTCTGTGCTTACGGATCCGTCCTCGATAAGCTTCTTTATGCCGCCTTCAGGAGGGGTGATGTCTATAACCTCATGGTAATGGAAAAGGTTGTGCTTGATGACCTCCTCGGCGTCGACATATACGGTGAAATCTTTCCTGAATCCGTTTGTGGCCAGGCGTATCAGTCCCTGTCCGTTATCCTGCCCCTTCATTTCGGCAAGCAGGTCTTCCCATCTGTATCCCGAGCGCTGGCCTGTAAAGACGCTGTAATATTCGTTAGCCTTGATCTCGACGATGGAACCTCTAGGATCGGAAGGCATCTGGTTATGGTACTGGCGGTATCCGGCACGGGTTACGGGAAGGCCCATCGGGATCTCTTCCGCGGCATATCCATAGTTGAGCAGGATGCCGCCTATCTCGGACCTGGCACTGGAATATCCCATGCTTACTTCCCTCAGGGCTTCGCCGGACAGGTCAAAGGGAGACATGCCGTTACTGTATTTACATGCATACAGGTCACAGCTGTACCTGCCGTTTTCTTCCTTGATGTTCTCAAAATGGAAGCATCTTGATTTGGTAACGCTTCCTGTATGTGAACGGCGCATCCCGTCATCGCTCTCGTACGTGCTCTCAACGGTGTCTATAATGCTGGACAGATCCTTGGGCATTGCATTGAGGGTCAGGTGCAGGGGCGTTATCTTGGGAAGGTCTTCTTCCCTTATGCTCGTAACTATCATTGTTTCACCTCCATGAGCGTGATTTTTCTGCGGGGAATATGCCTACATGTCCGGATACTGCAGATGGGAATAAAAATTCCGGAACCGCAGGAGCGGAACCGGGTGTTTCAGCATGATGACGCTGGTCTTTTCCATTACTTTTTAAGAACGGGCTCCTCGTGGAGCACGCCGTTCTCGAACTTGTACGCCTTGTTGCAGATGCTCATGATGCTCGGGCGGTGGGTGACTATGATGACGGTCTTGCCTTCAAGCCTCTTCCTTATGACTTCTATCATCTTTGCCTCGGTGGCTTCGTCGACATTGGACGTGGGCTCGTCAAGCAGGTATATCTCCTTGTCGCCTATGAGCAGACCCCTTATCAGATTGAGGCGCTGCCTCTGGCCCGTGGATACGAATACGCCCCTTTCCCCGAGTCGGGTGTCAAGGCCGTCATCCTGCCTTACATACCAGTCCCACAGCCCCACTTCCTTCATTATGTCCTCTATGTCGCTGTCGGTTATGTTGTCGTTGCCCATCTTGATGTTGTCCCTGAGGCTCATGTCGAATATCTCAGTATCCTGGGAGATGAACACGCACGAGAGCCTTGCGGATGCAGGCTTGCCGTTTATATATACGCTGCTGTTCTCTATCTCGCCCGAGAGGATGTTCAGCAGCGTGGTCTTGCCTTGCCCGCTCTCGCCGTGGATACAGATGATGTCGCCCTTGTCTACCCTGAAGTCGGGTATCTGTACCCTGATCCGCTTGCTTGACTTCGTCTCGGCATCCTGCCTGTCGTAGCTGTAATCCAGTCCGCTTATCGAAGCGGTGCTGAATGTGTCGGAGAACAGGGGAAGCCTCTGCCCGTCTGTGTTGAGGATCGAGTTCAGTTTCCTGAACGAGCCTGAATACTTTGCCCATCTCTTTATCAGATCTGCGAATATCCTGGAATTATGGATAAGCCTTATCTGCACCATCCCGATGTATGTGGCGAACTCCAGCGGAGTGCCTGTATGGAGCTCGGTGTTCATGTAGATGATGAGGGCTATGGGGCAGAACGTGAAGATACAGATCTTCTGGAGCATGAATCCCGTCTCGTGGACCTTGCTTTCCCGCCTCACTCCGGCAAGGCAGAGCTTTTCCTGGTCGGTAAGCCGCTTATGCATGAACCCGAACGACTGCATCTTCTGTACGGTGCCGATGTTCGAGCCTGAGTCGATGAAACGGCTGACATGCTCGCTCTCCTGGTTTGTCAGGTTGATAGCTGACTGGACCCCGACTACATTGAACAAAGTCCTTACAGCATTGGATACAATGAGGATGCCTACAAGGAGCACCATGTAGAGTATGTGGTACTGTGCGAGTATGACAGCGAGGAATATCAGATACATTACGTACATGGGCATCTCGAGGAGGCGGTGCCCCATCTCGGTACGGTGGTTGGCGAACTTGTCTACCAGGCCCGCTATGTATCCGGTATTGTGCTTCTTCAGTATCTCGGGACGGGTGTTGTTCATCACCCTGAAGTACAGCTGCCTGGTGCCGCATTCATACTCCTCGGTAAGCAGCGGCTGGGTCACGTCTATCAGTATCTCTGACGACACCCATATGCCGAGTATGATAAGGTACTTAAGAAGCATCTCGCCTATGTTGCCCTCAATGAACGCTGTCGGGAGCTTGGACAGGAAATTGTCGTTTATGGACTGCATGAGCCCGTAGAGGATGAAGCCTGTAAGAGTCAGGAATATCCTATACTTTGTTATGCCTTCATACAGGAGCCTCGTCCTGCTGTAGTATGGCTTATGTAACATGCGCAAACCTCTTTCTATACGGCAACGGGGCCGTATCAGTGCTGTCTGTAATATGCCTACATCCTCGCGCGAAGAACTGGTGAAAACATGCGAGGGGAGGCTATGTGCCGCAGTGCGTGGAAGCAGGCTGGCGCAACAAAAAAGGGCCCAATAGATTGGGCTCTTCTTTATCAAGCATTTATCGGTTGATGCGTCACAGGGCGAATGCGAGCTGCCCGCTCTCTTCGCTGATGTAAGCTTCCCCGTCGTCCCTGTACAGGGGGACCAGGCTGAAGCGCTTGACGGCCTTGTCCACGAAATCTTTCGCAAGCTCGTAGACTATGGAGAACCTGTTGAGGTTAGCTGCCGCCTTGAGCATGTTGCAGGATCCTCCGAACTGGTCGAGACAGACGTCTTCCTCATCGGTAAGGTTTCTTATCAGGTACTCGTAAAGCTCTATGGGCTTTTCGGCCTGGTGATGCTTGTCCGAGTTCTTAAGAAGCATCTCTATCTCGTAGTTGAGTATCTCACGCGTCTGGTATGCGTTGACGCTTGCCCTTGAGAGCTTCCGGGGCTTGCCCTTCGAGAATATGAGTATCTGCTGGACTCCCTTCGTGGTCTTTCCCGTGTTTATGCTGCCCTCGGGGGCGTTGCGCCAGATGCACTGGGTGTAGTAGTCGAGCCCAGCCTTCTTGGCCATCTGCTTTATCTCATAGAGGTACTCATAATTGGTCGAGCTTTCCACCGGGACGAACTCCACGAGATAGGCACCCTTCTTCAGGACCCTTGCCTTATGGAAGAAGTCATCCTGGGTGTACCTGAATGTGTCATAGTCGGCGAAATGCTTCTGATTTCCCGACTTGTGGGCTTTCTTATCTTCCCATGGATGGTCGGTGATGATCACGTCTATTGACCCATCTTCGACCTCTTCAAGGCTTCTCCCGTCTCCGTGGATGAGCAGGCTTGCAGACTTCTGCCCGGTAAGCATGTATACTCCCTTGCAGAGGCGCTTGAACTCGCTGCCGTTGCGGTAGATGACCGCCCTTGCGGAGTCGTGGACGGTGTCGGATGCCGAGGCATAACCGGAACCGTCGATAGCATTGTAGATCTGCTTGAGACTTGCCACTCCGCCCACGCACTTGTTCATGAAGCTGATTATGATTTCCTTTAATGTCATATATCATTCTCCTTTTGCCTTTTATTTTCTTACCTTCAGAATATGCCTATATCCCGCAAATCTGTCGTTTCGTGCATCAAAAAAGCCCGTCCTCATGACGAGGACAGGCTTATTATCTGTAGCGTGTTCAGTTCATCTGACTGCGGTAGCAGCCGTTGTAGTAATCATAGCCGTCGGCTGACCATCCTGTGTATACCCTGCCGTTTGGCTACATGGGCAAGCTAATGACGAGGTGCTTGTTGATGGCCGGAGTACTCTTGTCGGAACCATGCCCGGATATGACGCCTGAGCGGTTAAACTCGGAATCCACAAGCTGCTGGACGTGATGGAACTCATTTATTATGGCGCCGTATATCATCCTGCGGACCTTTGCGTCGGCGTCGTCCGACATGTTGTCGGCAAGGGCTTCCACGCTGATGTCAAGCCTGTTGGCCACAGCCTCCATACTTATGGAAAAGCTGTGCATCAGATTGCCGAGCCAGCTCTCGGGTATCTTCTCTCCTTTTCTCTTTCGTATATACTTGAGAAGGAACTCATATATCACATCGGCCATCTCATCAGGTGACTGGGATATGTCAACATGGACGCCGTCAAATTCCTCGTACTCGGTGGACCCAACCTTGTCGGCGAAGCACAGGTCGTACGTCTTGCCCTCGTACTTCTTATTGCCCAGCTTCCGCATCTGCCAAACCTTCTCGGTAAAGAATATATATGCGGCACGCTTGTCGGTACCCTTCTTTGAATCACGTAGCTCCCTTGCAATGGGGATAAGGAAATCCTTCATAGCCCAGGATTCCGGATTAAGCGTGGTGGGCAGCGTATACAGCATGCTGGGATCATCGGGGATGCTCAGGATGCGTCCGTACATGGAAGGGTTCCTTATCGCATGGAACAGCTCCTTGTGGCTTATGGCCTTTGGAAGATCCCTGTCGGTTATATGGTCATGCAGGATGTACCGTCCGGTGCCTGCTGAAAACCTTGCTGTTATCCATCTCATTTTCTTTCCTCCATCTGCCGTATACGGTCAGTGTGACATGAAGTCTATTCCGTATTTTGCCCTTGCATATGCTTCAACTATGGAAAGAGAAGGGCTACATCCGGATCTGACTGATATGACAGGCTCATAGTTGTAGAGAAGGGCACACTGGTCGTAATCGTTATCCGTCAGACCGTCAGGCCCGCCTATGCGGTATGGAATACCACATTTTTTACATTCGCTGAAATTATACATGTAATAATGGGCAACCGCATCAGGGTCATTAAGGTTGACACCGACAGGGTGTCCAA
>Ga0310696_10002047_pt1 | contig 27604 bp, 26 predicted proteins | sample AusTroGonzalo_MG_4_FD_203885 | JGI IMG/M metagenome (GOLD analysis project Ga0310696, IMG submission 203885) | Bovine rumen microbial communities from tropical cattle in Woodstock, Queensland, Australia - Gonzalo_02 (v2) (version 2) | ecosystem: Host-associated > Mammals > Digestive system >...
TTTTCTTTGTCGTTTCGTTCTTTTTTCGTACTTTTGCGGGCAGAATGTGACAATAGTGCTGTGACTGCCCTTTCCCTCTTTGAACTCAACAGCCTCGTTCGGCAGACCATCGAGCGTACCCTCAACCGAGAATATTGGGTTGAGGCAGAGCTTTCGGAGTGCCGTGAGAGTCGTGGCCATTGCTACATGGAGCTGATTCAGTACGAGGCCACCAACGCTTCTCAGCGGGTGCCCATTGCCCGTGCCCTGGCGAAGTGCTGGCGTACACAATGGCTGATGCTCCAGCCGATGTTTGAGCGCACTACAGGCCAACGTCTGCATGCTGGTATGAAGGTCAGGCTGAAGGTCTACGCCCAATTTCATGAGGCTTTCGGTTTCTCGTGGATAGTTACCGACATCGACCCCACGTACACCCTTGGCGACATGGCACGCCGCCGACAGGAAATCATCGCCCAGCTGAAGGCCGAGGGCATCTTCGATATGCAGAAGTCGCTGGAGCTGCCCCTCTGTTGTCTCAACATCGCTGTTATTTCGAGTGCCACCGCCGCTGGTTATGGCGACTTCGTCAACCAGCTGGCCGACTCGCCCTTTGCCTTTCGCATCCAGCTCTTCCCTGCAACCATGCAGGGCGACCAAGTAGAGCAGAGCATCATTGCAGCCCTCAACAATATTTATAAGAGTGTTGAGAGTTTAGAGTTGAGTGTTGAGAGATATGATTGTGTGGTCATCATCCGTGGTGGTGGTGCCACCGCCGACCTCTCCGGCTTCGATACCCTTGCCCTTGCCGAGAACGTCGCTCAGTTTCCTTTGCCCATTATCACCGGCATTGGTCACGACCGCGACGAGAGCATCCTCGACATGGTGAGCCACACGTGTGTAAAGACCCCTACTGCCGCCGCTGCCTTCCTCATCGCCCATGCCCAGGCCGTGCTCGATGCCATCGATGATGCCCAAGACCGCATAGCCCGCCACACCAGGTTGAAGCTCACGGCCTACACCTCTCAACTGGCAGCCTTGTCCAGCATCCTCCCGCAACTCTTCTCCAAGCTCAAGACCCGTCATGAAGCCCGTCTCGACGCCCTCACCTCCCGTCTCAGCTCCTCCATTCGCCAGCGCATCATCAGCGATAATGGCAAACTGGACAATATAAAGACCCGTCTGCCCATCGTCATCGACCGCCGTCTGCTTACGGAGAAGCACCGCCTGCAACTCCTAGAAGAGAAAGCCCGAAGTCTCGACCCAGCCCTCCTCCTACAACGTGGTTACAGCATCACCCTCAAAGACGGCAAGGCAGTAAAAGACGCCCAATCCCTAACCTCCGGCGACATCCTTGAAACCCGTCTGGCCAATGGCCACGTCACCTCCATCGTCCAATAAAAAAATGTTCTTATGAACTGTTATTTAGAAGTTGCCAAATGATATTCTTTCCTTTAGTTAATTAGAAATACAGAGAAAAACAAGAAATACAGAGAAAAACAAGACGAATGGTTTTTATCTGTGTCGGTTCCTTATGTCAAAAAATAACGTCCATATATCAAAAGAAATGAAATACGAAGAAGCCTTTTCCCAGCTCCAGTCCATCGTGCGCAAGATGGAGAACGACGAGTACAGTATAGACGAAATTGCTGTGCAGCTGAAGACCGCACAGCAACTCATTAAATTCTGCAAGGACAAGCTGACCAAGACAGAGGAGGAAATCCTCAAGGTTCAGGGGTCAGAGTTGAAAGTTCAGAGTTGAGAGTTTAGAGGTAGATACCGAAGGCCAGCGACTGGAACTTGGGTCCACGGTCTTTTTCCAGGACGCTCATCGGAGAGTACTTGCAGTAGATGCCAATCTTGCCGAAGTCTACGATTCCAAGCACGTCGACCGAGATGTCGCGCTGGCCGATTTTCTTCGTGTAGTCGTCAATCTGGTGGTCATCGTACTCATAGTAGGTGTGGATGCGGCCCCAGAAGTTCCAGTTTATCTGAGCACCTACCGAGACGGCGAAGTTCTTGTGGAAGCGCTGCCTGACGAGCAGGGGGAAGGAAAGCGACGTGGTGTGGATGTTCGACGAGAGGTTCTTCGTGTCGTAGCCTAGGATGTCATACACTCCCTCACCGCCTCTTATCACCTTCGTGCTCACGGTTGAAATCCAGCCGTCTGAGTACTTCACGAAATACTGGTCGTGGCCCTTCAGCGTGTAGGCTCTCCAGTTGAATCCCAGACCGACTGAGAACGTTGTCTTCCAGTTCTTCGGCGTGTAGTCATACTGGAGAATCGTCCAGTTGAACTCCCACGAGCGGAACGGGGCGAACTTCATGTCTTCGGGCGCACCTGTCGGCACGTTCACGCCCAGGAAGGCGTGCATCGTCCAGCGGTCGTTCTCGTCCTTACCCTGACCGAGGTCTATAAGGCTCTTACTCACGGACTTCTCGTCGCTGTCGTCGTCCACAATCGTCTCGGCATTGGCCGTCATTCCGATAGCCAAGAATGCCATTAATAACATTTTCTTCATTTTTGTTGCGTTAAGTCATTGTTAATAAAACCGCTGCAAAGTTAGGCATTTTGCAGCAATAGAGCAAGTGTTAAAGAATTTTTAACAACGATAGTGCTGCTTCGTAGATGCCCTGATAGTCGAATCCGTAGTGGCGGAATACGGTCAGCGGCTTGGCGTGAATGACGTTTTCGTCGGGAACACCGAGAATCTTCATCCTTACAGGACACTCCTGCGCCGTAATCTCTGCCACGATGGCGCCCAGACCACCATAGATGCTATGCTCCTCGGCAGTCACGATGCGGCCAGTCTCACGGGCGGCTTTCAGCACGGCCTCCTTGTCGAAGGGCTTTATGCTGTGCATATCGAGCACACGGGCGTTGATGCCCTGTTCCTTCAACATACGTCCCGCCTCCAGACAATGGGCCACCGTCTCGCCTGTGCCGATGATGGTCAGGTCGTTGCCCTCCATCAGCGTGTTGGCCTTGCCCAGCTCAAAGTCGAATTCATCGTTCTCATAGACATCAGGCACGGCGTTGCGCCCTACGCGGATATAGGCAGGTTTGGGGTGGTCAATCAGTTTTTCCACCAGCTTGCGGGTCTGACGAACATCGCAGGGCAGGTAGACTTCCATGCCTGGAAAGGTGCGCAATACGGCGATGTCGTGCAGGCTGTGGTGAGTCGCCCCCAGCTGACTGTAGGCCACGCCACCGCTCACACCGCAAATCTTCACCGGCATCTGCGAATAGGCCAGGTCTACCTTCACCTGCTCCAGCGCGCGGGCCACATAGAAACAGGCGGGGCCAAAGATAAAGACTTTCATACCTGTGGAGGCCAGTCCGGCTGACACGCCTACGGCGTTCTGCTCGGCAATGCCCACTTCGACGAACTGCTCTGGCAGGGCCTTGGCAAAGTCGGTCAGCGTGGCCGATCCACTGGCATCTGACGTAACGGCTACTATCTGCTTGTCCTCGCGTGCCTTCTCGAGCAACGTGTCTGTGAAGCTCTTGCGGCAAGGTATCTTGTTTGCTGCTTTCATCATAGGGATTTTCGATTTACGGATTTTCGATTTTCGATTTACGGATTTACGGATTTTCGATTTACGGATTTTCGATTTGATAGGTTCACTCTTCTGTTTTTGCTCCTAACTCTTTCAGGGCCGTCTCGTACTGCTCCTGGTTGGGCACACCATGATGCCACTTCGCTACATTCTCCATATACGAGATGCCGAAGCCTTTCGTCGTGTCGGAGATGATAAGATGCGGGCGGCCGCTGTTGAAGTTGATGTCGTCTAGGGCATTGACAATCTGTCGGATGTCGTCGCCATTAATCTCCTTCACATCCCATCCGAAGGCTTCCCAGCGGTCACGAATATTCTCTAGCGGCATTACGTCCTCTGTAGAACCTGAAATCTGAAGACCGTTGCGGTCGATGATGGCCACCAGATTGTCAAGACGATATTTATGGGCAGCCATAGCAGCCTCATAGATGGAACCTTCGGCCTGTTCGCCATCGCCCATTACCACGTAGGTCTTATAGTGAGCCCGCTGCATCTTCGCAGCCAGTGCCATACCTACTCCTGCTGAAAGTCCATGGCCCAGGGCACCTGTGTTCAGCTCTACGCCAGGAATCGTCCTGTCGGGGTGCCCGCCAAGGTGGGCGAAGTCCTTACCATACTGTTCGAGTTCGTCCTTGCCGATAAAGCCCTTGTCGCAGAGCACGCAGTAGAAAGCCTCCGCGCAATGGCCCTTGCTCAGTACGAAACGGTCGCGGTCGGGCATCGTGGGCTTCTTCGGGTCTACGTTCAGCGTGTGATAGTAGAGCACGGTCAGCACATTGAGCACCGAGAGGTCGCCGCCGATGTGGCCTGTGCCTCCTGAGTGTACCAGATTGATAAGTTTCAATCTGAGTTCTTCTGATTTCTGTTTTAGTTCTATAGCATCCATGATTAACGATTAGTTGGGATTTCTGGATGCAAAGGTAAGAAAATTTCATGTAAATAAGCTAAAAAAGCAGAAAAAGTTTGGTGATAACAGAAAAATACCTACCTTTGCACTACGATTAATCGATAAACAATTATTGATATGAAGAACTTAGACTGGGGTAGTCTGTCGTTCGGCTACATGAAGACCGACTACAATGTGCGTTGCTACTATCGCGACGGTAAATGGGGAGAGATTGAGGTCTGCTCCGACGAGTATCTGAAACTGCACATGGCCGCTACGTGCCTGCACTACGGTCAGGAGGCTTTCGAGGGCCTGAAGGCTTATCGTTGCAAGGACGGCAAGGTGCGTGTGTTCCGCATGGAAGAGAACGCTGCCCGCCTGCAGTCGACCTGTCGGGGCATTTTGATGCCGGAGGTGTCGACGGAGCTGTTCTGCGAGATGGTGAAGAAGGTGGTGCGCCTGAATCAGGAGTGGATTCCCACCTACGAGAGTGGTGCTACGCTCTACATTCGCCCGCTGCTCATCGGTACAAGCGCCCAGGTGGGTGTGCATCCTGCCAAGGAATATTGCTTCCTCATCTTCGTCACGCCTGTTGGCCCGTACTTTAAAGGAGGCTTCGCCGCCAACCCCTACGTCATCATTCGCGACTACGACCGCTCGGCTCCGCTCGGAACGGGTAAGTACAAGGTGGGTGGTAACTATGCCGCCTCGCTCTTTGCCAATAACCTGGCTCACGAGAAGGGCTACGCCTGTGAGTTCTACCTCGACGCGAAGGAGAAGAAGTATATGGACGAGTGTGGTGCGGCCAACTTCTTCGGCATCAAGGATAATACGTATGTTACACCGAAATCGACCTCGATTCTGCCCTCTATCACGAACAAGTCGTTGATGCAGGTGGCTGAAGATTTGGGGCTGAAGGTGGAGCGTCGGCCTATTCCCGAGGAGGAGCTGGAGACCTTCGAGGAAGCAGGTGCCTGCGGTACGGCTGCCGTCATTTCGCCTATCAGCTATATCGATGACCTCGATACCGGCAAGCGCTATTCCTTCGGCGACAAGCCCGGCCCCGTCTCGAAGAAGCTCTACGACACCCTGCGTGGTATTCAGTACGGTGAGATTGAGGACAAGCACGGCTGGACGACCGTGGTGATAGAGTAGCTATGAAAACGACCACAGATTACTCAGATTTCACGGATTTTTTTTTGATTTCTGCGGCAAAGCTGCGATTTACTCAGATTACACAGAAATACTACGTGCAGCCATCGCGGCCTTGGCCGCTGTAATCAGAATAAATCTGTGGAATAGCAATAACGTCGCGCAGCAAAAATCTGTAAAATCCGTGAAATCTGTGGTAGAATAGAAATTAGGAAACTAAAATAAGTAAATCGAAAATCTTAACAAAGATGGGAACCAATCAAACTTACAAGAACCGGGCGCTGAAGTCGCTTGAAGGAAAATGGGTGGAGGCTGTCATCGTCACAATCTTCTTTCTTTTAATCTCTGGCGGTGTTGCCTCCTTAGTGAGCATCCCCTTTGACCCATACACTGGTTTGGGAGCACAAAGTATCTGGGCTTTACTGAGCCTGCCTCTGAGCTGGGGGTACGCTGTGTATTTCCTCCGTCTTATCCGCAATAAGGACATCAGCTACGGACGGCTCTTCGACGGCTACAACGACTTCGTGCGTATCTTCCTGGCAGGGATCTTGGTGATGATCTGCGAGGCCATAGGCTTTATTCTGCTCATCGTGCCTGGCATCATCGTCTCGCTGATGTTCTCGCAGACCTGCTTCATCCTAAAGGACGACCCGCAGGCGAGCGCTACAGACGCAATGAAACAAAGCATGGAAATGATGAAGGGCCACAAGATGGAACTGTTCATCCTCTGGCTCAGCTTCCTCGGATGGTTTATCCTCGCCTTGCTGACTTGTGGCTTCGGAATGTTGTTCATCTATCCTTATCTGAACACCACGCTGGCTCATTACTATGAGGACTTGAAGGCAGAGAAACAGGTGTTGGGATATTAAAGCAATAAGTTGAAGAAACGACAGTTTTACATTCTGTTGATAATCATAGGGCTGGGCATATTATTTATGCTCAACCCTATTGACTATAAGTGGATGCCCCGTTGCCTGGTGAAGCAGTTCACGGGCCTCAGTTGCCCCGGGTGTGGATTGTTGCGAGCTGCTCATGCCGCCCTTCACGGACGCTTTGCCGAGGCCGTCGCCTACAACTACTGGCTGCTGCTCACCGTGCCCTACGTGCTGGCGCTCGTTGCCCAGCGTTTCATGCCGGCGGGAAAGATGAAGAGTAGGGTAGGGCAGATTCTAGGACACCGCTACATGCTGGGCTTCTACATCTGCACCTTCCTGGCGTGGTTCGTCATCCGAAACATCTATGACATTTAGTGATGAGAACCCTGCGTAGAAACGGCCTTTCAGGCCGTCTTCGCGGAGCTTGCGAAAGTTGAATTGGTATCAAATCGTAAATCCGTAAATCGTAAATAATCATGGTGGAAACAATCAACGAGAGACAAGACGAAATCATTGAGGAGTTTCAGGACTTCGACGACTGGATGGACCGTTACCAACTGCTCATAGACCTTGCTGGGCAGCAAGAACCCCTTGACGCGAAATACAAAACGGAGCAGAACCTCATAGACGGCTGTCAGAGCCGCGTGTGGCTGCAGGCCGACTTCGACGGGGAGCGCATACACTTCCAGGCCGAGAGTGACGCGTTGATAGTGAAGGGAATCGTGGCCCTGCTCATCCGAGTGTTCGACGAGCAGACACCTCAGGACATCCTCGATGCCGATCTTTACTTCATCGACCGCATAGGCCTGCGTGAGCACCTGTCACCCACGCGAAGCAATGGTCTATTGGCAATGATTAAGCAGATGCGCCTGTATGCTCTGGCCTTTCAGACAAAGAACGGTTAGAGCCGATGAGGGCAGGGTAGCTCGGGGATAATCTTCCTCGTAAAGTTTGCTGCTCCTTCAGCATTGAGGTGGTAAGGTTCGTTGAACCATTTAGGATGAGCTAAGAACTCGTCATCCTGCTCGTGGTAGAGATAAGGAAGGTGGTGCTGACGTGCCACCTTTTCTACGGCCAAGACCCAAGCTTGCTCTTTGGGCAGACGCTTGTAGTTGGGCGATGTGGACAGCACAAGGAGTACGTTGTTTTCTGCACAAAGTCGTATAGAGCGCTCCAGATAGTCCATCTTCTGAGGACTAACGACATAGTCGGAAGTCGACTCCGAGGGTTCGCCCGTCCATAGGCCCTGTAAAGGCGTGAAGCCATTCTCAAGCCGCTGGCCTGTAGAGGACTTGGGCTTGAGGTAGTCCACAATGTTTGAGTTGTGACGGTAGAGATTGGAATAGCGCACGAAGAAATGCTCGCGGGGGTCGATGACATTGGCAAGCATGCTGTCTACGGCAGGAATATTGGCGTAAGGGTAGAGAAGACTCAGGTGATCGGTATTCCATCCCGGCACGTTGCAAATGTCCGACTCCGAGAGGTCGAGAATAATCATTGACGGCTTCTTCTCTGCTTTGGTGAACAGCATGGCGATGACGGCCTCGTCGGCAAAGATATTCAGTCCCTCGATGCCGTAGTTGTAGGCCGTGAGGTTCAGGCTGTCGGAGAGCAGCTGCGGGTCATAATGATGGTTAGCCCGCGAGGAGCCAATGATGGCAATATCCTCGTGGGCTTCCCTTATATGGTCTACTGAAGATACGTATCGGTTTCCCGACAACTGCTCCATAGCAAAGCCATAGAGCACGTCGATGATGACGACAGCCAGTAAGGTGAGGCAAACGTATGACAGGAATTTCTTCACAAAGACAATACGCTCGTCGTTATTTCACCTCTTCAATAATTTTACCGCCTTCCTCAAGTGCCTGCATGTTCAGCGGGATGAGGTTATGGTGACGCTCGGGGAGTGTCTTCTTCAGAGCTTTCTCCACACCTCCCATGCCTACGACGGGAGCCACCTTGAGCAGACCGCCGAGGACAATCATGTTGAAGATCTTGCCGTTCTTCATCTCGGCAGCCTTGTCCATGGCGTCAATCTTGTAGACAGTAATGTCCTTGCGCGTCGGCGGGTTGATAATGCCGTAGCTGTCGTAGATGAGTATGCCGCCGGGCTTAAGCTTCGGCTCGAACTTCTCCAATGAGGGCTGGTTGAGCACGATGGCGATATCGTACTTGCTGAGGATGGGTGACGAGATACGGTCGTCGCTGACGATAACGGTGACATTGGCCGTACCGCCACGCTGCTCAGGGCCGTATGCGGGCATCCAGGTTACCTCTTTGTCTTCCATCAGACCGCTATATGCCAGGATTTTGCCCATTGAGAGGACACCCTGGCCGCCGAAACCGGCTATGATAATTTCTTTCTTCATCTTCGTAGCCCCCTAAGTTAGGGGGGTGGGGGTCTGAACAAGCGGGCATCAGACCCATTAATCTATATTAATATTTCGAAGGGCGTCTGCGCTTGTTCAGAACCCCAACCCCCTAACTTAGGGGGCTTAGATAGTATCCTTTAAGTCTCCCTTCGGGTAGAAGGGGAACATGTGTTCCTTCATCCATTCATTTGCCTGCTGGGGAGTGAGCTTCCAGCCGCTATTGCAGGTGCTTACGAACTCTACAAGCGAGCTTCCCTTGCCGTCCATCGAAGCCTGGAAAGCCTTGCGAAGGGCTTTCTTAGCCTTGTTGATGCTGGCGACGCTCTCCACCGACTGGCGGGTGACATAGCAGGTGCCCTCAAGCCCAGCAGCGATATCGGCCATCTTCAGGGGATAGCCATGCAGCTTCGGGTCACGGCCGTAAGGGCAGGTGGCGGTCTTCTGGCCGATGAGCGTGGTGGGAGCCATCTGTCCGCCTGTCATGCCATAGATGGCATTGTTGACAAAGATGATGACGATGTTCTCGCCACGGTTCAAGGCATGTATGGTCTCACAGGTACCAATACAAGCCAGGTCGCCGTCACCCTGATAGGTGAATACCAGTCGGTCGGGCCAGCAACGCTTGATGCCAGTGGCCAATGCGGGAGCACGTCCGTGGGCAGCCTCCTGCCAGTCTATATCTATATAATTGTACGCGAAGACGGCGCAACCCACAGGGCTTACACCTACTGCCTTCTCCTCCAGGCCCATCTCCTCGATGACCTCAGCGATGAGCTTGTGCACCACGCCGTGAGAGCATCCCGGACAGTAGTGCATGTTGTTGTCGTTCAGGAGCGACGGTTTCTTGTATACCAGGTTTTCTGGTGCTATTATCTTGTTCTCTTCCATAATCTTTATTCTTTATTCGTTATTCATTAGCTTTGCTTTCAAAGCGCTAACGATTTCCTCTGGGTCGGGCACGATACCTCCAAGGCGTCCGAAGTGCTCAACAGGCTCGGCACCGTTGATGGCCAAGCGTACATCCTGCACCATCTGTCCGGCGTTGATTTCTACAACCAACACACCCTTCTTGCCTTGTGCCATTGTGGCAATCTGCTTAGTTGGGAAGGGCCAGACGGTGATGGGACGGAAGAGTCCCACCTTGATACCTTCGGCACGGGCCAGCTCGACGCTCTTCTCGGCGATACGGGCGGCAGAGCCGAAAGCAACAATCATGTATTCTGCATCGTCCATGAGCTGTGTCTCGTAGCGTACCTCCTTTTCACGAATCTCGGCATACTTGGCCTGCAGGTGCAGGTTGCGCTGCTCCATGATTTCAGGCTTCAGTTCCAGCGAGGTGATGACGTTGCGCTGGCGGTCTTTTGTCTTTCCCGTCGAAGCCCAGGGACATTGCGCGATGACTTCCTCGTCGGTGCGACGGGGCTTAAAGGGCGGAAGAACCACCTTTTCCATCATCTGTCCGATAACACCATCAGAGAGAATCATGGCGGGGTTACGATACTTGAAGGCCAGCTCGAAAGCCAGGTCTACGAAGTCGGCCATTTCCTGAACCGAGGCAGGGGCAAGCACGATGGTCTGGTAGTCACCATTGCCACCGCCACGAGTAGCCTGGAAATAGTCGCCCTGTGAAGGCTGAATTGTACCCAGTCCGGGACCACCACGTTGCACGTTCACGATGAGTGCGGGCAGCTCAGCACCAGCCAGGTAGGTGATACCCTCCTGCATGAGGGCCACACCGGGCGATGATGACGAGGTCATGGCCTTCTTGCCGGCTCCGGCAGCGCCATAGACCATATAGATGGAAGCCAGCTCGCTCTCGGCCTGCACTACCTGCATACCAGTGGTCTCCCAAGGCTTCAGCTCGGCCAGCGTCTCGATTACTTCACTCTGCGGGGTGATGGGATAGCCAAAATAGCCGTCCACGCCGCAACGAATGGCAGCACGGGCAATAGCCTCGTTGCCTTTCATTAATACAACTTCTCTTTCTTCAGCCATTCCTATTCAACTTTTTTACGGTAAACAGTGATACACCCGTCAGGGCATACGATAGCGCACGAAGCGCAACCCACACACGAGTCCATGTTCTTAGGCTCCACATAGGGGTAGCCGTGCACATTGACTTTTCCTGCCATCTCGATGACTTTGCACGGACAGGCCACGATACATAGTGAGCAGCCTTTGCACCGCGTCGTGTCAACGACGATAGCACCTTTCATTTTTGCCATGATTGCTTTATTTATTTAGTTTGGTTCTGTCTGTAGTCTAAAGTCTGTAGTCTAAAATCTAAAGTCTGTAGTCCTAAAGTCTGTAGTCTAAAGTCTGTAGTCTGAAGTCCTAAAGTCTTATTCTGTCAAAAGGTAGCGCTTGAAGTCCTCGAAGTCCTTCGTCATGGGGACGCTCTGCTTCTCGCCCTTCATGAAGGCGGCCAGACGGTCGGGTATTTCGACGTCGATACCCAGGATTTCGTCTACCTTCTCCTTGAACTTTGCTGGATGGGCCGTCTCGCAGAAGATGCCTACCTCGCCAGGCTTCAGTTGGTCTTTCAGGGCTTGATAGCCGCAAGCACCGTGCGGGTCGAGTATGTAGCCCGTCTCTTTATAGCACTGGCGCATGGTCTGACGTATCTGGTCGTCGGTATAGGTGGCTCCGCTGATGAGCTTCGTAATCTTGTGATGGGTCTCTTCAGGCGAGAGTTTTCCGCCCTTGCTGTAGAGGTCTATGATGCGTGCGAAGTTCGACGGGTCGCCCACGTCCATAGCGTTTGCCAGTGTCTGAATGCTCGGTTGCGGGGTATAGACACCCGTCTGCAAGTAGTTGTAGAACACGTCGTTGGCGTTGTTCGCAGCGATGAACCGCTTGACGGGCATACCCATCTGGTGACCGAAGAGGGCGGCACAGATGTTGCCGAAATTGCCGGAGGGAACACAGATAACTGGTTGAGAGTTGAGAGTTGAGTGTTCAGAAACTTTACCGTTGTTATCAGATGTAAAGTCTCTCAACTCTGAACTCTGAACTCTCAACAGACGTGCCACCGCATTAAAGTAATAGAACGCCTGAGGCAGGAAGCGGGCCACGTTGATGGAGTTGGCCGAGGTGAGCATCATGTGCTCGTTCAGCTCCTTGTCCATGAAGGCGCTCTTGACCAGTGCCTGACAATCGTCGAAGACGCCGTCCACCTCTACTGCCGTAATGTTCTTGCCCAGCGTAGTGAACTGGCACTCCTGGATGGGGCTCACCTTTCCCTTGGGATAGAGCACGTAGACGTGAATACCCTCCACGCCGAGGAAGCCGTTGGCCACAGCCGATCCGGTATCGCCGCTAGTAGCCACGAGAACGTTCACTTGATTTGAGGTTTGAGGTTTGAGTTTTGAGTTTTGTGATTCAGACATCTCAAATCTCAAATCTCCATTCTCCATTCTCAAAAAGTACTGTAGCAGCCTTGCCATGAACCTTGCGCCCACGTCTTTAAAAGCCAAGGTCGGGCCATGGAACAGCTCAAGTGCATAGATGTTCTCTTCGACCTTCACGATGGGGCAGTCGAAGGAAAGGGTGTCGTATACCAAGTCTTGGAGTGCGTCATTGTCCACGTCGTCGCCGAAGAAGGCGGCAGCCACGTTGTAGGCAATGTCTCGGAACTTCATGGAGGGCATGTCCTCGAGGAATGCTTTCGGCAGCTTGTGAATCTTCTTGGGCATGTAAAGCCCACGGTCTTCGGCCAGTCCTTTGACGACGGCCTTGCGTAAATCGGCCAAAGGGGCCTGGTGGTTGGTGCTATAATATTGCATGTTTACGTCGTTTTCGCGTGCAAAGGTACGAAAACTTGGTGTAACGGCAAAAGAAATGGCGGTAATTTCACATTATTAAATAAATAACCCCTAATATGACCTTGGGGCGATGTCGTGTCAACGACGGAAAATGTTGAGCAGACTGCCATAGCCGCGCTTAAGCTTGCGAAGCATCATAATGCCATCGTAGGCCATCACGCCGTAGGAAACGAAAGTGGCTATCTGTTCGCCTCTGGAAGCGTGCTTGTCCTCACTGGTGAGCTGAGTCCACAAGCGACGTATCTCCTTGTTCTCCAAGGAAATGACCTCGTGCAGCTGCTCTTTGCGTTGCTGCATCTGCTCGATGGAACCGTATGATATCGTTTTATTTTCCTTTCTCTTCATTATTCTAACAATATTGTGGAGAGGAATCGTACCAGCGGCCGTTCTATCCAAGACTTACGGCAGGCATAGACGAGCAGGAATACAACTGCATAGAAACCTGCGGCAGCGGCAAGTGCCGTCGTCATGCCCCAGGAACTGGCCAGCCACGTCACGACTGACAATGAGGCGAAAAGTACAACGGCCAATAATAGAATAAAAAGGAGTACGGCCAGCGTGGCAGCACCTAATAGGCGCACCACTCTGGCCGTGACATCGAGTCGCACATACTCTGTGCGCAACTCAATGTTGTGCTTCAGCATCTCAATAAGTTGAGTCAGCGTCTCAACGTTCTTGTCACTCGATAGCATTACTCAGCTGCGTCTTCGAGATCGTCAATGAGGTCGCCCACATCCTTGCGGTTGAGCTTGATGTTGTGCTTCTTGAGGAACTCGTCGATGGTTCCTGAGATTTTCTCACGTGTGGTGCTGCCCTTTTCGGGAGCCACCAGAATGCCTAATGCTGCCCCAGCGAGTGCGCCGCCAAGGAATGCGCCAAGATAACCAAGTCCTTTCATGTTGTTGTCCATATTAATTAAGTAATAAAAGTTATGTTCTTTGGTCTTTAGTCAAAAACAAAGTCCTTATCTTCGTTTTGCAAAAGTACGACTATTTCTTGGAAAAGACCGCATAAAGTGTGCGATTTTTTGTTAAAAGCGTTATAAAAAGGGCTATTTAACAAAGTTTATGTCCTAAAACAACTTGAGTTTCGGCTATTTTTAGTAATTTCGCGCAGAAAAATTCATCAACACATATTTATTAAGCAATTAGAAATTATGAAGAAGAACATCTTATTGTGCGTAGGTCTCTGCCTCGCCATTTCTTTCACAAGTTGCAAGTCCAGCGAGAGTGCCTACAAGAAGGCTTACGAGAAAGCTCAGGCTCAAGCTGCCCAGCAGCAGGTGCAGGCCACGGAATATCAGCAGACTGAGACACCCGTTGTGACACCTGTGGTGACGAAGCCCGCTAACCAGACAACGGTTACTGACAACTATGACAATGTGTCTGTACGTCAGGAGCGTGTGACGGTAGTCAGCGGTGAGGGACTGAGCGACTACAGCGTCGTGGTAGGCTCGTTCTCGGTTATTGCCAATGCCGAGGGGCTGCAGCAGAAACTGCGTGGCCAGGGTTACAATGCCCAGATAGTAAAGAACGACGACCGTAACATGTACCGCGTCGTGGCATCGACATTCTCCAACAAGCCCGATGCCGTGCGTAGTCGTGACAATCTGCGTTCGACCTATCCCGATGCCTGGCTGCTCTACTTCACTCGTTAAGATGCGCCTTGGCTAGGATCCTGTCCATAGATTACGGACGTAAACGAACCGGACTGGCAGTCACCGATTCGCTCCAGATTATTGCGGGCGGATTGGTGACTGTCGCTACTGGTGAACTGTTCGACTATCTGAAGGACTACACTTCACGTGAGCAGGTGGAACGGATAGTGATAGGGGAGCCTCGCCAGACAAACGGGCAGCCCAGCGAGAACTGGGAACGGGTGATGCAATTCGTGCGCCGATGGAGAAAAGCCATGCCGCAGATTCCCATCGAGCTTTATGATGAGCGCTTCACCTCCGTACTTGCCCATCAGGCGATGCTCGATGGTGGCCTACGCAAGAAGGCTCGTCAGGATAAAGCCCTCGTAGACGAAATCAGCGCCACCATCCTCCTCCAGGATTATATGCGGGCCAGAGAGGTGAGAAGTTAAGAACCGATATTTGTTACCGCTTTTCAATTGTAAATTGTAAATAATAAATAGCCAAATAGTCAAAATAGTCAAATAGTAAATAGTCAAATTGTCAAATGGTATTACCTATTTATATATATGGGCAGCCGGTGCTTCGTAAGGTGGCACAGGACATAACGCCCGACCATCCAGGCCTGAAAGAACTGCTTGCCGACATGTGGGAGACGCTGGCTGAGTCAGAAGGAATCGGTCTTGCTGCACCACAGATAGGGCAGGACATACGCGTCGTCGTTATCGACCTGAACCCGTTGGCTGAGGATTATCCTGAGTATAAGGACTTTAAGGGCACCTACATCAACGCCCATATCGTGGAGTTAGACGATTCCAAGACTTCAACGTCGGAGGAGGGCTGTCTCTCCCTGCCTGCCATTCACGAAAAGGTAACACGCCCCACTCGCATCCGAGTGCAATGGGTTGACGAGAATTTCCAGCCTCATGACGAATGGGTAGAAGGTTATCTTGCCCGTTGTATGCAGCATGAGTTCGACCACTTGGAGGGCAAGATGTTCATAGACCGTATTTCTCCACTCCGCAAACAACTGATAAAGAGTAAACTGAAGGCACTCACTCAAGGTCGCTATCGTTGTGGCTACAAGACAAAGCCAGTAAGGAGATAGAGCTGAGATAAACCTATTCTGTATAAATGACAAAGCCCAAGGTCGTCAACCCTGGGCTTTGTTTGGTTATTTACTTGTCGTCGTTTTATTTGTCAAGCTTGCTGTAGACGGAGTTGTTACTCTTATACTCTGGCACAATGCCCTTCATCTTTGCTACTGTTTCCATGTCGGCAAAGTGCTTGCTGGTCTCGTACAATTCTTCTATTTCTTGGCACACATTATCATAATCGTACTCGCGAACCATAGCAATACGTATCTTCTTATGGAACGAGGGCTTGGTGGTCTCCTCTTCGTTGAGCACTTCTTCGTAGAGCTTCTCGCCTGGACGTAGACCAGTGAACTTTATCTCTACGTTCTTTGCGCCACTGAGCATTATCATTCGTTGTGCCAAGTCTGCAATCTTGACAGGCTGCCCCATGTCGAAGACAAAGATTTCTCCGCCCTTACCTTGCGTACCAGCCTCGAGCACCAGTTTGCAGGCTTCGGGAATAAGCATGAAGTAACGAATGATGTTGGGATCGGTGACGGTAATCGGGCCACCCTTCTTTATCTGTTCCTTGAAGAGCGGAATGACGGAACCGTTGCTACCGAGCACGTTGCCGAACCGGGTAGTGACGAACTGCGTCTGACCCTCTATCTTCCCGTCCTTGATAGCCTTGTCGAGGCTCTGGACGTAGATTTCGCAGATACGTTTCGAGCATCCCATGACGTTTGTGGGATTGACAGCCTTATCGGTAGAAATCATCACGAACTTCTTCACGCCGTATTTCACGGACAAATCGGCAATGATACGCGTTCCGATAATGTTGTTACGAACACTCTCGCTGGGGTTGTCTTCCATCATGGGCACATGCTTGTAGGCTGCGGCATGGAACACAAATTCCGGCTTGTAAAGACGGAAAAGGGTGTCCATGTAGTCATGTTCGCAGATGCTGGCTACGATGGTGTGGGCTTTTATCTTTGGCCAGTTGGCAGCCATCATCAGACGTACGTCGTGCTGCGGAGTCTCTGCCTGGTCGATAAGCACCAGTTCCGAGGGTTCATAGATAGCTATCTGGCGCACCATCTCACTTCCGATGCTTCCAGCAGAACCGGTAATCATGATGCACTTGCCGCGTAACAGCTTGCCAACGGCCTTCATGTCTACCTGAATCTCATTGCGGGGCAGTAAGTCTTCGATGCTTATCTCGCGCAACTGGGGAGTGCCATCAATCTGTGGGGGGACATCTTGCAGCCCCTCAACATTGTCGTCAAGCTCCTTGGCACCTTGCGTAACATAAATCCGTATACCTGCTTTCATGAGTGCATCTTGCAGGTCTTGGCTGTTGCGGAAGTCGACCAGACGGTAGGGCGAAACGATAAGGGCCTCAATGCGGTCAGCTTTCATCTTTTCCACTAAATCCAGATTGGCCATACGCACCTTGACACCCATGAGCACATGCCCGTCCATATCTTTCTCCACAGTAGCAAAACCCTTCAGATGAAAGTGCATGGGCTTTTCGCTACGTATATGCTTTGCAATGGCTATGCCGTCGTTTTTCACACCATAGATGTAAGTGCGCTTGGCACGCTGGGATGCAAAGAGGATGTCATAAAGCATCTTCACACCCATGCGAATCACCCACAATGCTAGCGTTCCTCCGACGAACGAAGCGACAATCTGTCGACCGGAAATGAACGAGAAAGCACCAACATGGAAGAAAGCCATGAGGCGGTAGAAAGCGTATGAAAGCGTTGTGCCAAGCAACATGGCATATCCTACTCGCTGTAAATCTACGAAAGAGGAATAGCGGAGGATGCCTGAATAGGTACGGAAGATACGGAAAGCTAAATTGTAGAAGATGAGGAATACCAGAATGTTAAGTGTCAAATACCCGATGTTTGATAGTGACCGTTCATGGATATCAAAGAACAGGTACATGAAAATAAACGTTCCGTAGACGATGAGGTTGTCTATCAGCAATATTCCCCAAAAGGGCAGGGCACTACGGGAGAAATACCAGTTGGCAAATTTATTTAGATAGCCCATCAGCGAACTCGATGTTTTCGTGAAGTACCGATAATACTTGGCAAAATTACATATAATTTCGGAAATAACGGATTTTTTTTTTTTTTATTACAATTTATCCGTTGTTTTTAGCATTTTCCAACATTTCGGAAATACTTCTTCTTTTCGTTTACACAACGCTGACGAGGAAGTAATTCTTCTTTCCGCGCTGTACGAGCAGATACTTTCCGTCAATGAGGTCATCGGTGACGATAGCACGGTCTTCTGCCAATTTCTCCTTGTTCAGCTGCAAAGCACCACTCTTGAGGAAGTCGCGGAACTCTCGCTTGCTGGCAAATACCTGTGCCGTCTGGGTGAACAGTTCAGATGCAACTTGCCCCAGCTGATCCTTGGCAACGGTGAACTGAGGAACTCCGTCGAACACGTCGAGGAAGGTCTGTTCGTCGAGCTTCTCCAGTGCTTCCTTCGTAGCTTTTCCGAAGAGAATGTTCGAGGCTTCGATGGCCATGTCAAGGGCTTCCTGCGAGTGAACCATAATCGTAACCTCTTCTGCCAGACGCTTTTGCAGTACACGACGACCTGGGTCTTGTTTATGTTCCTCGACGAGGGCATCGATGACATCCTTCTCCAACGATGTGAAAATCTTGATGTATCGCTCGGCATCTTCGTCGCTGACGTTGAGCCAGAACTGGTAGAAGCGGTAGGGTGTAGTACGCTTGGGGTCGAGCCAGATATTTCCGCTCTCGGTCTTGCCAAACTTCTTGCCATCGCTCTTCGTGATGAGTGGGCAGGTCAGGGCAAAGGTTTCCACCTCGCTGCCCAGCGTACGACGGATAAGTTCCGTGCCGGTAGTCATATTACCCCATTGGTCGTTGCCGCCGAGCTGCAGCTTACAGCCATAGTGCTGATAGAGATAGAGGAAGTCGTAGCCCTGTAGGAGCTGGTAGGTGAACTCGGTAAACGAGAGACCGTCACGTGCTGTTCCGTTGAGGCGCTGCTGCACGCTGTCCTTGGCCATCATGTAGTTCACGGTGATATGCTTACCCACCTCCCTCGCAAAATCAAGGAAAGTGAAGTCCTTCATCCAGTCGTAGTTGTTCACCATCAGCGCTTTATTGCTCTCCCCTCCTTCGGAGGGGTTGGGGGAGGCTTCAAAGTCCAGGAACTTAGCCACCTGAGCCTTGATGCACTCTTGGTTGTGGCGCAGGGTCTCGTCGTTCAGGAGATTACGCTCCTGGCTCTTTCCTGATGGGTCGCCAATCATTCCCGTGGCACCGCCAACGAGGATGATGGGGCGATGTCCGCAACGCTGCAGGTGACGAAGCATCATGATTCCGCAAAGGTGACCTATATGGAGTGAGTCGGCGGTAGGGTCAGTACCCAGATAGGCAGTGACCATCTCCTTCTGCAAAAGTTCTTCAGTTCCAGGCATTATCTGTGCCAACATTCCGCGCCAGCGGAGCTCTTCTACAAAGTTTTTTCTCATCGTTTTATTGCTCATTTGTTCATTTTGGGTGCAAAGGTACTGCTTTTCTGTTTCATAGCCAAATTTTCATAGGAAAATCTCTATTGGCCCTTCATTGGTTCATTAAGGCAGCAGGAATTTGAGTATTCCGTACATTATTTTATTACGCATCTTGTCATCACGAATGCACTCGAAAGGGAAGCCCATGGTAAACGCGCGATAGTCCTTACCTTGGTATGCAACGGCAGCACTTGTGCCGTCAGCATAGACCATAGCGGGGAAGGTTTGCTGAGTGTTTGCTGAATTTGCGGGCATGAGAATATCGGTATGATGGGCGGCATAGTGTAGCTCGTTTGGCTGGCGATAAATGCCAAAGTGCTGTCCAAGACCACCAATGGTAGACAAGGTGTCGCTGTTTACTCCTTCAAAGCTTATTTTCAGTACGTTAGCTAGGAATAGCTTTTCCTTTACTGAAAGCATATCGCTACCGATGTAAGCCCCGCTGGCGAGCAGTCGTCCGCCGTGCATCGTGTAGTCATTCAGCAGTAATTGCATCGTGGGGCTGAAGGTCTTGTAGGATATGAGACTGTGTCCGTCATTGCGTTCCAGACCCAGTAGCAGGTCGATGGCGTCATATTGCTTGAGATGCAGGTCGTATGCCTCGACGGCTTGTGCCGACGCGCTGACGATGTTGAATTTTCCGGCATGACGAATGGCTTCGGCATGTTTCCGCACATAGTCGAAGGTGTTGCCCGCGATGAAGCGGCCTTCCAGCTCGTTGGTAGTGAACCCCAGTCCCGTTGAGTCCTCTATTCCCAGCCGTTTCTCGTCGAACACACGCTGTAGTCCCAGCCATCCGGCAGTACGTCCATAGGTCACGCCCAGGTCTTCTTTGAGGTCGAAGCCCTGTCCGTTGGCGGCAATGGCGGGCGAGGAGAGGCGGTGGAAACCGTTCACCACGAGGATTGTCCGTTTAGCCCCAGGGGTATAGAGAACCGTTAGCTCTTCCGTCGGGAAGCTCTGGCCGCCGTCGTTGATGGCTGTCACGCGGAAACGGTAGAGCATGTTGGGGATAAGTCTCACATTACATGACGAGCCGCGCAGCAGCGTGCCGTTGTCATAGCCACCGTCGTCTATGGCCATGTAGAGCACATAGCCCGTAGGCTTCTCCTCTCCACCTTTATGAGAGAATGGGGTAGGGACCTCTATTCCTCGCCAAGAGATGCACACCTCGCCCTCCTTGCCGGTGAACTCTATGTGGAAACGGTCGGGCGGTAATGGCTGTACGACGTAAGGAAGGTTGTGACGTTCAGATATATAGCGCAGCAAAGTCTTGTAGATGGAGCGGGCAAGGGTAAAGCGGAAGTTCGGGTCTTGCGCATATCTCATGTCGCCGAAGTTCTGGTGTGACAGCGTTTCCAGGATGGCGCTGGGCACAATGGGCACGCGAGTCTCCGAGTAGTTACGGTCGTAGAGTGCCCTTGCCTCCCATTGTCCGTAGGTGTAGCTCAGGTCTGTTGTGACGTTGTCAAGGATGCTGCTGGCCAGGTCGAAGCTCATCTGCCGGCTCTTCCCTGCGGCCAACAGGCTGTCACCCTTCTGGGTTGTGCAGATGGCAAGTGAGCCATATACGCCAAGTCCCGTGTCGGTATGTCCGGCATCGCTATGAATGGCTAGTGAAAGTTCTATGGGAACCTTGCGTCCGATGCTGTCGGGAGCAAAGACGCTGCCGCCGCACAGTTCGTTAAGCATCAGCGAACGGGCATTGATGTCGTCGGCATAGTCGTTCTCGCCGTCCTTCGAACTATAGACGCTTGGCGGCATACCGGCCCATTGGGCCCAGTAGCGTGCACCCTCCAGACAACGGGGCATCCCACTCGTCTGCCCTCCTCGCTCAATATTGCCCATGCCTCCACCGAAACGAACGGCATCGGTGGTGACTACGCCCTTGCTGGAACTGTAGTTCGAGAGTACTACGCGGTTCTGTTCTGAGCACCCCTTATCGAAGTCGAAAGTGCCGAGATATACCCACGTTCCACCGCCCATCTGCTGGTTTACGCTAAAGTCTGTTTGCTGTCCTTGGTGCCAAACAGTGTAATGGGCATCGTCAACACTCTCTTCCGTCGTCTGGTAACTCACGTAGACGGCGTATCGTCCTGACTCAGGAATCTGGGGCTGATAGCTCACTTTGCTATGTCTTGACTTGTTTCGCGTAGCTTCACATTGCCGCGCTGTCCCTGCCTCGAAGGGGTTATCGCCCTCTTTCAATCTTTCGCCATGATAGGCAAAGCCACGGAAGGGCGCATCGACCCACGGGGCGCGCTGGCTCTCTTCCCTATAATATATAAAAGATGTGTGGCGGTCGTCATTATCCACGATGACCTCATGCCGCTGCCAGTCCCGCTCGCGGGGCGTGAACACCACGGCTCCGGCGTTTTCCAGCATCGGAATGAGGTAGGGCACGACGATGGTCTGCGTGAAGAGGTCTTCAGTGGTGCCGAAGAGAGCAGGCCGCTGCCATCGCCACTCGTACTTGGAATTGTCGAAGTATCGACCGTGACTGGCCCAGAGGGTGATATGCCTTCCCTCGAGACCGCGCTCTATCGTATAGGGGCGCGACGTGCATTTTACCCACGGTTCGCCACGATAATCAGTATTTCCCCAGTACGTCTGTGCCGGGGAAGTGATAAGTGATAAGTTATAAATTATAAAGATGGTCAGCAGCCTAGATAGTACCGACGCTGAATTTCTCAGGATATTTTCCATGAAAGTCCTTGAAATAGAGTTTAATCTCGCGCATGTCGCGGTCTACATCACCCGACGGGATGATAGTCTTGGTACACTGGATGAGCTTCCGCTCGTAGTCGATACCATAGAGCAGAATGGGCAGTTGTGCCTTCATAGCGATGAAATAGAATCCGCGTTTCCACTCTTCTACACGTGAGCGAGTGCCCTCGGGTGTTATGCAGAGGCGGAAGGTCTCTGCCTGTTTGGCTGCCTCTGCCAGGGCGTCGGTCATGCTTGTGTGCTTCTGACGGTAGACGGGTATGCCGCCCAGACGACGGAAGAGCACACCCAATAGCCCGGCAAACCATTCCTTCTTCATCAGGAAATTGTTGCCCATGCCCTCGGCACCGTTAAAGAGTTGACCTAACATGAAGTCCCAGTTGCTGGTATGGGGTGCCAGACAGATAATGTACTTCGCGGGATGTGGCTGGTCTATGTCCAGTCTCCATCCCATGCGTTTATACAAGAGCCATTTACAAAATTTCTGCCACATATTAGTAGGGGAGTGAAAGGGGAGTGAAGGGGGATTGAAAGGGACGTTACTCTTGTTTTATGGAGGTTAAGGGGAAATTGAGGGTCGAAGTATCGTCCCTTTCACTCCCCTTTCACTCCTGTTCACTCCCCTTTCACTCCCTGTATTACAGGTTATTGATATGGTCTACGGTTTCGCTGATTTCAGCCGAGAATTTCCTCCTCAGGTCTTGGAAATAGCGTTTTGCAGTCATTCCAGGCTCGGGGTGAGAAACGCGGCAGATGTAGTTGCGTTGCATCTGCATGATGCTGTAGAGCAGGGTGTCATCGCCGGCCTTGTGCTTGTCGTTGCCATAGAGCGACGCAGCCACAGCCTCGGCAAGCAGCTCGCCGCATATCAGGTTGATTGTCCGCTTTAATGTTCTCTTGTTTTTCATAATTTGTAAAGATTTAAGAATTTACATCGCCAAAGTTACTAAAAAAAATTGAATTGACAAAGAAAAAACCAAAATTCTTTTGCTCGTATAGATTTTTTTACTATCTTTGAGCCAAATTACGAAAAACCGATTAATTTAAGTCAATGCTATGAAGATACTTGCAATCAATCCGGGAATGATTTCCACAAAGGTAGGAGTGTTTCACGATGAGCAGCTGATGATGCACGCCACGCTCAACCATCCATACGATGAGTTGTGCCGATATCCGTACATTATGGACGAGTATGACTACCGCAAAGATAAGGTTACGGAGGAGCTCCAGCGGCAGGGCATAGCTATGGATTTCGACGTCATCGTAGGACGTGGTGGACTGGTGAAGCCGATAGAGAGCGGTGTTTACGAGCTGAATGAGAAGGTCATCGAGGACACGATGCACCCGCGTCTGCAACATGCCTGTAACCTTGGGTCGCTCATGGCCCTGAGTATGGCTAGGGAGATAAAGGGTTGCCGCGCCTTCACCGTAGACCCCGGCGTGGTGGACGAGCTCGATGACGTGGCACGCATCACCGGACTGCCCGAACTGCCCCACCAGACCATCTGGCATGCCCTGAACCAGCGGGAGATAGCCAAGCGATACTGCCGTGAGCACGGGGTGAAGTACGAGGAGCAAGACCTCATCGTCTGCCACATGGGTAGCGGCATTTCTTTCGCCATGCACCATCATGGAAGGGCTATAGAATGTAGCAATGCCCTGAGTGGCGACGGGCCTTTCTCGCCGTCAAGGGCTGGCATGTTGCCGACGGCTCAGCTGGTGAAGCTTTGCTATAGCGGACAGTATACGGAAGCGGAAATGCTGCGTAAGATAAATGGTCATAGCGGATTGACGGCTCACCTGGGCACCAATGACGTGAGGGAGGTGGAACGGCGTATTGCCGAAGGCGACGAGAAAGCCAAACTGATTCTCGACGCGATGGTTTACAACATTGCCCGATGGCTGGCATCTGTCGCCCCCGCAACCGATGGTCAGGTGGATGCCATTATCCTTACTGGGGCCATTGCCCATAGCAAATACGTCACGGACGGGTTGCAACGTCGGCTCAGTTTCCTCGCTCCCATCTTCATTTATCCTGGTGAAGATGAGCTTACTGCCTTGGCAATGAACGCGTTGCGCGCCATGCGAGGGGAGCAGGAAATCAAGGTTTACAAGTAATAAGCCGTCGTTTGAAGCAAAGAAAACGGTTTTCTCTATCAGAGAAAGCCGTTTTGTCTATGAGAGAAAGCCGTTTTCTCTACTAGAGAAAGCCGTTTTCTCTATGGGAAAAAGCCGTTTTTTCTATGGGAAAGTGCCGGACTTTCTAAAACGTTGATTATCATTGCATTCGCTGAAGGCCTTCCCAACGCACGTTCCAAGTGCCATCTTGTGGGAAACCTGGGTTGTAGGACTGCTGACATCCGTCCCATCCTGCGCACATCATGGCAATAGCTGTCAGTAAAGCTCCGTTACCAGGAAGGTAGATGCGGAGGCGGTCTGCGGTCTGGAAGTTGTGACCGTTCTTCAGGTAGGTGTTCTTCTGCGTGTCGATGAGGAGGGCCTTCAGGGCGGTCTCGGGCTGGCCGAGACGGGCGGCAGCCATAGCGGTCATACCATAGTCCCAGCCCCAGGTGGTCTTCCAGTTCCAGTTATCCATCACCCAGGAGAGGGTCTTGTTTGTTGCGACTGAGTCGCAACATACGGAACTGGAGGGGAGAAGGCCGAAGACACCAAGGACAGCGGGGTGGTCGTTGCGGGTCTTCTCGGCGAAGGACTCGACTTGATTTGAGGTTTGAGGTTTGAGATTTGAGGTTTGAGTGGAACCTACGGTATCGAAGGGGTCAAAGGACTCCAGCCCTTCGGTCTTTCCCTTGGGCATTCCGGCGGTGTAGATGCCATCATTCGTCATGGGCAGGGGAGCGAGATGGGCAATGATGTCATCCCACTCGGGGTGGCGGGGAAGGCCTTGACGCTCGCGCCATTGTTGGGCGACGCTGAGGCCATAGTGCCAGTAGGCCAACTCGAAAGGATGGTTGAAGCTGATGTCCTTGGTCATGCACTCCTGCATGGCGGTGGTACCGATGAGAGAATAGTGGGCAACGCTTCTTGGCGTTGCATTTTTGCTCTGATTGGCACGCTGGGAAGCGTGCCCTACTATGCTGTTGTCACGCTGGGAAGCGTGACCTACTAAGCTGGTGAAGTCGGCCATGAACTCGGCGGTAGCTTCCACCTGCTCGGCATACTTCTTCAATGTCTCCTTGGTTGGGTTGGCACGGTAGAGTTCCTCTGCCATATATATATAATGTGGCTGCTGCCAGATGAGGAAGGAGCCGGTGTTAGAGGGGGCCTCGCCAGCCCAAGGGTCGGTCATCTTCATCCAGCGGACGCCCTTAAAGCCCTGACGTTGGGCAATCTTCTTTGCTTCGGGGTAGGCGACGTCGTTGTACCAGTCCATGATGGTGGCAAGGGTCTTCGGACGGTTCCAAAGGGCGAAGTCAACGATATGCCACCACGTCATTTCCAAGTGCGGACGGCCGAACCAGGAGTTGTAGGTCAGACCGGTCTCCTGTGGGGGCAGGGCGTTGGCGCAGTTCACCTGCGTCAAGTATTGCGAGAGCACGACGCGGCGCTCCAGTTCCTTGGCACGCGGGTCAGTACACTGGCTGAAGTCGACGATAGCACCTTGCTGCCACCAGCGGTTCCAGGCCTTGATGACGGTCTTGAGATTCTGTTCGAAGTAGAACTTGTCGGGAACAGCAATAGGGTCTTCTCCCCATGGAAATTCTTGGTACTCAGCCAGAAAAGACAATACATCACCACAGATAGACAGGCAGAAACAATGTTGTTCGGTCTCTTGCAAAACGGCATTGCCCTCCCAGCTAAGGGTCAACAAATAGCTTGTTCCATCAATTGTATGCTCTATGATAGCATAGTTATCATCAGAATCAATAATGCGCGAGGTATGTTGTTCGGGGTGGGTGAAGTCGGCGGCATCGTCTGCATGCTTGCCAGTAGGGTAGGGGAAACGGATGCTGACGCTGGCACGACCATCCTTTAGCAGCGGCGACTTGATGCGATAGAAGACTGCATCGCGGTTCTGATGGGCGGCGGTGATTACTTCCACAGGCTGACCTTCGGCCTTGAACGATGATTCGATGATGCCGTCGTAGAGCTTCAGCTCCTGCCGTATGTCGGTGAGTGCAGAGAGTTGGACGGGCAAGGAAAGCCCGATGGTGCCGAGATTCAGACGATGTGGATTCACACGGAAATACTCTGTGGCAGCGACGTTGCGGGCGGGGTCGCCCTTGGAAGCCTTATATTCCACGGCGTATACTTCGGGGTGGCCGTGGCCCAGGTCCATGGTCTTGTAGGAGTCCTCGGGTGTGAGGCCGTCGGTGTTTTCGAACTTATGCCAGCCCCAGTCGGACATGGCTGTCAGGGGAACACCACCCCTATACTCAAAAGGGAACGACTGCATGCCCGTTACGTCGACCGTGGTGGCGAAATGTCCGTTGCCCACGGTGAGCGAGGCTAGTGGGTCGGCCTCGGTAATGATGGGGTTGTTGCGTGATACAACGGCTTTGCGGTCGATGGGCTGGAGTACGTTTTCCGTGTCGAAGCCCATCTGCTCCATCTCGAGTGATGCCCAGATGAAGGGGCCGAGACCCTTGGCATCGTTGTCGCGGATAGGCTCCGAGAGATAGTATTCGTAGCCACCATCACGACGGCGGTTCTCTTTCACGCTGCCTTTGGGATTCACCTTCTTCATGGCTGCCACAACTTCTTCGGTAGCAGCAGGGCCGAGGCCGGCAACTGAGCAGCAGTTAGTCAGCGAGATGGTCTCGTCCTCGTTCACACGAATAAAGTTGTTGATGATGCCACGGTATGCCTTGATGCCGGCATCGCGGAACTTTGTTCCCACGAATCCCTTGCGGTAAGCCTTCAGCAACACGTAGGTGAACATGGCGGAGCAGGTGCTCTCGAGGTAGTTCCCCTCTCGTCCCGGCGAGTCCATCACCTGATACCACACACCACTTTGCTTATCCTGCCATTTCACAACTGCCTCCAAATCTTTCTGCAGCAAGTCAATAACCTCACCGCGTCGGCTATAGTCTTCGGGCAGGGCGTCAAGTACTTCGATGAGTGCCATCGTGTACCAACCCTGGGCACGTCCCCAACAATGCTGGGAAAGTCCCGTCTCCTTGTCGGCCCAGAAGGTGTTTCGCGTCTCGTCGTAGGCATGACGGTTCAGGCCTGTCTTCGGGTCGAAGGTACGTTGGTAGGTGGTTTTCAGCTGGTCTACGGCATCGTCGTAGATGGTTTGAGATTTGAGATTTGAGGTTTGAGATTTCTTTTTACCTTTGTTACCTTTGGGGGCTTGCTCCGTGATAGGGGCTGTGAGCACGCGGAAAGGCAGTCCCATGAAGATACCATCGAGCCACACCTGATAGGCATAGATGGCCTTGTGCCAAAATACCTTGTCGGCGATGGTGCGCGGCTGGTCTTGCAGCTGTTTCATCATGGTCTGCATGGCCAGAAGGTTCTTCGCTTCGGGCCATTGCTGGTACATGCGGGTGACGAAATGTCCGGTGCGGATGTTGTCGAGGTTATAGTCCAAGATGTTGTAGCCACGGATGTCGCCCTGAGCGTTAATCATCGTGTCGGTATATAGCTGACAATAGTCCTTGATTTTCTCCCCGCCGTAGCGTAGATAGGTGTCGAGCATGCCTTCCAGTTCGATACCCATGACGTAGCTCCACTTGGGTTTTGTCGAGAAGTCGAGCAAGTAGCTCTTGGGCACACGCTTCATTTCGGAGTATGTCATCCACTCGGAGTAGTGCTTATAGGGCTTCTTCTGTAGGACCAGTCCACCGTTGATGAAGAGTTTGTCGTAGCGAACATCGCGCACCTTCCCGCTCTGGAAGTTACCCTGCTCAACACCATTGAAGTGACAGTTCTTTACATCAATATCATAAATGTAGGTGCCCTCGTCGAGACCAATCATTTGCACACCG
>Ga0310696_10002049_pt1 | contig 27592 bp, 16 predicted proteins | sample AusTroGonzalo_MG_4_FD_203885 | JGI IMG/M metagenome (GOLD analysis project Ga0310696, IMG submission 203885) | Bovine rumen microbial communities from tropical cattle in Woodstock, Queensland, Australia - Gonzalo_02 (v2) (version 2) | ecosystem: Host-associated > Mammals > Digestive system >...
AAGCCATATAAACCGATACGTCTATGGACTGGGAGTCAATCATCAATCTGGACAGACAGCTGCTCCTGGCGCTCAACGGCAGTGAGTCGCTCTATCTCGACACGTTGGTACACACGCTGACGACAGCAGTGACGTGGGTGCCGCTCTACGTGTCGCTGTTCTACTTGGTGCTCAAGAACAACGATACCGCTGTGAAGATTATGCTGATTCTCGGCGCCGCAGCCCTTTGTGTGGTGTTTGCCGGAACGGTCGACGACACCATCGTCAAGCCGCTGGTGGCCCGCTGGCGCCCGACGCACGACCCGCAGATAGGTGCCGTCGTCGATATCGTCAACGACTATCGCGGCGGCCGTTTCGGGTTCTTCTCGGCTCATGCTTGCAATACGTTCAGTATAGCGGTGTTCTTCAGTATCCTTGTCCGCTCCCGGCTGCTGGCACTCTTCCTTGTCACGTGGTCGTTCATCAATTGTTGGACACGTCTTTACCTTGGTGTTCACTTCCCCGGCGATATCCTTGTTGGACTTGTGTGGGGAGCCATTGTCGGTATAGGTGTTTATATTCTCTATTGGCGTGTCAATCGCCGTTTCTCAACAGGCATGGGGTTTATCTCCAGTAAATACACCTCGACGGGCTATCAGAAAACCGATATCAATATCGTCATTACAATACTAATGTTTACCTATATCTATGCACTGCTGCGTGCGTGCATTTTCTAAATCATTATGGATACTAAGCAAATACATATCAGCGACTATAATTATCCACTGCCTGACGAGCGCATCGCCAAGTTCCCAAAGGCCGAGCGTGACACCTCGAAGTTGCTTGTTTATCGTCATGGTGAGGTAGGGGAGGATACTTTCCGCAACCTGCCCGACTATCTGCCGGAGGGCGCTCTGATGGTGTTCAATAATACGCGTGTTATTCAGGCACGTATGCACTTCCGTAAGTCCAATGCCAATGGCGAACCTGTGGGCGCTCTCATTGAGATTTTCCTGCTTGAGCCGGCTGCTCCGCGTGACTACGAACAGATGTTCCAGCAGCGCGACAGTTGTTCGTGGCTCTGTCTGGTCGGTAATCTGAAGAAGTGGAAGAACGGATCACTGCATCGTGACATTATTGTGGCGGGGAAAACCATAACGGTTTCAGCACAGTATATCGGCGAACAGGGTACCAGCCATCTTATTGAGTTCAGTTGGACGGGTGGTGTTTCCTTTGCAGAGATTATCGATGTTATGGGTGAATTGCCCATTCCACCATACCTGAACCGCGAGACACAGGAGAGCGATAAGACTACCTATCAGACGGTCTATTCGAAAATCAAAGGTAGCGTTGCCGCGCCGACTGCCGGTCTGCACTTCACGCCACAAGTCCTTGAAGCTCTTGATGCTCATGGTATTGACCGCGAGGAGGTAACGCTCCATGTCGGTGCCGGTACTTTCAAGCCAGTCAAGAGTGCCACCATCGGCGAGCACGCCATGCATACCGAGTATATTGCCGTTCACCGTCAGACGCTCGAAAAGTTGTTGGCGCACGACTGTCAGGCCATTGCTGTTGGCACTACCAGTGTGCGAACACTTGAGAGCTTGTATTATATGGGACTGAAGGCGCTCCGCAATCCAGATATTGCTGAAGAGGAGCTACATGTCATGCAATGGGAACCGTATGAAGAGGCGGAAGGAGAGAGCTTTGAGGTAAGAGAGGCTCTGCAGGCCTTGCTCGACTGGATGACTCGCCATCAGCTTTCAGTGCTCCATAGCAGTACCCAGATTATCATCGCGCCAGGTTATGACTACCACATCGTCCGCATGCTCATCACCAATTTCCATCAGCCGCAGTCCACGTTGTTGCTTCTTGTCAGCGCCTTTGTTCATGGTGACTGGCACTGCATCTACGACTACGCCTTACAGCATGATTTCCGCTTCCTGAGCTATGGTGACTCTTCGCTTCTCATTCCCTAATATTGCAATCAATTATGTATACACCTCATAAATCTCCGTCATTCACCATTGTCCTGGCTGTGCAGGATCAGGCCGAAGCATTACAAAGCGAATTGCCGCGTTTGCTGGGCTGCCAGTACGATGACTTTCAGGTCGTGGTGGTTGATGAGAGTTCTGCAGACAATACCCTGGATGTGTTGAGCAGCATGAGGGAGGGCAATAGCCATCTTTATTGTACCTTCGTACCGAAGTATCACTTTCAGCGCAATCTCCGAAGGCTTGCTTTTACAATAGGTATGAAAGCAGCTAAAAAAGAGTGGGTTATATTTGCTGATATTAATCGCCTACCACCGTCTGAGACATGGCTCTCGGAACTTGCTGAGTTCGCTGTTGATCCCAATGTCCTGCTGCTTGGTTATGTAAAACGGAAGACAGGTGATGTGCGGCTGAAAACCTATGAGGACTTGGGGACGGCACATAGCATTGTCAGTCGTACTGAGCGGCGACGCCTTATTGGAGGAAGTCGTCTTACGGGCTTTTGGCATCGCGACTATGACTTCATTGCCGTGCGTGCTGACAAAGGTCACGAACTGTTGCGCATGTTCGAGTCGTCCAAGCAACGTCGCCTATGAAAGTAGTTCATTTATATCCCGAAGACAATTCGCTGATAGCTGCCCATGTGGCTATGCTACGTGAACGTCAGGAGCCGTTCAAGGGCAGTCCAGATATTGTTCATGTTCACGGCTGTTGGCGCTATACCATCGTGCGTCAGGCTATGCGCTACCACCGTGAGGGTGCTCGTATCGTTATGACGCCGCATGGAGGATTGGAACCGTGGATAATCAATGAACGTCGTCTGACAGAGAAGTTAAGCAAGACTCTGCTTTGGCAGCGCCGAATGGTGGAGAGCGCTTATGTACTTATTGCTCAAGGACCGATGGAAGCAGAGGCGCTGGCCTCACTGGGGTGGAATCCCCGTGTAGAGATCATCCGCAATGCCATTGTGACGAACAGTATTACCCCCGAGGCTATGTGCCAGCAGATGCAAGATGTCTATCGTAAGGTGATGGATTCAAATACCATTGAATTGATGGATGCTGACACGCGTCACCTGCTTTCGCAGTTGTTAAAGGCAGGCATAACTGGTGACCGCCGTTGGCTGGGCGATACCGATGAAACGGCAATCTCGGAGAATGCATGGCGCTGGCTTCTTGTCTATGCCGACCATGAGAATGTGCGTGCTATTGTTGACCGTGGGCTACATGTTCTGGGTATCCGTGCTCCTTATATAGAGACGGCTCACATCCGCAGCTACCTGCCAACCGACTACCAGCAGCCAAAAGTTGAAAACCACACTGTTGTGGGTATTACAAGTGAGATGTATCATGGTCCGCTAACATTGCGTCAGTTGGTGGAACTTGATCGTGCACTGCGCCGCGACGATGTCAATGACGAAGATATTGTTGACCAATTGACGGAGAAACGTCTCTTACGCTATTTCCGACATATTCTGCAACTGTTGGTTGAGTTGACTTTACTCGATGAAGGCTTTCTGCCTGTGGAACCCGTTGACGACAGACAGACTGCCAACCTCCGCAGCCAACTGCTTAGTCATCTTCGAATTTAGAATTTTTTCTCAGAAATATTATTGCAACCTTGTGTGAGGATTTGCAAATAATTTAACTTATTATCATGCAACAATAAAGAGCCTGCTTTACACTGTGTGGAGCGGGCCCTTATTCCCTTGTTAATTGGAAAAGAAACTTGATTATTTGGCAGTTTCTTTGTCATGTTGTTTTTTCTTTGTAACTTTGCGGCTACTAAAACGATAATGACTAAAACAATGACGAAGAAAATACTGATGACGCTGGCCCTGATGCCTGCAATGGCGATAGGGCAAGTGATGGATTTCAATATGACGAAGCCGCAGCCCATGTATAGTGTTGATAATGGCGCTGGCTACGACATCGTGGCGGCTCCCGATAAACGGAAGCCGACGGAGCCGTTCTATTTCTCTGTCTGTGTGCCCGACGGAAATTATAAGGTACGCGTGGTACTGGGTGCCAAGAAGAAGGTCGGCGAGACAACAGTACGCGCCGAAGGACGCCGACTGATGGTGCACAATGTTGCCACGAAGAAAAGCGAATACAAAACGTTTGAGTTTGTGGTGAACAAACGCTCGCCACAGATTGACGACAAGACACGAGTTCGCATCAAGGACCGCGAGAAGGACTATCTGGCGTGGGACGACAAACTGACATTGGAATTCAATGGTGACCAACCGCAGGTGCAGTCCATTCACATTGAGCGCGACGACGCTGTGCCCACCATCTATCTGTGCGGCAACTCCACTGTCGTTGACCAGAACACCGAGCCGTGGGCATCGTGGGGACAGATGATTACACGCTGGTTTGGTCCTGAGGTAGCCATTTCAAACCATGCGGAGAGCGGACTGACGGCGCGCACATTCATCGCTGGCGGACGTCTGGACAAGATTCTCACGACGCTGAAAGCTGGCGACATTGTCGTAGCGGAATTCGGTCATAACGACGAGAAGGAAAAGAAGCCGGGCGACGGTGCATGGTACCACTACACATACCAGCTGAAGATATTCATCGACCAGGTGCGTGCGAAGGGGGCCGACATCGTGTTCTGTACGCCAACGCAGCGCCGCTTCTTCAATGACGATAAGCGGACCATTAAGAACACTCACGGCGACTTCCCAGCAGCTATGAAAGCTGTGGCGGAGCGCGAGGGAGTGCCCGTCATCGACCTAAACCAGATGACGAAGACGCTGTTCGAGACCCTTGGCTTTGAGGACTCCAAACGGGCACTGGTGCACTACCCTGCAGAGATGTATGGACGTGAGTTGGCAGACAACACCCACTTCAATCCCTACGGTGCCTACGAGGTGGCGAAGTGTGTGGTGATGGGCATGAAGCAGTTGCAGCTGCCAATCACAAAATACTTGCGTCCTGAATGGCAGGACTTCGACCCCGCACAGCCCGATGACTGGCGCACGTTCAAGTGGGCACCGTCGCCACTGAAAGATATTGTAAAACCAGATGGAAACTAACTATATGAAACGATTATTGACATTTATTACGCTTTGTGCGCTGACAACCACTGCTATGGCCCAGTCATGGCCCGAGGCAACACGCGAGGCCAAGCCTGGCGTCAGATGGTGGTGGCTGGGCTCCGCCGTCGATAAGAAGAACCTGCAATGGTCTATGCGGCAGTATGCCGAACACGGCATCGGTGCCGTTGAGATAACCCCTATCTATGGCGTACAGGGGAATCAGCAGACGGGCGACAAGTTCGTGCCCGGCAAGAACATCGACTATCTCTCTGACCGATGGATGGACATGCTGCGCTTCACGCAGAGTCAGGGCGAGTTGCAAGACATCGAGATAGACATGGCCACAGGCACGGGCTGGCCCTTCGGTGGCCCCTGGGTACCGCTGGAGGAGAGCGCTTGCAGGGTGCTATTGGTAGAAAAGGAGTTTATAGGCAAGAAGGTTAAATCTCTGGAACTTTTACCTCCTGAGAAAGACCGTCCCTACAGCCGTCTGGAGAAGGTGATGGTCTATCCCGATCCCGAGACACTCGACAAAGAAGGTATTGTCCCCGAAGCCATTGAGGTAACCTCGGCTATGAAGGACGGCCTACTGACGTGGACTGCGCCGAAGGGCACCCCCAAAAAGACGGGATGGCACGTCATAGCCATCTATGCACGCTTTGGCATTATGAAGGTGAAACGCGCTGCACCTGGTGGCGAGGGACTGGTTGTCGACCACTTCAACAAGCAAGCCGTAGCCAACTACCTGAAACACATAGAAGAGGCATTTGAGCGTACCGGCACACCTTACCCGCATACATTCTTTAATGATTCCTACGAGGTGAGCGAAGCCACGTGGACACCGAACTTCTTTGAGGAGTTCGAGAAGCGACGTGGCTATAAGTTGGAAGAGCGTCTACCCCGCATCCTCATGGGCATTGCGATGATGAAACATCATCAAAAAGAGGCGGAAGAAAGACGGAAGAAAGGAGACAATACTTGGTCGCATTTATATGTTTACATGGGACGCAAGGAACTGCAAGACTACCGCGAGACACTGAGCGAACTGCTACTGGAGAACTTCACCGAGCAGTGGACGGCGTGGGCACATAAGCACGGAGCCATCACCCGTAATCAGGCTCACGGCTCGCCTGCTAACCTCATCGACTGCTATGCTGCCGTCGACATCCCCGAGATTGAGGGCTTCGGACTGTCGGAGTTCGGCATCAAGGGACTGCGCACTGACTCGGGCAAGACACGCAAGAACGACAGCGACTACTCGATGTTCAAGTACGCCCCGTCGGCAGCCCATGTCTGCGGCAAGCCCTACACCTCGAGCGAGACGTTCACGTGGCTGACAGAACATTTCCGAACCTCGCTGTCGCAACTCAAGCCAGACCTTGACCTGATGTTCTGTGCTGGTGTGAACCACATGTTCTTCCACGGTACCTGCTATTCGCCACAAGACGACCCGTGGCCAGGCTGGAAGTTCTATGCCTCAATAGACATGTCGCCGACAAACTCGATATGGCGCGATGCCCCCTACTTTATGAAGTATGTGGAGCGCTGTCAGAGTTTCCTGCAATGGGGACAGCCCGACAACGACTTCCTCGTGCTGTTGCCCGTACGCGACATGTGGAAGGGGCAGCAGGACAAACTGCTGATGCAGTTCTCCATTCACGCCATGGGCCAGCTGGCGCCTGACTTCATCAAGACCATCCTAGCCATTGACGAGGCCGGCTTCGACTGCGACTACATCTCAGAGCGCTTGCTGATGGGTGTCACTTATAAAGACGGCATACTGCAGACGGCTGCCGGCACCCGCTACAAGGGACTCATCATTCCTGGTTCTTTGGATCTGCCGGAAAGCGTCGTTCAGCACATCTGCCAGCTGACAGCTCAGGGCGCTCATGTCTTCTACAACATGTTGGGGGTTAATGCGAAGGATATAGAACCGCTAAAAACGGCTGGTGGTCACGGATTCGAAATCTGGAACATCAAAAAGGCCAATCTGGAGATGGCTGCCAAGCCCGAGACGATGAAGACGGAACACGGGCTGAAGGCCATTCGCCGTAAGAACGACAAGGGCTACCACTACTTCATAGCCAACCTGACGCCTGAAGATATTCACGAGAACATCACGCTGGCCGTACCGTTCAAAGATGCCATGTGGTTTGATCCGCTGACGGGCAAACGCTATCGGGCCTCAATCAATGGCGACGAGATAGACCTGACACTACACAGCGGACAGTCGATGATTCTCGAGACTTTTGATGACGAAACACTGGTGCCAGCAGATCTGCCTGTGCTAACCGACACGACGAACATGATTCAGTTTATTCCTGTCAAAGGGCCTTGGACGCTGTCGTTCACCGAAGAAGCACCGAAAGTAACCAAGACCTTCCAGTTGGACGAGCTGCAGACATGGGAGACGTTGGACGATGACAGCGTTCGCGTGACGATGGGCACAGGCGTATACACCACCCACGTGAAGCTGACGAAAGATGACCTTAAAGACGTGACGAATTGGCAGATAGAGCTCGGCGACGTGCGCGAGTCGGCCCGCGTCTACATCAACGGACAGTTCATTGGCTGTGCCTGGAGCGTGCCCTTCGTGCTCGACTGTCAGCAAACGCTGAAAGCCGGCGACAACGAGCTGCGCATCGAGGTGACCAACCTGCCAGCTAACCGCATTGCCGACCTCGACCGCAGGGGTGTGAAGTGGCGCAAGATGGAAGAGATCAACGTCGTCGATATCAACTACAAGAAGACGACCTACGACCAGTGGGAGCCCATGCCTAGCGGTCTGAACTCGGCAGTGAAACTCGTGAGGCGCTGGAGCTCGACTAAATAGAGCAGCAAAGGGGAGCATCAGACTCCCCTTTGCTGTTGTATTCTTAACTTATAAACATTTTCGTTATAGTCGATACGCATGACATGTCGCAGGTCATCGTCATGAGGCGAGAGTGCCAGCGCTACGTGACCCATCGTCCGGCGCAGGTTAATCTCGACACAAGGATGCAGAAAAAACGTTTTATCCTTTATCATTCGTCCATTATCATTTAGCGCAGCGCAAACCATCATATCGACGCCGAAAGGTCCGCAATACTTATCACAGAATAGCTCGCCAAGTTGGCGGCAAATCTTCTCGCGAACTGTCTGGAGCAGGGTGGGGGACAGATAATGGCTCATCATTGCCTCCTTGGCACTCTCCGATGCCAGAATATTGCCCGTGTAGGCGCCGTTCTGTGTGTGGAAGAGCGACAATCCAAGATAGCGCACCATTCCCCTGCCGTCGGATTCGAACTCCATGCCGAAGTCCTGAACCTTATTATAATAGGGCTCCACCATAACACTGCCTTGGGCCGTTACAGTGTTGCGCAGCCATCCCAGAATCCCATTGTCGTTTGTCAATCGTCCTTTCTCATTTAGACGTGAAGCATCGCAAAAGCGCAGGCCGCGACCACTCGACGACCAGGGCGCTTTCAGTACAAGACGATCGTACTTGGCCAGTAGCTTTTCGACCTCTTCCGCGGTCTGACACTCGAACGACTCGCCAACGGTGCCCGCAATGCGGAGTTGGGGCAGCAAACTGGCGGCTATACGGCGGTGGGACAACATTCGTATCGTGTCCAATGACTCCATTGTAGGCAAGTCGCACTCCTTCAGACCGCTACGCAGCAGCAAAGCGCGCAGGGCGTTGTTCCATCCCCATGGCTCTACGGTTACATTTGTAAGTCCTTGCAGTTGTTTCCACGTAAGAAACTGCCGGTTTCCCCATCGGAAACCACCTGTTTCTCCAAGGCGGGCTAGACGCGGAGCCAGCCGTTTCCATCTGTGAACAGCATATTCCGTGTCATCAACAACGACAATGTCATCCTCGCCAGCCCAGAGAGCCGGCAGGAAACCTAAATCGTGCCGCAGCTGTCGCCCAGCATGCGGTGCCGTAAAATTGGAGAGTCCGCTGGCAAGGGCTATGTCGTGTTCCGGATTGAAGATATAAAGAGTCATTTTATTACTTTTTGGCGACAAAGTTACGAAAAAATTTGCTAATTCGGAATAAAATGAGTACTTTTGCGCGAAGTAAGAACCAAAAAACCTAAAGATATGATTATTCCATCAGTATTCTGGCTCGTGCCCATCGCATCCGTTGTGGCATTGGGTATGGCGTATTTCTTTTTTCGTCAGATGATGAAGGCCGACGAAGGTACGCCCCGCATGAAAGAGATTGCTCTCTATGTTCGTAACGGCGCTATGGCTTACCTGAAGCAGCAGTATAAGGTTGTGGCCATTGTGTTTGCGGTGCTCTGCGCCTTGTTCGCCTTTATGGCCTATGGCCTGAACGTGCAGAACCCTTGGGTTCCGTTCGCTTTCCTGACAGGTGGTTTCTTCAGTGGCTTGGCCGGATTCTTCGGCATGAAGACCGCCACCTATGCATCGGCCCGTACGGCTAATGCAGCTCGCGAGAGTCTGAATGCTGGTCTGAAGATTGCATTCCGCTCTGGTGCTGTGATGGGACTCACCGTCGTTGGCCTCGGTCTGCTTGATATCGCCATCTGGTTTGTCGTGCTGAATATGTTTGATGCTGACGGCCTTATCTCAATCACAACGACCATGCTGACCTTCGGTATGGGTGCTTCGACACAGGCACTGTTTGCCCGTGTGGGTGGCGGTATCTACACGAAGGCTGCCGATGTAGGTGCCGACATCGTTGGTAAGGTGGAAGCCGATATCCCTGAGGATGATCCGCGCAACCCCGCTACGATTGCAGATAACGTAGGCGACAACGTAGGTGATGTGGCCGGTATGGGTGCCGACCTCTATGAGAGCTACTGCGGCTCTGTGTTGTCAACGGCAGCCCTTGGCGCAGCTGCCTTCGGTGTTGCAGGTGTTGATATTCAGCTAAAGGCCGTCATCGCTCCGATGCTGATAGCTGCCGTGGGCGTGTTCCTGTCGCTGCTTGGTATTTTCCTTGTTCGCACCAAGGAAGGTGCTACGATGAAGGACTTGCTGCGCTCGCTGTCGCTGGGTACGAATGTCAGTGCAGTGCTGATTGCTTTTGCATCGTTCGCCATTCTCTACCTGCTCGGCATCGAGAACTGGCTGGGACTCTCCTTCTCTGTGATTAGCGGTCTGGCTGCCGGTGTTATTATCGGACAGGCCACCGAGTACTATACTTCACATTCTTACAAACCGACACAGCGCATTTCGGAAGCAGGTCAGACTGGCGCTGCTACCGTTATTATTAAAGGTATCGGTACGGGCATGATATCGACTTGTATCCCTGTCATTACTATCGGTGTGGCTATCATGCTGAGCTATCTCTGTGCTAATGGCTTCGACCTCTCGATGTCGTCAGCCAGTTTGTCGCACGGACTTTATGGTATTGGCATTGCTGCTGTGGGTATGCTTTCGACGCTGGGAATAACACTGGCTACTGATGCTTATGGTCCTATCGCTGACAATGCAGGCGGTAACGCTGAGATGTCGCAGTTGGGTGAGGAGGTACGCCATCGTACTGATGCCCTCGATGCCCTTGGTAATACAACTGCCGCTACAGGTAAAGGTTTCGCTATCGGTTCTGCTGCTCTCACGGCTCTAGCTCTGTTGGCTTCCTACATCGAGGAAATCAAGATTGCCATGGCTCGTGCCGGTGAGACGCTGACGAACGTGGCAGGTGATGTTATCTCGGCTACCGATGCCACCATTCCCGACTTCATGAACTATTTCCAGGTGAACCTCATGAATCCCAAGGTGATTGTAGGCGCCTTCATTGGTGCTATGGCCGCCTTCTTGTTCTGCGGTATGACAATGGAGGCTGTAGGCCGCGCTGCCGAGAAAATGGTACAGGAAGTACGTCGTCAGTTCCGCGAGATTGCCGGTATCCTCGAGGGTACAGGCACACCTGACTATGGCCGTTGCGTGGAAATTTCTACCCGCGCAGCCCAGCATGAAATGGTGATTCCTTCTGTGCTCGCTATCCTCATCCCTATCATCGTGGGTTGCGTTCTTGGTGTGGCCGGTGTCCTCGGTCTGCTCGTAGGCGGTCTGGCCGGTGGCTTCACACTCGCTGTCTTTATGGCCAATGCCGGTGGAGCCTGGGATAACGCCAAGAAGAACATTGAGGAAGGAAACTTCGGCGGTAAGGGCAGCTTTGCGCATAAGGCCTGCATCGTGGGTGATACCGTCGGTGACCCCTTCAAGGATACCAGCGGCCCGTCACTGAACATTCTCATCAAGCTGATGTCGATGATCAGTATTGTGATGGCTGGCCTCACGGTGCTTTGCTCGTAGAGGGCGCTTCCCTGAATGATAATTGCAAAAATGATTAATGATAAATAATATGCCAACAAAGATTCTTAGTGTCGATGACGAAAACGACCTTGAGTTGCTCTTGACACAATACTTCAGAAGAAAAATTCGTAAAGGAGAATATGAGTTCTATTTCGCGCATAATGGTGTGGAAGCGCTCACCATGATGCTGCAGCATAAAGACTTTGATATTATCCTTAGTGACATCAATATGCCAGAAATGGACGGCTTGACTCTGCTGACAAAAATTAACGAGATGCGAAATCCTGCCTTGAAATGCATTATGGTGTCGGCTTATGGCGATATGGGAAACATACGACAAGCGATGAACAATGGCGCTTTCGACTTTGCGACGAAACCTATTGATCTTGATGACTTGAGTCTCACTATCGAGAAAGCCATAGAGCAAATCGACTACATCAAGCAGTCGCAACAGGAGCACTCTCAATTGGAATCACTGAAGACTGATTTGGCTGTTGCTGGAGAGATTCAGCAAGCTATTCTGCCTCGCGTCTTCCCTCCATTCCCGGAGATAGAGTCAGTTCTTGACATCGCAGCATCAATGACACCGGCGAAAGATGTGGGTGGCGACTTCTACGACTTCTTCCGCATTGATGATGAGAAAATCGGTTTTGTGATGGCCGATGTCAGCGGCAAGGGTGTGCCAGCGGCTATCTTTATGGCCGTCAGCCGAACGCTGATACGAGCTATCGGTATGCAAGGCAATCAGCCGGCAGAAACGATAACACGAGCCAACGAGTTGCTGTGTAAGGAGTCGGTAAACTGTATGTTTGTTACAGTATTCTACGTTATATATAATACAAAGACTGGTGAAATTGACTATTGTAATGCAGGCCATAATGCTCCCTATCTTATTCATGCCGATGGAAATGTAGAGGCATTGCCGATGAGCACAAACTGCGTAATCGGTGCTATTGAAGGACTGTCGTTCAATGCCGGCTCCTTGAAACTTGAGAATGGCGACATGTTGGTGTTGTACACGGATGGTGTGAACGAGGCCGTAAATAATGCATTAGAAGAATACGGTGAACAAAGACTATACGATACGTTGTGCCAGATGAAGGGTAAGACCTGCCGGGAGACTATTGACGGCCTTTCGGAGAGTGTGAAAGCCTTTGCCGACGGCGCTCCGCAAAGCGATGATATTACCTTATTGTCTTTTAAACGAAAGTAAAAAGCATTGAAAAAGCTGGTTAAGAATAATATGCTATGGGGACTGGCCTGTATTGTTCTTAGTGCAGGATGTGCCACGGGCTTTGGCTTTTACTATTATGAAAAGGAGAAGACAAAGTCGCTGGAACAACAGTTGACGGAACTGAGCCAGAAAGAAAAGATGGCTGTCATCGAGCAGAGTATCAACAAGCAGATGGAGGAGATTGCCTATGAGCAGAAACGCATCAGTGATGAGCGTACTGACGAGGCAAAGAAGCAAGCCGAAATTGCTGAGATCGAGAAGCAGAACGCTATCGTGGCCCAGAACCAAGCCAAGGCTTCAGAGGAGATTGCCCGCAAGGAGCGCGACAATGCCGAGGAGCAAAGTCAAGAGGCAAAGAGACAGGCCGAGATTGCTAATGCCCAGCGTAAGACTGCTGAACAGAATAAGCGTGTCGCCGATACGCTAAGCTATATTGCTTTGGGACGCTCATTAGCATCTATCGCCTATAATCAGTATCAGTCGGGAGGTAACAAGGAACTGGCAGAACGTCTGGCATATGCGTCCTACTGGTTTACAAAGAATTATGGTAACAGAGACGACTTGTATCATTTCTCCGTGATTCAAGCTCTGATGGAAACCAGTAAGAGTAAGCGCAGTTGGAACCGTATTCATAAAGGTGGTGTGACAGGCATCTATTTCCTGCCGGAATCCAACAACGAATTGGTTACTGTGAGCAGCTATGGTGAGATATTCCGCCACAAGAAAGAGGGGAACAATCTGATCATGAACAAGCTCTTTTCCGACAAAGACTATGACTTCCGTAGCGTGTATGTCAATAAAGCCGGCGTCATTTATGCCGCAAGTCGAAACAATCACCTCGTTGTTGTCAAGCCCGACGGAAATTCTGAACCAATACTACTAACAGGTATTAGCCATCCGTCAGCTGTAGATGTGTTCAATGATGAGTTGCTGGTGGTCATTGGTGAGCGTAGCGTGGCTTTCTTCAACATGAAGAGCAACCAGCAACAGGGAAGTATGCAGCTAAATGCAAATATAACAGCAAGTGGCCGCATCAACAAGCATCCGTACTTGTTTGACGATCAGGGTATGATGCACGAGATTGTAGGTCTTGGCAAGATGGAGACCAAACGCAAGCCGGCCTCCGTCAAAGGTATAATCACCGCTTTTGCCCGTTCCGACAATAAAAGTATCAATACCTATGGTACCAGTGACGGAAAAATCTATGTCGAAGAGAAAAATGGTAGAATCAAGGAACTGGTGGGCCACCGTTCGCGCGTCACTCGTCTGAAAGTAAACAATAATCAACTGTTCTCATCCAGCTACGATGGCAAGATGAATCTATGGCTCTATGAAAACGAGAACGTAGAACCCATATTGCTCTTTGAGTCAGATGAGTCGGATGCATGGATCAGATATTTCACCATCAATAATGCTAAGACGCATGTCTGGTCTGGCGACAATAACGGCAACCTCATAGAGACACTGATCTCTACAGATATGATGGTTGACAGACTAAAAGGACATCTGCTGTCGGAAGAGCAGTGGGACAACTACGTGGGAAAGAACGCGTCGTATAAAGGCTTTGTCAATAGCTTGAAAGGAGGTGGAAAATGAGAAGGCTTTTCTTCACGATAACGTTGCTTGTTGTGGCAACTGTGACATGGGCGCAGGGAATCCCGTTTCTGCGTAACTTTAGTACCAGTGAGTATCATGCCCATAACCGAAACTTCGACATTACCACTGACAACAGAGGCTATGTCTATGTGGCAAACTTCGAAGGATTGCTTTACTACGATAATGCAGAATGGCGCATTATCCACACCCCAAACATTACCCGTGTCACAACACTCTTCCGTGATAAAAAAGGTGTTATCTGGACTGGTGGCTACAACTATCTAGGATATATTGAAAGCAATAAGAAAGGTGAGCTGAAACTTGCCAATGCAATAAAGAAAGGAGGCTTCCAAGGTGTTGTTGCTCATATTTGGGAGAACGGACAACAGTTGTTGTTCAGAATGGAGGATGGTCAAGTCTATGCTCTCAACAATGGTGAAGCCAAGAAGGCTCAGCAAAGTTTGTTGAATACCGAACCACAGGACGATATGATTGATATCGGCAATGGTTTGAAGGTAAAGACGACAGAGAACGATGGCGTAGAGTTTATTAATAAGTCAGGAAAGACAGAATACTTCATCAAAGAAGAAAATGGTCTATGCTCAAATACCGTTAACAAGTTAGCTTACAATGGGAAAGGTATGCTGTGGGGAGCAACCAACAACGGTATCTTCTGTATAGCCGTGCCAACAACCTACACACATGCTACATCGTTGGAGGGACTGCGAGGTGAAGTGCTCTCTATCCTGTATTATGAAGGTACGCTCTATGTCGGTACGACCAATGGACTCTTTTATCTTGACAACAACACTTTCCTGCCTATAGCAAATATGCCGCATCTTTGTTGGCAGATGATTGCAACGCCGAAGGGTGTACTCGCTGCTACCAGTAACGGTCTGTATCGAGTGAACAACAAGACCAACTCCCAGCGGTTAAACGACCAAAATACTATGAGTATTAAAGAGGCGTCTAATGGTTTCTACACGGGAGAACTCGATGGTGTTTACTTCAATGGAGATAATGGTAATCGCTGTAAGATTGCAGATTTGGAACGAGTTACACATATCTATATTGATAACGAGAATAGCTGTTGGATTCAAAATCTTTATGGCATTATTTGGCGTCGGAATGCGAACGAAAAGAATTTCCATCCCGTCGCTATCGACAAAGATCCGGCTGTGCCGGGCATGATTGTACCGACCAATAAGGGGCTAATGACTATCAGTGCCAAACAAGTTAATCCCATCCCTTATCCCCAGTTTGCATACTTGGATCAGGAAGGCGTTACATGGCTGACAAAGAGTGATGGTAGAAGCCTATACAGCATGAAGGATGGTAATATTCTGAAAAACTTAAAGACACAAATGAATGCCATTGGCGAGTATAATGTCCGAGCTATGCTTCACTATAAGGAGAAACTCTTGATGGGTGGTGACTTTGGATTGATTGTGTATAATACGGATTTCCACGACCCCATCTTGGATAACAAACCGAAAGTATGCATCCGCACGGTGAAACTGAACGGAGACAGCATCCTGTGGGGCGGTTATGGCGAGATGCCAGCTAAACTTCAGCGCTTGTCGAGCGATGAGCGTCATCTGGAGTTTACTTTTGCTCTTGACAACACCATTCTTATCAAGAAGCCCCTGTACCGTTATCGTTTGAATAACCGTCCATGGTCTGCATGGGATGACGAGCAAGAAGCCAAATTCTCGAGCATGGAGTATGGACATTACACATTCGAGGTGCAGGCGCTTGATGCTTATGGCAACATTAGTCAGTCTAAGAAACTGGAGTTTACCATCCGCTATCCGCTCTACCAGCGCTGGTATATGGTGCTGCTATATTTCCTGTTATTCGGCTATATTCTATATCTTTTTGCTAAGTGGAGAATACACCAACTGGAGAAGGATAAGGTTCGACTGGAGAATATCGTTCAAGAACGTACTGCCGAGGTCGTCAAACAAAAAGACGAGATTGAAGAGAAGTCAAAGAGTTTGCAGACGGCACTCGATGAACTGGCACAGGCTCAGAACGAACTGATTCGTCAGGAAAAGATGGCTACTGCTGGTAAGCTGACACAGGGATTGATTGACCGTATTCTCAACCCGATGAACTATATCAACAATTTCTCGAAACTATCGTATGGACTGCTGAAAGACTTGAAGGCCAACGTAGAAGACGAGGAAGAGCATATGGATAAGGAGAACTTTGAGGATACGCTGGATATCATCGACATGCTTGATCAGAACCTCCAGAAGGTAGAACAGCACGGTGTGAACACTACACGCACCTTGAAGGCGATGGAGGAAATGCTGAAAGACCGTAGCGGTGGCATCGTGCCTATGAACTTAGTTCCAGTGCTACGTCAAGATGAAGAGATGCTAGGAAACTACTTTGGTGAGGACATCAAGCAATATGGCATCAAGACTTCATTCAATATTCCTCAAGAGTTAATCAACATTAAAGGTAATCCCGAGCAACTGAGCATGACAATTATGAGCTTGTTGGGCAATGCCGTCTATGCTGTAGTCAAGAAAGCCCAGCGCGAAAAATATGCCCCGGAGATTACGTTAAGCGTAAACAGTGACGACACGCAATACGACATCGTAATTCGCGATAACGGTATTGGCATCGAGAATACTATCATCAACAAGATATTCGACCCCTTCTTCACTACGAAACCTACTGGTGAAGCTGCAGGTGTGGGACTGTACCTCAGTCGAGAAATCATTCAAAACATCGGTGGCGATATCAGCGTTAAGTCGGAGAAGGATGCCTATACTGAATTCACCATTATATTACCAATTCTTCAAAACTGATACGACTATGGAGAAGCAAATGGAAGACCTGCAACAGAAACTGAAACAACAGGAGAAACTGGCATCGCTGGGATTACTCAGTGCAGGCATTGCCCATGAGATACAGAACCCGTTGAATTTCGTCATCAACTTTAGTAAGATGTCTGATAAGTTATTGAACGATTTAACGGAAATCGTTGAAGATAACGAAGATAAGCTTCCGGAAGATGATTGCGAAGAGGTAGAAGATATCGTCGCCGATTTGAAAGAGAATATGGCGAAAATCGTGGAGCACGGTGAACGGGCTATCAGCATCATTCGTGGTATTCTGTTGATGTCACGTGGTAAGGAAAACGAGTTCCTTCCCACTGATGTCTGCCGCTTGGTGAAAGAGTATGTTTGGTTGGCTTATCACGCCATGCGTGCCAATGATAAAAGCTTCAATATCAGTATCAAGGAGAACTATCAACAGGATATTCCTCAGATGATGGTGATTCCTCAAGATTTGAGTCGAGCGGTGTTGAACCTGATGAATAATGCCTGCTACGCCGTACGCCAACGTAGTCAGCAGGAAGGTGCTGACTATCAGCCCACCATCGAAGTAGAGGTCTCTGCCTCTGATATATTGAAGATACAAATCAAAGATAATGGTATTGGTATGAGTGACGAGGTGAAACAGCGTCTCTTCGAGAATTTCTTCACCACAAAGCCCGTAGGTCAAGGAACTGGTCTTGGCATGGGTATCACCCGCGATATCATCGAGAACAAACATGGAGGAAAGCTTTCCTTCGAGTCAACACAAGGCCAAGGCACCTGTTTCTCTTTTACAATTCCTATTAAGAAAGCATGAGTGATGCGAGATTTATCTGTAGGCTGATTGAGTCTTTCAGGCGTAATAGCGGAGAGATTGCTGTCATCGACCATCATGGTAGACGACAAACCACCTACGGAGAGTTCTATGTATTGGCCCTTCGCGTTACTGCCTACCTGCGGTCACGAGGAGTGAATCCTCATTCTTTTATTCCTATTTGCCTACCTACGAGCATGGAGTATCTCGCTTCAGAGTTAGGCATTTGGCTTTCAGGTCATGCGGTGGTGCCGATGAGCGACACGTATCCACAGCAGCGTGTTGACTACATCTTATCACATTGCGAAGCCCCTCTTGTTATCAACGAAGATATCATGAAGGAGATAGTAGCCACACCACCTAGCGATTCCTTCGATATTCCACAAGAAGACGACGTCAATGCACTCTTTTATACCTCCGGAAGTACAGGCAGCCCCAAAGGCGTGCTTCATTCTTTCCGTGCATTCGGTGGTGAGGTGCCTTTGGATAAGTTGCTGGATGAGATGCAGTTGGCTGTCATGGGTGTTACGACACCATTCTATTATATTGCCAGCCGTTCGGTGTTCTGTGTATTGTTCAGAGGCGGCACGCTATCCATCATACCTAATTCTGTTATCAAGGATATCCGCCAGTTAGAGCAATATCTGGCAGAACAAAGGGTAGAGTTTACCTTCCTTCCACCATCTCTTTTAGCTCATTTTCATAGCCAATCACCTGCACTGAAGCTGGTGATGACTGGAGCAGAAAGGCTGTCGAATATCTGCCCTCACGACTTCACGCTTATCAATCACTTCGGACAGACAGAGACTTGTGGCGCAGGAGCCACATTCGTTGTGGATAAGCCCTATGAGAATACACCTATTGGCAAACCAGCTTCTCATGTGCAATATTGCATACTTGATGAGAACGGACAGGAAGCCGAAGAAGGTGAGCTTTGTATGAAGGGCAACCTGACGTTGGGCTACTATAAAGACCCTGAGCGGACGGCTCAACTCTACCAGGGCGGATGGCTCCATACGGGCGACATCGTCAGGAAATTGCCTGATGGAAATCTGGTCTATGTGAACCGCAAGGACTGGCTTGTCAAAATTAATGGTCAGCGTGTGGAACCAGGTGAGGTAGAGATTATCCTGCAAAAAATGGAAGGCATAGAAAAAGCAGTAGTCAAAGGCTTCACGTCTGTTACAGGCCGTCAGTATCTCTGTGCCTACTATATCTCATCTTCTATTGTTACAGAAGAGGATGTCCGCAACTATCTGACCACAAAGTTGCCCGACTATATGATTCCGTCTTATTTCGTCAAGATGAAGAGCTTTCCGTTGAATATCAACCGGAAAATTGACCGTAAAGCGCTGGCATCTCCTATTGCAGACACCGCAATGATTGTGCGTCAGTCTTATGTCGCACCGCAAAATGAGACAGAGCATGCCCTATGCGATGCTTTTGAGAAAACACTTGGCATCAGTCATATTGGTATTCATGATGATTTTTTTTACCTGGGTGGAGACAGTATTCGGGTTATACAATTACAGACACTTTGTCCCAATCTTCCCATAAGTGCACGACTCATATATCAGCACCGCACACCCCATGATATAGCTATCGCTTGTTCTCAAGTAGAACATATTCAGATAGAGAGGCAGGATGATTATCCGTTGAGTCAGACTCAGTTGGGAATCTTCGCTGCTTGTATGGCGCGACAAGGAGAGGTCGTATATAATAACGGTGTTCTGTTACGATTGGGCAGTGGCATTGATCTGTCACGATTAGCTAAGGCCTGCGAGATGGTAATAGAGTCACATCCGTTTGTAAAGACTCGTCTCTTTGTTGATGACAAAGGGAATCCCCGTCAACGTCGAAATGACGATGAGCCTTATCAGCAAGAGATAGAGACGATGAGTGATGCCGATTTTGAGCAGATGCGTCCTTACCTGATGCAGCCTTTCTTCCTGCTGGCCGATCGTCTATTCCGTATTCATCTGTTCAGCACCCCATCGGAAGCCTATCTCTTCATGGATTTCCATCATATCATCTTTGATGGCTACTCCTTTGAGGTGCTATTAGAAGAATTGAATGTAGCCTATGAGGGGCGTTCTTTGCAACAAGAGGCGTGGAGCGGCTTCGAGATTGCTCAGGAGGAAGAGATGCTTCGAAAGACCGATGCTTACCAACAGGCAGCGAAATGGAACAAGAATCAGTTCGGGAAACTCGATGTGGTCTCTTTGCCTGAAGGTGACCTGCGTGATGAGGATGTGGTTTATTCGAAAGAGGAACTGCTGCTTGACATTCGTTATCTGGAATTGGAAGAGGCATGTATCAAAATGGGGGTTACCCCAAATGTTTTAACCACCACTGTCTTTGGTTATCTCTTGGGTGTCTATTCACATGCTCAGGAGTCGCTTTTCGCTACGGTCTATAATGGCAGAAAGGACTTGAAGACAGCACGTACCATAGGTATGCTGGTCAAGACATTACCTGTCTATGTGAAATGGAAGAATCAGCCTTCTGTCCGCGGATTGCTACATACCGTCAAACAGCAGATGCTGGGCAGCATGAGCAATGACTTGTATTCTTTCAACGAGTTGAACGCTCTGAACAGTAACGTGAACAGTCGTGTACTGTTTGCCTGGCAGGGTGACCTCGTTTCTGCTGATACGATTGGCGGTCAGCCGTATAGCCAGATTCCCATCATGGAGAATGCTACTGGCGAGATGCTGGTTATGCAACTTTTCCGTCAGGACGATGGATTACGTTTGGATACAGAATATCAGAGCAATGCTTATTCACAAGTCTTCATCGCAAGAATGATGCAGTGCTATTGTCAATTGCTTCATGGTTTCATTGAGGCCTCTGTTGATGACAAACCCTTGTCTGCCCTTCCGCTGATATCATTTGGCGATCAGACTGCTTTGATATCATTGGGTACCGGCGATAGCTTGGCCTATGACACTACGCAGACCTTTACGAGTCTGTTTATGAAGCAGGCCACTCTTACCCCTGATGCTATTGCTATCGTTGACAAGGAAGATACGATTACTTATGCAGAGCTGAATCGTCAGTCGGATGTGCTTGCTGCCATTCTTCAACATGCTCATGTCACTACCGATACATTTGTCGGCGTGATGTTACCGCGTCGTATTCGTTTCATGACAACGGTACTGGCTGTGTTCAAAGCCGGCGGTGCCTACATACCGTTGGATTTCGATTATCCGTACAGCCGTCTGAAGTATATGCTTGATGACTCCCAGACGCGTATCTTGTTGACAACACGGACGATATTAGAGCAGAAGAAGAGCGAGGGTGACTTCTCTATGGAAACCGTTATCCTGTTCGATGACATAGACTTCTCTGTAGATAGCTGCCCCATTAACAAATGTCAGCCATCGTCACTATCCTATATGATTTACACCTCAGGCTCAACAGGATTGCCCAAAGGCGTTATGGTTGCACACAGAGGAATGCTTAATTTCCTGGAATGGCTGTTGAAAGCAGAGCAGCTCAAAGCAGGCGAACAATGTGCTGTCCATACCAGTTTCAGCTTCGATGGTTCTGTCTTCGACCTTTTCCCTCCACTGATGTGTGGAGCCACTCTGCATATCCTTCCAGAGTCTAATCGTCAGGAATTGAATGTCATTTACGACTATCTCGTTAAAAACAAGATTGTCGGTATGCTGCTGACTACACAGTTAGGTATGGCTATGCAGATGCAGTACGATTTGCCACTGCGTTTCCTGATGCTTGGTGGTGAGAAGCTTACTAATTTCAAGCCGTCAGGTGTGCAGATATTCAATTGCTACGGACCGACAGAGTTCACCGTTTGTTCGTCTTATTATCTGATAGACCAGCATCGCAGTTATGATAATATTCCGATTGGCCGTCCTGCCCCCAACACCATTTCGGCTGTCGTTGATTGTGCGGGACGTTTGGTACCACGAGGTGTTGTGGGAGAACTTTGTTTGCTTGGTAGCCAGCTGACACGAGGCTATTGGAAGCGTCCTGAGCTAACTGCAGAGAAATTTGTGTCGTGTTCTTTCGTTCCTGGCAGCCTGATGTATCGCACAGGTGATTTGGTGCGATGGAATGAAGAGGATCAGCTGGAATATATGGGGCGCATTGACAGTCAGACCAAATTACGTGGTTTCCGTATAGAACTCGGCGAGATAGAGAATAAGATACGCGAATATCCTGATATCACGGATGCCGCTGTAGTCATTCAAACCAGTGGTAAGGCTGAGTTCCTTATCGGTTTCTATTGTGCTACGCATCCTGTATCGCCAGAACTGTTACGTCATAAGTTGGAGGAACAACTACCTGACTATATGATTCCTCAGCAGTTGACTCAACTCGATAGTCTGCCTCTGACACCTAATGGCAAGGTGGATCGTAAGGCACTGACTACGCTCGATACCTTTACCGCAGGACGTCCCGCTATCGTGAACCCTCGCAATGCCCGAGAGCAGTTTGTTCTTGATTTGGCTAGAGAGGTGTTAGGCACAGACCATTTTGGTGTTACTGATGACCTGACCATGCTGGGGTTAAACTCGCTGGCTGCTATCAATCTGGTGTCGATGGCAAACGCAAAGGGCGAAGACCTGAAGGTGAACGATGTGCTACGACTAAAGTCAATTGAGAAGATAGCAGCTCACAAAGCAACCATTGGAGACTGGGCTCAGGGATATGATGCCAATAAACCTGTGGCTGTTGTTATTCAGGGCCTTACATCCTACCGCCTGCTTCAACCCCTGATTTCAACCCTTTGCCATCGGTATTCGGTGTTTGTCATCGAACCTCTTCAGGAGCATTATATGAGGTCGTTCAAGGGCAAGACCAAGAAAGATATCGTTAATGCCTATAAAGAACTGATAAAACAGAACCTGCCTGACCATGTTTCTGTCAGCCTCTTTGTGGGTCACAGCTATGGAGGAGAACTCTGCTATCGCTGCGCCGCCCTGTGGCAAAACGAAAACGGCCGGATGCCAAGAGTCATCCTGTTTGATACTTATTTCAATGCCTTAAAGGTTGTTGAGAAGATGCGACACATGCAGGAATATGTTGTTGCTGTCGAGGATGGTACACCTATGCCCGAATATCATGGTGCGGTTGACTACTTTGAAGCAACCCAAATGTCATTTAAGGAGCTGAAGGATACGAGTATCATGTCATGGAAGCAGTTGTTGCCTCACATACAGATACACCCCATAGCCACCAGCCATTTCAGGCTCTTGGAGAAGCAGAACATAAACAGTTGTCTTTCACAAATTGAAATATAAAACCATTCTATTATGATGAGAATATACACCGCAGTCATCTTATTGATGTTCTTGATGATGCCGGCATCAGCCCAAGATATCTACTCCAGTGCTGAGAATGCCTATAAGATAGGACGTATTGACTCTGCACTCGTATTATTGAGAAGTCATGAAAATAGTTTTCAAGGCACCGACAGACAGAAAGCTTTCCGACTGATGTCACTCTGTTGTCTTGCTCTTGACATGACAGATGAGTCAGAGAAATATGCCAGTCAACTGTTGAAGGAGAATAAAAACTACGATGGCTCATTGCAAGACCCCGTCCGCTTTATCGATATGATTAATAGGTTGAAAGCTGGCCGGGGAACTACCATTAAGACGGCATCTGGTCAAGAGGAGCTCATTGAGGAGGCACCCGTTCCTGTCACCATCATTACGCGTGAGATGATTGACAACCTGAGCAATAATAAAAGTCTCGGACAGATTCTGGCCAACTACATTCCAGGAATGAGTGAGATCTGCTCCTACGCTTTCTCAAACATCACTATGCATGGTGTATATTCCTCTGGTCAGGAGAAAATCCTTATCATGGAAAACGGACACCGACTCAATACGCGCTCAACCAATAACGGCAAGGTTGACTATGCCATCAGCACGGAGAAGATTGACCATATTGAGGTGCTTCGTGGACCGGCTTCATCACTTTATGGTAACGTGGCTCTGACAGCTGTAGTGAATATTATCACCCGTGACGGTAAGGAAATCAATGGCGTGAAGGGAAAGTACGGATATGGTTCCTATGGTACTCACCGTGCCGATCTCATTGCTGGAACGTCATTCCTTGAAGCCGACGTTCTGGCATGGGGCTCGCTCTACACCTCTCAGGGCGAAAAATATGATGTCCCTCAAGGCACGGGACTGTCTGGTACACCGTACAACGGTTATGCCTACATCGGTCGTTATGAAGGAAAACCCTCCTACGATCTTGGTTTTGACTTCAAATTAAGGGATTTCAGCCTGATGATGAGCCGCAAGCATGGAAAACAAGTGCCTCAGTATTCTTGGTACGGCGTTGCTTACGACTATGACCGCTACCGCAAATTGAGTGGCGACAAGGTTGGCTATTCTATTGATGAGACCCACTTTGACCTTGGTTATGAGAAGTACTTCGGCAATTTCAACCTCAATGTTTCGGCTTATGGCGACTGGTACACAATCAATGACTACCAGGTTCTCTCTGACTCAATTATGAATGTCGATTTTGACAGACAAGGTAATGCTGTCAAAAATGAGAACGGACTTGTTTATCGTCTTTATCGTGGCATGTGGCAAGACCTATTCTGGAAAGAATATACCATTGGAGCTATAGCAAAGATCGATGCCAACTATCAGATTGGCAAGATGAAGGGAAATATCCTCTTCGGTACGCAGTATGAGTTTTTTACCTTGGATGCTAACGACACGTATCTTGGTGAGAATTTCGAGGAGTACACGATGGGTATGCCAGAGTCAAAATATACCGTTAAGGTAGGTCGGGAGCGTAGCGTTTCTGCTTTTGTTCAAGCCAAGCACCACTTCTTCGACAACGTCATTCTTAATGCCGGCATCCGCTACGACAACAAATACCGCAAGAACGAGGTTCACGTCGATGCACTCTCGCCACGTATTGCACTCATCTATATGCCCAGTCAGAAGTTTAGTGCGAAACTGTCATATTCTCGTGCTTTCGTCGATGCTCCTTACTATACCCGCCAGAACACCACCAGTTCCTACCGAGGTAGTGCAGACCTCGAGCCTGAATATATGAACGCCTTGCAACTCGACTTCATCGGAAAGGTGTCGGATATCAATTACGATGTCAATCTCTTCTACAACCACCTCACAAACATTATCAGCAACAACCAGAAGCAAGATGTTTATGCCGCCAAGTTCATTAATGCTGGTATTCTGAAAATTGCTGGTGTTGAAGCAGAGGCCTCTTATAGCAAACCGTCGTTCCATGCTCGTCTCAATGGCACCTGGCAGCGTGTCATCGATGCAGAGCAATACACATACAGCAACAATTACATATATAGTGTACCCTCGTTATTGTGCAATTTCACTTGTGACAAACGCCTGCTCAACAAACCCGGTCACTCCTTGTGGTTATCGGGTAACCTGCGCTACACCTCGCGTACACTCAACAAAGCCAACTCACGTGTCAAGGGTAGCGAAGATTTCTATCTCAATAACCGCGCCCTTGTGGATCTGAGTCTGAAATACCGCTACAACGACTTGATGCAGCTCTCACTCGACTGCGACAATGTGTTCAATACCAGCTACGAAATCGGCGGAACTTCTTATGTTCCTTACCGCTATTCAGGCCGCATATTGATGGCAACGGTGTCGTTTAAGCTTTAGCATTATACCGATTTAATAAAAAAATAAATACGATTTTATAAGATTTTGCTATTTCTACTTTGCAATTTGAAATAAAAGTAGTACCTTTGCAGTCGACTCAATTCGATTCAAGCATGGAAGCTTTCTTCAGAACACACCGCTACTTGGTAGAACATGTCAATGCTCCAGTCCGTCGCACCCTTATGGATGAGATAGACTGGAACGACCGTATGATTGGTATCAAGGGTACGCGTGGAGTTGGAAAGACCACATTCTTGTTGCAATACGCTAAGGAGAAGTTTGACATCAACGATAAGCAGTGTCTATATGTCAACATGAACAACTTCTATTTTCAGGGACGTGGCATTGCAGATTTCGCTGGAGAGTTCTATCATCGTGGCGGTCGGGTGTTGCTCATTGATCAGGTGTTCAAGCAGGACGACTGGTCGCAGGAGTTGCGCAAATGCTACGACCTATATCCTGGGCTGAAGATTGTCTTTACCGGTTCAAGTGTGATGCGACTGAAGGATGAGAACCCTGAGTTGAATGGCATCGTTAAGTCCTACAACCTACGTGGCTTCTCATTCCGTGAATTTATTAACTTGTTGACTGGTAATAATTTCCAGCCCTACACGTTGGATGATATTCTGCGTAATCACGAGCGTATTATCAAGCAGATTCTTCCTAAGGTGTCGCCTAACCGCTACTTCCAAGATTATATTCATCACGGCTTTTATCCCTTTTTCCAAGAACACCGCAATTACAGTGAGAACCTGTTGAAGACGATGAATATGATGACCGAGGTGGACATCCTGTTGATTAAACAGATAGAGTTGAAGTATCTGCCTAAAATCAAGAAACTCTTTTACCAACTGGCCGAGGAAGGCCCTAAGGCTCCGAATGTATCGAAGCTGGCACAGGACATCGAGACCAGCCGTGCTACGGTGATGAACTACATCAAGTACCTTGCCGATGCCCGCTTGCTCAACATGATTTATCCCGTTGGCGAGTCGTTCCCCAAGAAGCCCTCGAAGGTGATGCTTCACAACTCCAATCTGCTCTATGCCATCTATCCCATTCATGTAGAGAAGCAGACAGCGATGGAGACTTTCTTTGTCAACGCCATGTGGAAGGACCACAAGGTGAACCAGACAGGTCGCGACCAGTTCTTCCTTGTTGACGGAAGACTCAAGTTCCGTGTCTGCGATGCCGATGTCCACAGCAAGGTCAGGTATTCTCCTGACACCATCTATGCCCGTTATAATACCGAGATTGGCAAGGACAATCAAATTCCTTTGTGGTTGTTCGGTTTCTTGTATTAGTATTTTAATGACTATCAGCGACGTGTATGCCTTGCGGCGTCAGGGTAGGGTAGTAGAGGCCTATGAGACGGCACGTCGTATCTATGCCGAGGACAAAGGCCCCGCTGCCTCCACCATCATGTATCTTACCGCTGTTGATATGCAGCAGAAACTCAAGGACGAAGGTCAGACCGATGCTGCAGATAAAATCAGCAAGGCCTTGGAACGGCTTTTGGCTAAAACCCCTGAGCATTTGCTTTTAGGTTGCTGGGGCGAGGAAGTGTCAGCCGAATGTCTGTCAGATAAAGGCTATGTCATTCTGGAACGCGACTGGCATTCCAGTCACCGCGACATCGATATCATTGCACGTCAAGGTGATTCGATTGTGTTTGTAGAGGTAAAGACCCGTCGCAACCGCGATTATACCGAGCCCTTGCAGGCTGTCAATTATCAGAAGCGGAAGAACCTTTCTAGGGCCGTCAATCATTATCTTCATTACCGCAGTCTTGACTGTCCATGGCGATTCGATGTCATCACTGTGGTGGGCCATATCGGCTGCGACACCCCCGAGATAAACCATGTAGAAGACTTTCCTCTTCTATAGCGCCTTATTTAGACAACGCAAAAACGTAAACGTTTTAGAAATATTTTGCGAAGTCTGCTTTGCATTTCGCAGATTTTTTCGTACCTTTGCACGCGTTTGTAAGTAATACTTCCAATTATAGGGATTATATAAGGCAAAATAGTTATACAGTTTTTATATTTCTAAACAAATGGCTAAAGAAAAGAAATTTATCACCTGTGATGGTAACGAGGCAGCAGCTCACGTGAGCTATATGTTCTCGGAGGTAGCTGCTATCTACCCCATCACCCCGTCTTCGCCTATGGCGGAGCAT
>Ga0310696_10002050_pt1 | contig 27581 bp, 27 predicted proteins | sample AusTroGonzalo_MG_4_FD_203885 | JGI IMG/M metagenome (GOLD analysis project Ga0310696, IMG submission 203885) | Bovine rumen microbial communities from tropical cattle in Woodstock, Queensland, Australia - Gonzalo_02 (v2) (version 2) | ecosystem: Host-associated > Mammals > Digestive system >...
TGCCTTGGTGGGTGATCTTCATCATGGCGCTGGTCCTGGCCGCGCTGATCGGTCTGCTGCATTCGTTCATGGTTCAGAAACTCAACTTCCCGGCCTTCATCGCGACGATCGGCATGTCCTCCGTTTACACCGGCATCGCCGGCTGGCTGCTGAATCTGACCAACGTGAACGTGAGCGACAAGGCATTCCTCGGCATTGCCAAGACGACGGTTTTCAACCTGATCCCGCTGACGACGCTGATCGGCGTGCTGATCGTGTTCATCTGTCAGTTCATCCTGAACAGGACGAGGTTCGGGCGCAACTGCTTCGCCACCGGCGGCAACCGGTTCGCCAGCCGCCTGGCCGGCATCAACACGAACAGGATCACCAGGGTCCTCTTCATGGTATGCTCTGTGTTCACCGCTCTCGGCGGCCTGTTCTACGTGAGCCAGACGAAGAAGGCTGACCCGACAGCCGTAACGTCCTCCGCTCCCAATATGACGGCGCTGTCCGCCGTCATGCTCGGCGGCGTCGCGTTCTCCGGCGGTACCGGCGGCATGGTAGGGCCTCTGATCGCCCTGCTGGTCATGAAGGTCCTTGATAACGTTCTGACGGTCATCGGTGTAAAGACATACTGGAACACGTTCGCTGTCGGCGCTCTGCTGATCCTCGCACTGATCATGGACTACCTGGCAGCTGAGAAGAGACGTAAGGCTCTGCTGGCAGCCGTTCAGTAAAACGGTTTCTTCAATCAACATCCTATCTGAATAGTAAAAAGAAGCTGCGCAGAATATATTCTGCAGCAGCTTCTTTTTACATGGACTGTTGTATTAAATATCATGATAGTATGCAGCGGCCTTTTTGCGGGAACAAGTGAAAAGCCGGTGGTACTTTTTCCAGCGATGCTTGGGGGAAGGCTCAACCGCTGACCGGGGAGGCGATCAGTCGATTATAGAAATGAGCCATTGTTATGCCGTAATACGGAGCCAGAAATAGCTGGAGGAGGGGGATGCGGATGACAGTAACGATCAGGTGGTCAAGAAGGAACCAAAGGAAGAAACTGATGACCAGAAGGAACAGAAAGGCTTTTCGCCCTTTCATCATCCTGCTGGATTCCCGGATGCACTGCATGGCTGAATACTCCGGATGGTCGTAGTGGATAAGGATGGCCTGAGAATAGCGGAATGCAGCGATTATCCCGGGTATGATAAAAAGAAGAGACCAGAGGAAAATGAAAAGACCGCTCAGGAAAAGAATGAGGAACACCTTCAGAGGATGCTCAAAGGAGAGCATCAGATCTCTCGGTGAGGAGGCAGAACGGCGGCTGACCAGAAGACAGTAACCGGCAAACCCGGCCTGCAGCATGGCATAAACGATGGACAGGACGGTCGCCATGAGAGAGGAAGCCGTACTGACGACGGGAACCAGGTGGTCCATGTTTGCCTCAATCATTTCATAAAGCTCCTCGGTAGTCTTCGGAGCCAGGCTCTGTACCCGCTGCATCAGAGAAGAAACGTTCTCCATATAGGCGGAGTATCCGCTGAGACGGGAGATGAGGAGAGAGAGCACAGTGACTGCGGCGAGGTAGATCAGGGCTGTCCACCAGACGCTCGGCCGTGTCTCTCGCATGTCCAGTTTTGCTTGTCGTTTGAGTTCGGAAGGATACATGGTGCACCTCTTTTCTGTTCGACAATATCATAGCATGCCCGCGTGCGGGGGTAAATGAGGAATTTGTAAACTTTGTTCCAAAGAGAGAAATGGAAAGAAAATTTCCCGGAGCGAGAATTTTCCTGTTGACAGACAACGGGGGATAAGATATATTATGTTGTGCCTGACAATTTTTAGAGACACAATATATTGTGCCGAGAGCATATAAGGAGAGAGAGTTATGAGTATTACAGCCATTCGCAAAAGGGATGGGCGTACGGTTCCCTTTGACGAGAGCAAGATCACCGGCGCCATCGTCAAGGCTTTTAATGCTACCTACAAGCCCGGCAACGAGGCAACGGCGGAAAAACTGACCAATCAGGTTATATCCACACTGGAACTGGAAAATGAAGAGGTGCCGGACGTTGAGCATATCCAGGACCTTGTGGAAAAGGTCCTGATGGACAACGGGTTCGTGACCACAGCCAAAGCGTACATCCTGTATCGGAACAAGAGATCCCAGCGACGGGAAATGAATACCCGCCTCATGCAGACGTATGAAGAGATCACCTTTGCTGACGCGAAGGACAGCGACGTCAAGCGTGAGAACGCCAATATCGACGGCGATACCGCCATGGGCGTTATGCTGAAGTACGGTAGCGAGGGAGCCAAGCAGTTCTATAAGATGTTCGTGCTGAATCCGGATCACTCCCGGGCCCACCAGGAGGGAGACATCCACATCCACGATCTGGACTTCCTGACGCTGACCACTACCTGCACGCAGATCGATATCATCAAACTGTTCAAGGACGGTTTTTCCACCGGCCACGGCACGCTGAGAGAGCCCAACGACATCACCTCCTATTCTGCGCTGGCATGTATTGCGATCCAGTCCAACCAGAACGATCAGCACGGCGGACAGAGCATCGTCAACTTTGATTACGGTATGGCCGTAGGTGTGCGGAAGACGTATCGCCGTCTGTACCGGCAGAATCTGGCGAAGGCCATGGCCATGCTTCTGGATATCGAGGATCCGGATGAGGAGCTGAAGGCGATCCAGGCCTCCATTGAGGAGCGGACGGGGCTGACGCCCGCACTTGAAAAATGCAGCGAATACTGTGCTGAAGAACTACCTCTGCTGGTTGAGCGGTTTGGCCAGGAAGAACTTCTGAAGAAGGCGCAGGAGACGGCTGTCCGGTATGCCGAAAAGGAAACGGACCGGGCGACTTACCAGGCTATGGAGGCTTTTATCCACAACCTGAACACCATGCATTCCCGCGCCGGCGCGCAGACGCCGTTCTCTTCCATCAACTACGGGATGGACACGACTCCCGAAGGGCGCATGGTAATGAAGAACATCATGCTCGCCACCGAGGCCGGCCTCGGACATGGAGAAACACCCATCTTTCCTATCCAGATCTTCCGCGTGAAGGACGGCGTGAACCTCAACGAGGGAGAGCCCAACTACGATCTTTTCAAACTGGCCTGCCGCTGCAGCGCCAAGCGCCTGTTCCCCAACTTCAGTTTCCTCGACGCGCCATTCAATGCCCACTATTATAAGGAAGGGCATCCGGAGACGGAGATCGCCTACATGGGCTGCCGTACCCGCGTGATCGGGAACGTATACGATCCCACCAGAGAGATCTGCAACGGCAGAGGAAACCTCTCCTTCACCTCCATCAACCTGCCGCGTCTGGCGATCAAGGCCAGGGGCGATCTGGACCGTTTCTTTGAGGATCTGGATCATATGCTCGATCTGTGCGTGGACCAGCTTCTGGAGCGGTTTGAGATCCAGTGCCGCAAGCATGTGTACAACTACCCGTTCCTCATGGGACAGGGCGTGTGGATCGACAGCGACAAGCTGGACTGGAACGACGAGGTTCGGGAAGTGCTGAAGCACGGCACCCTGTCCATTGGCTTTATCGGTCTTGCGGAGACGCTCAAATGCCTGATCGGGGAGCATCACGGCGAGAGCGAACGCGCTCAGCAGCTGGGGCTGGAGATCATCAGCCATATGCGCCGCAGAACGGATGAGGAAAGCGAACGCCGGGGGCTGAACTTCTCCCTGCTGGCGACGCCCGCAGAAGGCCTTTCCGGAAGGTTCGTGAAGATCGACAAGAAAAAGTTCGGCATCATCCCGGGTGTGACGGACAGGGAGTACTATACCAACAGCTTCCATATCCCGGTATATTACAACATCAGCGCCTTTGAGAAGATCCGCAAGGAGGCACCCTACCACAATCTGACCAACGCCGGACATATCAGTTATATCGAGATGGACGGAGATCCTCTCCAGAATCTGGAAGCCTTCGAGAAGGTGATCCGTTACATGCAGAAGTGCGGCATCGGCTACGGATCCGTGAACCATCCCGTGGACCGGGATCCGGTGTGCGGATATACCGGTATCATCAAGGACGAATGCCCCCACTGCCACCGCAAGGAGCAGGACGGTTCCGTGGGCTTCGAGAGGATCCGCCGCATCACCGGCTATCTGGTGGGAACGCTGGATCGGTTCAACAACGGAAAACGTGCGGAAGAGGCTGACCGTGTGAAGCACGGGATCGACTGACCGCAGCCATCGCTCTGCCGCCCTCCGGGGCGGCAGAGCTGTTTCAGGGAAAGGAAGGATAAAAAATGAGAATAGCAGGAACGGTACAGGATTCCATCGTAGACGGGCCGGGCTTCCGGTTCGTGCTGTTCACGCAGGGATGTCCGCATCACTGTGAGGGCTGCCAGAATCCTCAGACGCATGATCCGGCGGGCGGCACAGAGGTCACTACCGAGGAGATCATCGGGCAGATACTGTCCAACCCTCTTACGGACGGGGTGACTTTCTCCGGAGGGGAACCGTTCGAGCAGGCGGCGGACTGCGCGGTAATTGCCAGACAGGCCAGAGAGCAGGGACTGAATGTGTGGACATATACGGGATATACCTTTGAACAGCTGGCGGAGAAGATGAAGACGGACAGGGGGACGGAAGAACTGCTGGCGCTGACAGATGTGCTGGTGGACGGACGGTTCGTCCTGGCCCAGAAGAGCTTTGACGTGCCCTGGAGGGGAAGCCGGAACCAGCGGCTCATCGATGTCCCGCAGAGCCTGGCGGCCGGCAGGGCTGTGGAGAGGGACCCCTGACCTCCGGTGTATTGAAAAACTCCGGTTCCGTCTGATATAATGACAGGAAGAATCGGAAGGAGGTGATCCCGTATGTTCGTAGATAAAGCGTCGATTACCGTCCGCGCCGGAAACGGCGGAAACGGGGCGGTAGCCTTTCACAGAGAGAAGTTCATCGCGTCCGGAGGGCCGGACGGCGGAGACGGCGGCCGGGGCGGAGATGTGATCCTTCAGGTGGATCCGAACATGTCCACTCTTATGGATTTCCGGTATAAAAGGAAATACACTGCTGAAAACGGCGGCGACGGAAGCGGCAACCGGTGCAGCGGAAAAAACGGGAAGAGCCTGGTAATCAAAGTTCCCAGAGGAACGGTCATCCGGGATCAGGAAACGGATACGCTGATCTGGGATATGAGCATGGGGGAAACCTTTACGCTCGCCAGGGGCGGCAGCGGCGGCTGGGGAAATCAGCACTTTGCCACACCTACCCGGCAGGCGCCGCGATTTGCGAAAAGCGGGCTGCCCGGTGAAAGCCGGGACGTGGTGCTGGAACTGAAACTGCTGGCCGATGTCGGGCTTGTAGGTTTTCCAAATGTTGGGAAGAGCACTCTTCTCAGCGTGGTTTCCAAAGCCCATCCCAAGATCGCGGATTATCATTTCACGACACTGTATCCCAATCTGGGGGTCGTATTTGTCGAAGAAGGAGTCTCCTTCGTAATGGCGGACATTCCCGGCATAATCGAAGGAGCCAGCGAAGGGGCCGGCCTGGGGCATGATTTTCTGAGGCACATCGACAGATGCCGCCTGCTCATCCACATGGTGGATGCCTCCGGAAGCGAGGGCAGAGATCCTGTGGAGGATCTGAAGACGATCAATCGGGAACTGAAAGAATACAGCCCCACCTTGGGAGAAAGAAAACAGCTGATAGCTGCCAACAAGACGGATATTCTTCAGGAAACGGAGCATCTGGCACACCTGAGGGAATACTGCAGGGAGAACGGCCTGCGTCTGTTTGAGATCAGCGCTGCCGCCCACAAGGGCGTCCGTGAACTGGTTCTGGCAGCGGCGGAGGAACTCCGGCAGCTGCCGCCCATAGTCGTATACGAGCCGGAGATCCGCGAGTTCCGGCCCGGTCCCTGCCGGCCGGAGGATATCAGTATTGCCCATTATGATGACGTATGGATCCTGGAGGGCGAGTGGCTGGCCAGACTAGTCCGGAACGTCAATTTCGGGGACTATGAGTCCCGCCAGTTTTTCGACCGTACACTGAGGGATTCCGGCATCTACGACAGGCTGGAGACGCTTGGAATCAGCGACGGCGATACCGTGAGCATCTTTGATATTGAGTTTGAATACCGTCATTGAGGGAGATACTGTATGAGAAAGATGACGAAGGGTCTGATTGCTCTTCTTCTGCTGTTCGCTCTGATGACCTGGCTGTGTGGCTGCGGGGAAACCAGGATTGATGCTGAGGCATTTACGGATCAGGCAATGAAGGCCAGACTGACCGGGGAAGTGGAGGAGGACTATTCAAAACTTTCCGGGATAAAGGCGGCGGATGCCACGGCCGCCTACGAGCAGGTGCTGAAGGACGAGCAGGCCTACTTCGCAGATTATTTCGACATTGATCTGGCGAAATGCTCGGAGGAGACCGGCCAGAGAATCATCGATCTGTACCGGAAGCTGTTTCCCAAGGGAAAGTATGAGATCGGTGCCTCCACGCAGTCCGGGGACAGTTATCTCGTGAGCCTTACGCTGATGCCCATGGATATCGTTCGCCAGGTGCGGGAGAAGGACTGGCAGCAGTTCCAGCTGGACTGGGTAGCGGATTATGAACGCCTGTACGAGATGGAGCCGGAAGAACTGGAGGAAGAGTGGGCAAACCGTATCCTCGACATGTTCGAAGAAAGGCTGGACAGTGTGGATTATCTGGAGCCGGAGACGATCTCCATTCAGATCGTACAGCAGGAGGGAGCCTACCGCATCAGCGAGACGGATGTCAAAAGGATCGATACGCTTCTGATTAAATATTGAAAACTGTTCCATATGCTGCCTGCTGTACTGGCGGCGGAAAAAACCCGCGGTTGGCCGATCTTGAATCCGGCATACCGCGGGTTTGCAGCATTATTGAGGGCTGTCTGTATTAACAGGAACTTGTCTGTCAGGCGGGAGCCTGCGGTTTCCGGAAGAACAGGATACCGAGGCATACCGGTCCGCAGTGATTCGAAATGGTGCATCCGGCATAGGTGTGGTAAACGGTGGTGAAGGGAACCAGCGAACGGACCGCTTCCTCCACACGATCTCCCGTCTCCCGGGGCACGCCCTTGGCGTAGGTGATGAAGATGCGGCGGGGATCGATGTCGTCCCTGTCTTTCAGCCGGTCTTTCACATACTGAAGAATGACCTTGTCAAAATTGCCCCGGTATTTCTTGCCGACGGACATTTTCCCGTCGACCACCTCGATGCAAAGCTTCAGGTTCAGAAGATTTGCCCCGAAAGCTGCCAGTGAGGAGCATCGGCCGCCCTTGGCCAGATAATCCAGTTTATCGATAATAAAGCTGGTTTCCGCAAGACCGGTTTCAGCCTGGACGGCGTTGTAGATATCTTCTGCCGACAGAGTGCCTTCTTTGGCCATGGCAGCGGCATCCAGAACGAGGTTGCCGATGCCGGTGGAGAGGTTGCGGCTGTCAACCACATAGATGTTATCGACCTCTTCCGCAGCCAGACAGGCGTTGGCATAACAGGCAGACATCTCACTGCTGATGGTAAAATGGATGACGGCATCGCAGTCCTTGCGCAGCGAGGAAAAGAAATCGATATAATCCGCGGTATTGACTGCAGACGTGCTGCAGACGCCCTTGCCGCTGGATACCCATTCAAAGATATCTTCCGGGCTGATTTCAATCGTATCCTTATAGGCCTGCTCGCCTTTGACGATATACAGAGGAATGATACGGATACCGAACTGCTCGATCAGTTCGGGAGAAAGATCACAGGTACTGTCGGAAGAAACGATAATGTGCATGATTATCTCCTCTTTTCGTGTTGGTATTCTGCCATTTCGCACATTATACTACGAATGCCCACGGGTATGCAACGGACAGAGCAAAAAAGGTCCGGCCCCGCGTGGTTTCCAATTTGTTCATAAAAAACCTCTTGCATTTTCAGTACTGTATGTTAGAATGCAGTTACGTTACAATTCTAAAAGGAGGTTTGTCCTATGGCTGCTGTTGTGGATGCCGGCAAGTGTGTTTCCTGCGGCGTGTGTGTTGACACGTGCCCGATGAGCGCGATCACGCTGGAAGATACTGCCGTTGTTGATGCGGGTACCTGTGTGGATTGCGGCGCTTGTGTGGGTGAGTGCCCCCAGGAAGCGATTGAGCTGCAGTAATCGTTTAAGAGCGACAGGCCCTTTTCCGGACGGGAAAGGGCCTGTTTCCATTTGAAAAGAAAAGCCCCGAAGCGTAAGCTCCGGGGCTTGATTCCGTGATTACTGCCCGATCTCCTCGTATACGGAAACCTGCTTGCGGTCACGGCCGAGCCGCTCGAAACGGACGATGCCGTCTGCCTTGGCATACAGCGTATCGTCGCTGCCGATGCCGACGTTGACGCCGGGATGAATACGGGTGCCGCGCTGCCTCACCAGGATATTGCCGGCGAGAACGAACTGACCGTCTGCCCTTTTCGGCCCGAGGCGCTTGGACTCGGAATCACGGCCGTTCTTGGTAGAACCCATACCTTTCTTATGTGCCATTGTGGTCTCACCTCCGATAGTTGAGAATCAGGACCCTTTACAGGGAAATGCTTTCGATCTGCAGCTTGGTGTAGGGCTGTCTGTGGCCCTGCTTTCTGCGGTATCCCTTTTTGGGATGCATTTTGTACACGATGACCTTCTTGGCTTTTCCGTTCTTTACGACCTTGGCCGTAACGGCAGCCCCTTCGACTACAGGCTTTCCGATGGCCTGAACGTCATCGCCGATGACGGCGAGGACCTGATCGAAAGTGACGGTCTCCTCTGCCTCGTTGGGAAGCTTTTCAACGAAGATCACATCGCCTTCGCTGACCCGGTACTGTTTTCCGCCGGTTACAAATACTGCTGTCATGTTTTCACCTCTTGCTGAATAGAGACTCGCTCTTGCGGGCGGGGTTGCCCCTCTTGTAAGCCTGCTCAATGCGGCTTAAGCAGTATAGCAAGCCAGAGAATAGTTGTCAAGAAGAATATGAAAGGAAATAGCAACGAAAAACGGCGCCTAGGCGCCGTTTTTCGCTGAAAAAGGAGATCTCATAGAAAAAGAGAAATGGTGAATGCACAGACATTGCTTACAGTATCTACTATACCACAGGTGTGTTACCAAAAAAGAAGATAAGTGTTAAAAAAATATAAAGGTGGATAAATTTAGTCCAGCATCAGGCCGGGCCATCGCAGATTATCCCGGCCTGGGACTCCGTACCACATGGCAAAAGGAGCAGCTTCCGGGGAAATCGCCGGCTGCCGGAGGACGGCGGTCGAGGCGCCTGATGACATGGAAGACAGCAGGCCAGGCGCAAGGGTTCGTCCGTCGGTGAACAGTTCCTTGAATACGGCCCGGTCCTCTTCGTTTTCCACAGCGGCGCAGAAACCGTCTCCGGCGTACAGACGCCCGCCGGCGGAAGAAAAGAAGGAGAGAAGAGAGACGGACGGGCAGACGGAGCCGGCAGCATCCAGGACGGCACGGCGGGCTTCCAGATACCGGTCGGGAGCACAAGGTACTGCAGCGGAAGCAGCCTGCGGCAGGCGGATAACGGTCTCGGAAACCGGAAATGCCGGGAAGAAGCCAAGCTGCTTATAAAAACGGAACAGTCCGCTGTTGGCCGGACGGAGGAGGATATGAGAAAAACCCGCACTTTCCGCCAGATGCACAGCGTCAGCCACAACAGCCTTTCCCAGACCTTTGCCGCGCAGATCCGGGGCCGAGGCTACCGCGTAAAGGCTGGCGCAGGGATCGCCGTTCAGAGTACCGAGGGGAAGAACGAAGGCCATGGCGGCAAGAGCGTCTTCCGACTCCCTGACCGCAGTCAGTTCCGGACGGAAGAAAGTGCGGAACCACCGGTTAATGTAGGCACGGTCATCTCCGAAGACAGTCTGCCAGAGATCTTTGAGTTCTTTTTCTCCAGTCATGGCGTTTCAGTATTTGTTCAGAACCGTGCGGGAGCAGATCTGGCGGATCTTCTCTTCCGCTGTTTTCAGGTCGACGAATGTTTCCGGACGTTTGCGTTCATCCCGAAGCAGGGCGGCGGGGTGGTAAAGGGCCATGAAGAACACGCCGTTTTTCTCGAACCACTGTCCGTGCTCCGCCGTTATGCGGAAATCCGGATGAATGAGGGCGCCTGCCGCGATACGTCCCAGACAGAGAACAATCTTCGGACGGATCAGCCGGAACTGTTCTCTGAGCCACGGAAGACAGGCACGCTGTTCCTCCTGAAGAGGATCCCGGTTGCCGGGGGGACGGCATTTTACCACATTGGCGATATATACGTTGCTCTTTCTGTCCAGTCCGATGATCTTCAGCATGTCGTCCAGAAGCAGCCCCGCTTTCCCGACAAAGGGGATCCCTTCCAGATCTTCCCTTTCGCCGGGGCCTTCGCCCACAAGCATCACTTCTGCTGTTTTTTCCCCGACGCCGAACACCGGATTCGTTCTGGAATCGCACAGAGCACACGCACGGCATTCGGCACAGGCCTGTTCAAGACTGTTCCAGGTATACATTTCGCCGCCCCCTTTCCGGTTTTCTTCATTATACATCACCGAAAAAGCGGACGCAATCGGCAGGAAGGGAGGGAAAAGATAGGTCTGCATCTTGCATTTTCACGATTCTTTTCCTATAATAAACAAAGTTGGCCGGGCGGCAGTTTTGCCTCCGGCACGGGAGGAAAGTAACAATGTACCAGATAATTCAGAAGACCGAACTAAACAGCAACACTACGCGTATGGTTGTATCCGCACCACGTATTGCCGCAAAGGCGAGACCGGGACAGTTCATTATCCTGCGCGTGGACGATGAGGGAGAGCGGATCCCGCTCACCATTGCGGGCACTGATCCTGAACGAGGCACAGTGACCATCATCTTCCAGAAAGTTGGAAGCACTACCGAGAAGCTCGGCAGTCTGCAGGAGGGAGAATCAATCCGGGACTTCGCCGGCCCTTTGGGAGAACCCACCAAGCTGGACGGCCTGAAACGTGTCTGCATCATCGGCGGCGGAGTGGGGTGCGCCATAGCCCTGCCTTTGGCGAAGGCGCTGCATGATGCCGGTGCAGAGGTGACCGGAATCATCGGATTCAGAACCAAAGATCTGCTGATCCTTGAAGAGGAGTTTTCCGAGTGCTGTCAGGAACTGATCGTAATGACAGACGACGGATCCTACGGGGAAAAAGGGAATGTTACGGCGCCGCTGAAGCAGATGCTGGAGGAGGGGAAGACCTTCGATTCCGTGATTGCCATCGGACCGCTGGTGATGATGAAGTTCGTGGCCCTGACCTGCAAGCCCTTTGGGGTGCCCTGCACTGTATCCATGAACCCCATCATGATCGACGGAACGGGTATGTGCGGAGGCTGCCGGCTGACTCTTCATCGCGGCGAGGAGACGCTGACGAAGTTTGCCTGTGTCGACGGCCCAGATTTCAACGCCTATGAGGTGGATTTCGACGAGGCCATGTCACGCAACAGGATGTATATGGAGTTCGAGCGCAAGGCCAGGGAGGATACCTGCCGGCTGCTCAGAGGGAACCAGGAGGTGGAAAGATGAAACCGGATCCGAAAAGACGGGAAATGCCCGTACAGCCGCCGAAAGAAAGAATCAGGAACTTCAACGAGGTTGCACTGGGATTTACAGCCGAACTGGCGGTAGAAGAGGCCAACCGCTGCCTGAACTGCAAGACCCGCCCGTGTGTGGAGGGATGCCCGGTCAATGTGGACATTCCGGCGTTCATTCAGAAACTGAAGGACGGAGATCCGGAAGGTGCGTACAGGATCATCAGCGTCAACAATTCCCTGCCCGCGGTTTGCGGAAGAGTATGCCCTCAGGAATCGCAGTGCGAGAGCCGCTGTACCCTGGGGATACGCTTTGAACCCGTGGGGATCGGAAGACTGGAGCGGTATGTTGCGGACACGCATAACGCTGCGGCAGCAAAGGCGGAAGCACGGCCGGAGGCCAATGGCCATCGGGTGGCAGTCGTGGGGTCCGGCCCGTCCGGACTTACCTGCGCTGGGGATCTTGCGAAGAAAGGATATCAGGTTTCGATATTCGAGGCTCTTCATACTCCCGGCGGTGTCCTGGTATACGGGATCCCGGAATTCCGTCTGCCCAAGAGCATTGTCGCGAAAGAGATTAGTGGCCTCACGGAACTGGGAGTCACAATTGAGACAAATGTCATTATCGGCCGCACACTGACTGTCGATGAGCTGTTTGAGCAGGGGTTTGAAGCCGTATTCATCGGTTCCGGCGCCGGACTGCCCGGATTTATGGGGATCCCGGGAGAATCACTGAAGGGCGTTTATTCTGCCAACGAATACCTTACACGGACCAATCTCATGAAGGCGTTCCGGGAAGATGCGGATACTCCAGTAATGAAAGGCGGAAAGGTAGCCGTGGTTGGCGGCGGCAATGTTGCTATGGACGCTGCCCGCACCGCGCTTCGCCTCGGCGCAGACAGCGTGACGGTGGTATACCGGAGGTCCATGGAGGAATTGCCGGCGCGGAAAGAGGAAGTTGAGCACGCGCAGGAGGAGGGTGTTGAATTCCACCTGCTGTGCGCTCCGGTGGAGATCCTGGGTTACTGGAACGAGGAGGATCGACAGGATCCGAAAAACGGCTTCGTAACCGGTATGCGGTGTATCGAGATGGAGCTGGGGGAGCCGGACGAAAGGGGACGGCGGAGACCTGTTCCTGTGGAAGGAAGCGGCTTCACCCTGGAGGCAGATACCGTCATCATGGCACTTGGAACATCCCCCAATCCGCTGATCAAGAACACGACACGCGGGCTGGAGGTCAACCGTCATGGCGGCATTGTCGTCAATGAAGACGGACTGACCAGCCGTGAAGGCGTCTATGCCGGCGGAGATGCCGTCACAGGAGCGGCAACCGTCATCTCAGCCATGGGGGCCGGGAAAAAGGCGGCCCGTGCGATTGATGAATTCCTGAAGAATAAAAACTGAGCGGCACGGCAGAAGAGCCGCCGATGCCATAGTACTGGAGGAGGAAAGAACCATGAACATTTGCTGCCTGGATCTGGAGGGTGTTCTGGTTCCGGAGATATGGATCGCCTTTGCTGAAAAAACGGGAATTCCCGAACTGCGCCTGACCACCAGAGATGAGCCGGATTACGATAAACTTATGGAATACAGGATCCGGATCCTCCGTGAGCGGGGACTGGGACTTCCGCAGATACAGGCGGTGATCTCCGAAATACAGCCGCTGGAGGGCGCTAAAGCCTTTCTTGATGAATTGCGCGAGATATCCCAGGTGGTGATCATCAGCGACACGTTCGAACAGTTTGCAAAGCCGCTGATGAAGAAGCTGGGGATGCCTACGATCCTCTGCAATACCCTGCAGACATCGCAGGATGGGATGATCACAGGATATTCGATGCGGTGCAGCCAGACGAAACTGACGACAGTCCGGGGACTGCAGTCCGCAGGATGCGAGACCATTGCCACCGGAGACAGTTATAACGATCTGGATATGATCCGCGCCAGCAAAGCGGGCTTCCTGTTCCGGAGCACGGAGAAGATCAGACAGGAGAATCCGGATATCCCCGCGTATGAGACGTATGAGGAACTTCTGAACGCTTTCCGGAATGCGCTGTGATCCGGATGAAGCAAAACAATACCGGGCCCCTGACCAACGGTCAGGGGCCCGGTGTTTTCGTTTACGGACGATGTACGGTGATCATCAGGAGAGGTTTTTCATTCGGAATAAAGAATTTGAATACCGGATGATCCAGCGGCTGCAGCCGGGCATTTAGCGATGCCTGTACGGATGCCTCCGATTCGTCAGGATTGTAATGGCGCATAAAAGCCTCAGCGTCAGATCTGTCGGTGAAGACCTGCCCGAAAGGAGCGGTAAAGAAGCGATAGGAATGAGGGATCCCCAGTTCCTGCAGACGGTTCAGATCGTCATTGAAGTAGGTCTCTTTCGTCTGGACGCCCACTGAGGAAAAACTCCGCTGATTGGTAGCGTTTTCCACAAAAAACAGAGTATCAGCCCACTGAAACCCGGTGTCCAGAAAAATATCCACTCCGCCTGCGAGGCAGAATACGGCGCCGTCGAATTTGTTTTCAGGAGGCGCGGCAGACAGAAAATCGTCCGCAAACGTCTCAACGCGTGACAGCCCTCTGCGGTTTAGCTGCCTTCGCAGATACGCTATGGCGGCAGGATTCAGATCCATAGCCGCGAGACGGCCGCAATGCGGAGCCAGATGCATGACAAGGGCGCCGATCCCGCATCCAACATCCACCACTGAAGGAGATGGAGGGAGGTCTTTCAGCATATATTCCGCCACTTCCCTGTGAAAACTGCGGAAAGAAACGGCGTTACTGTACCACCTTATTGTATTCTCACTCCAGGAATAGAGACGCTCTTTTCCCGTGCTCATCGAAGGGAGCCCCCAAAGGGAAGGAACATAGCAAACATATGATCCATATAAGGTTACCTCGCTTTCGTCTCCCGCTCGTATGGCTCAACGGGAGATGACGGAGAAAGTATAATGAGGAATCCCACCGATGTCAACCTCGGCGCCGGCGGGCGTTTCTTTTCTTTTCCCCTGGTCTGTGATACAATGAGGCGGCCCGGGAGAAAGGCAGGCGACGACCATGAGAAGACATCCCGACGGAGAAAACACGACAATCCGGCTGCTTTCCATGGCCGGAATACCCGACGGCGCCCGCATCCTGGATGTCGGCGCAGGCGATGGGGAAACGGTACGCCTGCTCAGATGCAGAGGACTGGAAGCAGAGGGGATCGACCTCTGCCCGGGACGGGACGTCCTGCCCGGCGACATGAGGAAACTGCCGTTTCCGGACAGCTCCTTTGACGCCGTCATTGCCGAATGCAGTCTGTCCGTATGCGGGGATACCCGGGCGGCGCTGGAGGAAGCAAAGCGGGTCCTGAAAACGGGCGGTCTGCTGCTGGTCAGCGACATATACGGCACGGACCTTCGTACAGCTCCCCGAATGTCGCTTCCCCGGCGGGCTACCCGTGCCGGATGGAGACGAACTGCCGGGAGTTTCCGCCTTCTTGCCTGGGAGGACATAAGTTCTGTGTGGACAGATTATCTGATACACGCGCTGTTTACGGGAGAGGATCTTGGAGACTGCGGTTTTTTCTCCTGCGGAAGAGGGAAAAAGACCGGGTACTATCTCGCAGTGTGGAAACGGAGGAGAAGGCAGTGAAATGCGGAGGCATCATTACGGCGGCAGGGCTCTCTTCGAGAATGGGGGCATTCAAGCCGCTGCTGGAACTGAACGGCTGTCCGATGATCGTCCACACCGTATTGAGCATGAAAAACGCCGGAGTGGATCCGGTATGCGTAGTGGTCGGATACCGCGGAGAGGAACTGAGGCGAGTTCTGGCCCCCCTGGGTGTTCTGGTCGCTGAGAATGTCGATCCGGCTGGCAGCGACATGCTGGCTTCCGTCCGCATCGGGTGGGAGAGAATTTCCGGCTGCGACGCAGTATTCCTCCTTCCGGCGGACATGCCGCTGATGTCACCTTCCGTATTCCGGGAACTGCAGCGCAGAGCGGAAAAAGAAGATATGCTCTGGGCGATTGCTTCGGTAAAAGGGAAAGGGGGGCATCCGGCGCTGCTGTCGGCTTCCTGCCGGTCACGGGTGACGGGGTACCGCGGAGATGGCGGACTGCGGGCGGCCATGCGGGATGTATCCCCGCTCCTTGTTGAAGCGGGAGACGAGGAGATGAACAGGGACGCCGACAGGCCGGAAGATCTGGCGGATATCCGGCGGATCGCTATGTCGCGCCTGGGACTGTCAGACGAGCGCTGCTTTATGCTGTGGGACCGGTACGGAACGCCGGAACATGTCCGCCGGCATTGCATGGCGGTAGCTGAACTGGCGGAAGAGACCGCCCGGGAACTGATTGAGGCCGGCGGAGCGCTGGATACGCTTCTGTGCCGTTCAGCGGGTTTGCTGCATGATTTAATGCGTACCTCCCCCCATCATGCCAGAGAGGGGGAAAAAGTGCTCCGGCGGCTGGGTTTTGACAGGCTCGCCGCAACGGTGGGGAGTCATATGAGCTTTCACGGACTGCCGGAGGGGTTTTCCGAACAGACGCTGGTCTGCCTGGCCGACAAGCTGGTCAGGGAGGAGGAGCGCGTGAGTCCGGAGGAAAGATACGCGCCGGCGATGAAAAAGCATCCGGCGGGAACGCCCGCCGGAGACCGGATCCGAGAAGACAGAGAGCATGCGGAAAGGTTGTGCGACAGCTTTTTCCAACTGACAGGAAAGAGGCTGTACGGATGAAAAAGAGCTTTCAGGACGGGCTGATCTGCAGACAGGAGGGGTTCTCCGTGCTGACCCGCCGGGAACTGGAGGAGCGGCAGCTGGAACTTCTGAACATGCAGCTGAGGCGTGCCGTACGGACGAGTCCTTTCTATGCTGACTATCCGGACCGGCTGGACAGTCTGGAACAGCTGCGGGAACTGCCGCTGACGGACGAACAGACGCTGCGCAGCAGCTTTGCCGGACTGTGCCTCATGCCGGGGAGGGATCTGATTCGCCTGAGGACCTCCGGCACCACGGGAGAACCGAAGAGAATGGCGTATTCCCAATACGATTGTGACAGGATCTGCGCCTATTTCAGAGAAGGACTGACGGAACTCGTTTTTCCCGGAGACAGGGTGTTTTCCGCATTTCCCAATACGGACAAAAACAGCCTCGGGGGTCTGCTGACCGCTGCGGTGGAGTCAATAGGAGCGGATATTCTCTGTATCACCGGAAGGGAATCCTACAGGAAGATGGCTGATCTTGCAGACGTCTCCGGGTGCAGCGTATATGTGGGACCTCCCGTTTTGCTCCTGTCTCTGCTTCGGCTCACGGGTGGCAGTTCCTCTCTGCGGCGTGCCTTGGTGAGCGGAGACATCTGTTCTCCACAGGTCAGGGCAGCCTGTGAAGAAGCACTTGGCTCCCGGGTGTTTGTCCATTACGGCCTGCGGGAGAGCGGGCTCGGCGGTGCCATGGAATGCCATGCACACGAGGGGATGCATATCCGGGAGAATGATCTGATTTTCGAGGTTGTCAGTCAGGAAGGAGAATCTCTTCCGGACGGGACTTGGGGAGAACTGGTCCTCACGTCCATCGGAATGGAGGCCATGCCGCTGTTCCGGTATCGCACCGGAGACCGGGGCAGGATCCTGCCGGGAAAGTGTGCGTGCGGAAGCATTGTCAGAAGACTCGAAACATCGGGACGGTTTCAGTCCGTCTCCGCCTCAAGGCTGGACGATACCATGTTCCGCTGTCCGGCCGTCATCGATGCCATAAAGGAGAACGGGGAGATAACTGTCCTTGTGACCGGCGGGGAACAGGAAGCAAGAGAAGAACTGGAGGAGCTGCTGCCGGGAATGGTCCTGCATGTGCGGACGGCGGAGAAGGAAGACGGCCCCTTTTTCCGGGAAAAAAGAAACGGGACAGGCCGATAGGAACGGAGGTAAAGAGTCATGTATTATCTGGAAAAGATGATTACCGCGCTGGACGCAGCCGGCGACCGGGAGATCGTGGCGGTCTGCGATTTTGACGGGACTATTACGACAGCGGACAGTGACGTGACGATGAACGCCATGGCGAAAGCCCTGGGGTATGATTCTGAGTTTGCCAGAGGGCGGGATCAACTGTACAGAAAGTACAGGCCTGCGCTGGAACAGGCGACGGACGAAGAACGGGCGTCTCTGGAAAGAAAATGGTGGAACGACCAGATGGCCCTGTTCCTGCACCATCACATACCTCCGGCGAGCTATACAGACGCTCTGAAGAGTCTGGATTTCCGCCTGCGTCCGGAGGCGGCGGAACTGCTGCGGTACTGTGAAGAGAACGACATTCCAGTGTACATCGTGTCCGCAGGACTTGGGAATCTGATCATTCCAATCCTGGCATGGTCCGGCTGCCTGTCGCCCAATCTCAGGGTACTCGCAAATTTCGTCCGCTATGATGGAGAGAAGGCGGTCAGTTATACTGCGCCTGTGACTCCGGCCAACAAGGCACTGCATCTGCAGATGGAACTGGCGGCCTTTGACAATTACTTTGCCGTCGTTTACGGCAACACAGAGGAGGATCTGAAACTGCTCCCGCCGGAGATCAGCATCCCGGTGAAAGCGGAATGACATGAAAGATGAACCGGGGACGGTTAAGCGCAGGCTTTTCCGTCCCCGGTTTTTTGGGTCCCGTCAGGAAGTGACGAGTTCGTATATAACTTTGATGAAGAAAATGACCAGAACAAGAATCATGACCGGCCGGGCAAAGCGGGCACTGTCCTTTTTGAAAAGGCCGGACCCGATATAATTGCCTGCCAGGTTAAAACAGCCGGCGCACAGCCCGAGGGGGATCAGAGCCTTGCCGTTGACGAGGAAGACGACGAGCGCCGCAGCGTTGCTGGCAAGATTCACGGCCTTCGTCAGCCCGTTTGCGCTGGTCAGATCCATACGGGCCGCCGCTGTAAGAAGCAGGATCAGGAAGGTGCCCGTGCCTGGACCGTAGAAGCCGTCGTAAGCCCCGATACCGAGAGATATTGCCATACATATCAGGGTCGTCTTCCCTATAGGATATGGTTCGCGGGAAGAGGACAGATCTCTGCGGCGCAGAACATAGATGGCTGTCAGGGGGAGAATGATCAGCATCAGGATCTTGAAGAACCGGTCGCTTACCTGAAGAGCCAGCCATGAACCGAGTGTCGATCCCGCGTATGCGCAGGCAACACAGAAGGGGACCTGCTTCCATGGAATAAAACCGGATCTGCCGTAGCGCACCGTTGCCAGAGAGGTCCCCATGGTATTGGCCAGTTTGTTGGTCGCAATGGCGCTGTGAACGGGAAGACCGGCAATCATGTAGGCGGGCAGGGTGATCAGCCCCCCTCCGCCGGCGATGGCGTCCACCAGCCCGCCCACGAAGACCAGCGGACAGACGATCAGATAGACTGTAAGCGGCATAGGCAATCCGGCCCGTCAGTTCTCCGGCGAGACAACGGCGATATGCAGCTCGTCCAGCTGGGCCTGAGTGACTTCGCCCGGAGCGTTCATCATCACGTCCTGGGCGTTTTTGTTCATGGGGAAGGGAATGATCTCCCTGATGGAGTCCTCGCCGGCCAGCAGCATGACCATCCGGTCGACACCGGGGGCGATGCCGGCATGCGGCGGAGCTCCGTAACAGAACGCATTATACATGGCGGGGAAGCGGGTCTTTACATCCTCCTCGCCCAGACGGACCATCTCGAAGGCCTTGACCATGATCTCGGGATCGTGATTCCGGACGGCTCCGGAAGACAGTTCCACACCGTTGCAGACAAGATCGTACTGGTCCGCCAGAATGGTAAGGGGATCGATATCGCCACGTTCCGCCTTCAGAAGAGTATCCAGCCCGCCCTTGGGCATGGAAAAAGGATTGTGGCAGAATTCCAGCTGCCCCGATTCCTCGCCAATCTCATACATGGGGAAATCCACGATCCAGCAGAATTCGTATTTTTCCCTGTCCATATGGCCGGGGCAGGCCGCTCCGAAGATCTTGATGGCCGCGCCGGCCGCCTTTCTGGCTTCTTCCGGACGTCCAGCGGCAAAGACCACCAGCGACCCGGGACACAGGTCGAGCGCGGTGGTGACGGCATCGCTCCGGTCCTGCAGGAACTTGGCAACGCCTCCGGAAAAAGCACCGGATTCGTCCGTTTTCATCCAATAGGTTTTGATGCCTGTCTGCACTTCGACATCCGTCAGCAGCTTTTCGATCTGTTTGCGCGTCAGCGGACAGGCGCTCACAGCTATCGCCTTGACCATCGCGTTCTCAAAGGGGGCAAAGCCGCAGCCCCGGACCGTATCGGTCAGGTCGCGGGCGGTAAGGTCGATCCGGAGATCCGGCTTGTCAGTGCCGTAAGTCTCCAGTGCGTCCGTGTAGGAGATGCGTCGGAAGGGGGCAGGAGAAGCCGTGTGATATTTTCCGAAGCCGGCGAAAACGGGAGGCAGGACCTGCTCGCACACGGAGAAGACATCTTCCTGCGTGGCGAAGGCCATCTCCATATCCAACTGGTAGAATTCGCCGGGGCTGCGGTCTCCCCGGGCGTCCTCGTCACGGAAGCAGGGAGCGATCTGGAAATAGCGGTCGAAACCGGCGGTCATCAGCAGCTGCTTGAACTGCTGCGGGGCCTGGGGAAGGGCGTAAAATCGGCCGGGATGCTTTCTTGCGGGGACAAGATAGTCCCTGGCGCCCTCCGGAGAGGAGACCGTCAGGATCGGCGTGGTGATCTCCAGAAAGCCCAGCTCCGTCATGGCCTGACGGAGGGCGGAGATGACACGGCAGCGCAGCAGGATGTTGCTCTTAACCGCAGGGTTGCGCAGATCCAGATAACGGTATTTCAGACGGGCGGACTCGTCGGCCTCCCGGCTGCGGTTGATCTCGAAGGGGAGCTCGTTGTAGCGGCAGCGGCCGAGGACTTCAATGCTGTCAGGTACCACTTCAATGTCCCCCGTGGCCTGCTTCGGATTTTTGGAAGCTCTCTCCCGAACGATGCCGGTAACGGAGATGGTAGACTCCTTGTTCAGACTTCTGACGGTCTTCAGCAGAGCCTCATCCTCCAGGACAAGCTGTGTGGTTCCGTAGAAATCGCGGAGAACGACAAAAGCAAGACTGCTGCCCACCTCGCGCACGTTTTCCATCCAGCCGACCAGTTTCACGGAAGCGCCAGCGTCACTCAGGCGGAGTTCATTACAGGTGTGGGTACGGGATTGCATCATAACGGTCATCTCTCTTTCAGTCCTTTGCCGGCTCACCGATGGGTGGGACCGTGCGCTTTTCCTTGATCTTTTCCAGTATTCCGGCGACGGCCATGGCGGGGGAGACCTGTATCTGCTCGCCGGTGCCCATGTCCTTTACGGTCACGCGCCCGGAGCGGATCTCGTCTTCGCCCAGGAAGACCACATAGGGAACTCCCAGCCTGTCCGCATAAGCCATCTTCTGTTTGAATTTCTTTTTTTCACAGTGCAGCTGTGCACGGACGCCTGCCTCCCGGAGATCGGTGGCAAACGCGATAGCGGGACCGAGATCCTCCGTCATCGGCAGAATCAGTACGTCTGCGGGGGACGGGGTCAGCGCCGGGTTCAGATAATTCTGATCTTCCAAAACGGAAAACAGACGAGTGAGTCCAATGGAAATGCCGACGCCCGGCAGCTTCCGATCGGTATAGTATCCCGCCAGATCGTCGTAACGGCCGCCGGAGCAGATGGAGCCTATCTCCGGATGGTCGAGGAGCGTCGTTTCGTATACGGTGCCGGTATAGTAGTCGAGTCCGCGGGCAATGGTCAGATCGATCATGAAATGATCCTGAGGAACGCCGAACTGTTCCAGATACTGTGACACGACCGCCAGTTCGGTGATGCCTTCGTCCAGGACCGGATCCATCCCCTGATACTGTTTCAGCGCATCCAGAGGGTCCGTTCCTCTGTCCCTGCAGGTGATGAGGTCAAGAATCCTGTCTGCGTTTTCCGCAGCCACTCCAAGCTCTTCCACCAGGAGGGAACGAACCTTGTCCGTTCCGATCTTTTCAAGTTTGTCGACCGTGCGCATGACATCGCCGGCCATCTCTCCGACACCGGCCAGCCGGAAGAAGCCGTTGAGGACTTTCCGGTTGTTGATGCGGATGACGAAACGCTTCAGACCAAGAGCGGAGAAGGTCTTATAGATGATGCCGGGGATCTCGGCTTCGTTGATGATATCCAGATTCCCGTCTCCGATGATGTCTATATCCGCCTGATAGAATTCGCGGAACCGGCCACGCTGCGCCCGCTCCCCCCGGTAGACCTTTCCGATCTGATAACGACGGAAAGGGAACGTGAGCTGCCCGTAGTGCAGGGCTACATATTTGGCAAGAGGAACGGTCAGATCGAACCGGAGAGATAGATCCGTATCTCCTTTTGTAAAGCGGTAGATCTGTTTTTCCGTCTCGCCGCCGCCTTTGGCCAGAAGGATCTCCGAGGCTTCAATCTGAGGGGTGTCCAGCGGATAGAATCCATACAGACTGTAGATTTCACGAAGAGTTGCCATCATCTTTTCGAAATAGACCTGTTTTTCCGGCAGAAGCTCCATAAAGCCGGACAGGGTGCGGGGCTTGATGATTTCCATTTTGATTCCTCCCACAATAATCATAAGCAAGAATGATGCCGGGAAGCCGACGGGAGAAAAAAAGTTCTCCGTCCCGAAATATTGGGACGAAGAAACTTCTCCGTGGTGCCACCCAATTTCAGCGCCAGGAAATGGCGCCCTTTTTCCCCGGAAAACGCCGGAGCGCGTGCCGCTCCCGGAATGTCTTCTCCGGCGGTTAGGGTCAGATGCTCACAGCCTTGGCATCCTTCTCTGGGGACCGCGCTGCCGGGTACTCTTTTCCGTTCACAGCGGCCGATAGGCGAAAGCTCCTGCCTCCGCGGTATCTATGGCTATTTTTTGTTTTTTCTCGGTTTGAGAAGATTGCGCCAGTCAAGGTCGCCCCGCTTCAATCCCTGGACCAGGACCTCGGCAGTCGCCACGTTCGTGGCGATGGGGACGTTCTGCCTGTCGCACAGGCGGACGATCTCCCCGACGTCGGACAGATCCTGTCTTGCCGGATCGGAAAAGAAGAGGACCAGATCTATCTCGTTATATGCGATGCGTGCACCGATCTGCTGGTCTCCGCCCTGACGGCAGGACAGATAATTGCGGATACAGAGTCCGGTAGCATCCGCAACAAGCCGTCCGGTGTTGTTCGTGGCGCAGATAGAATGGCCTGACAGGATGCCGCAATAGGCGATACAGAACTGAACCATCAGTTCTTTTTTGCTGTCATGAGCCAGTAATGCTATTTCCATCCTGTTCACTCCTTCAACAGGGAATCTGTGTGATGGGGGACGGTCAGGCCCCCGGAACGGGGATGCATTCGCCGGTCAGCCGGCGCGCGACTCTGAGAAAGCCCTGAGACGCGGCTTTCCTGCTGTAAAGGACCAGAGGCGACTCGCGGTTTGCCGCTTCGGAAACGTCATGGTCTTCCCGGACGATCCCCAGCAGGCGTGCACCGACGGTATCGATAACATCGTCGACCGTGGCCCGTTCTCTGCGGAAGGCCCGCGGGTCGACGCGGTTCACCAGCAAGCGGACATCGGATATGCCCGATTCCTGCATCAGAGAGCACATCGTCTGCCCGTCCCGGAGACTGGAACGGTCTCCAGTGGTGACGATAATCGCCTCATCGGCATAATCGAGCAGATGCTTTACGTCATCACCGATACCGGCCGGAGCATCCAGCAGGCAGAAATCGAACTGATCCCGAACGGCGGAAAACAGGGAAGCGAAAAATGAGCTGCTGCTTCTGTCAGAAAAACTGAGGGGAGACAGAAGCCATACATTCTCCAGTTTCGGATGCTCCAGGCAGAGGTCCATGATGCTGTCCGGAAGACCGGACGGATCGGAGACCGCGGGCAGCAGATAATTGACCGTGCCCATGACGATATCTAGATTCTGCAGATCGGCATCACAGTCCACACACAGGGTGCGTTTGCCCAAAGCACCCAGGCAGGAGCCGATGGCTCCGACGGCGGTGGTCTTCCCGGTGCCGCCCTTTCCGGATATAACGGCGATGATTCTACCCATAAGATCCTCCGATAGTAACTGCGGGGTTTCTTATAAAACTAAATATCAGTATATCCCCGGAACGGCCGTTTTGGCAATACCGGCCGCATAAAAATATGTGAAGCATAGGAACGGAAGGCGGGAGTTCGCCCGTTACGGGACCAGGGAACCGTCCGTGGGGATCACGACGACCTCCGTAGGCGTGTCAAAATAATAATCCAGAACGTTCTTGGCGATATCCATGATGGTACGTCCGGCGTTGCCGCGTTCCACGACGACAGAGATGGCAATCTCGGGATCATCGGCAGGGGCGTAGCAGACGAAAACACCGGTGTTGCTGTTTCCAGTGTCATTTTGTACGGTGCCGGTTTTGGCCGCAACGGGCACCTGGTATTTGCTGAACAGATCATAGGCGGAGCCTCCGGGCTGGTTGGCAACTGCCCTCATCCCCTCACGCAGAATGGAAAGATAGGCTTTGTCCGTTTCGGAGAACTCGTAGGCAACTTCCCGCTCATTCTTCAAAACGATTTCGGTATAATCCGCGCTTTTTACGGAATCCAGAAGGGTCAGCCGGTTGCGGTAACCGCCGTTTGCAATCGTGGCGACATAATTGGCCATCTGCACCGGAGTAAACATGTTCTGACCCTGTCCTATGCTGGCCAGCAGCGTATCGCCAGCGTACCAGTTGTCTCCAAGAACGGTCTTCTTGTATTCCGGGGTGGCGATTACGCCGTCCGCCTCACCGAGTTCCAAACCGGTCGGAGACCCAAAACCGAACTCCGCCGCAGCATCCGCGAGCCGGCTTTCTCCGACAGCGTCTCCTACGGTAAAGAAGAAAACGTTGCAGGAATCCCTGAGCGCCTCGACGATATCCAGAGAGCCGTGGCCGCCGCCTGTGGAGGAATAGATCCAGCACCGCGGCTGGTAGTCCGGATACTTTGTAAACACGCCGGTATCCTCTATGGGAGTATAGCGCCCGATAAACCCGCTTTTGAGGCCGGCATATCCGGTGACCATTTTAAACGTGGAACCGGGGTTGTACGTGCCGTTGAGAGCCCGATTGAACAGCGGGGCGGAGGAATCATTGAGAAGCTCCGTATAATTCTCAAAGAAAGCGGAGATGTCAAAGGTCGGATAGGATGCGGTAGCCAGAAGACTGCCGTCTTTTACGTTGACGACGACCACAGCGCCGCCGGTAGCCATGTTTCCAGAGGTACGGCCTTCATTGATCTCCTGAATCTTGGAGGCAAGAGCCTCCTCCGTTGCCTTCTGCAGGCCTATGTCCAGAGAGAGATAGACATTGCTGCCGTTGACGGCTGAACGCGTCACTTCCGTACGTACTACGGCACCGGTATCTTCAGAGAAGAAGACGCGCATGGATCCGTCGGCTCCGTGCAGATACTCCTCAAATGCCTTTTCCACCCCGGCTTTGCCCACGTATGCGTCCATAGGGTAGTCTTTTTCCTTGTATACGGCGTATTCCTCAGCGTTCATCTTTCCAATATAGCCAAGGATATGGGCAGCATAGTCTGTGGCATACACGCGTTCTGTGGAAGTTTCCACCGAGATGCCGGGGTAGTTGCGCTCTCTGAGGATGGAGATGAAATCGGTACTTACATCCCGGGCAAAAACATAATCCTCCATCGCATAGATGACCCGGGTCTCCATTTCATATCTCAGGCCGATGACGGTGCGGGCGTCAGTGGTCGAGAACGTGTAATCGATGCCGTAATGATCTCTGAGCCACACGATAAAGTCCGTGGCGGAAATGTCTTCGGGGAGATCAAAGTAGGAGAAATAGGCGCTCAGAACATTTTTCTGGGTCGAGGACAATTCGGTGATCCAGGAAAAAGGGGAAGCCGTCGTGACCGGAAAGGTATCTGTGAAAGCTACGTCGTTGGCCTGGGCAGTCCGGGCAAGGTCAAGCAGGATTTCATTGATGTTGTTGTGTTCCAGGAGGGCGGAACGGGAAAGACCGATATTGTATGTCATTCTGCTGGTGACCAGCAGAGTCCCGTTGCGGTCCAGGATATCTCCTCTGGAGGAGGAGATGGTTTCCGTCACGGAATAGGTGCTGATCAGCTCGTCAGAATCCCCGTGCTCAACCAACTGCAGACGGTACATTTTTATGAAGAATACCATCACTATGGCGAAAAGAAGCAGGAACAGGACAAGCAGTCTGCCCGGCCGAAACATTTTTTTCATCCGAAAGGATCCTTTCAATCAGTACAGAAGGGGGCGGTCTAGTCCTCCAGGCGGGACGCCCGTGCCAGACGCCGGATAACCGGATACAGGACCAGAGAAGCGGCGATGCTGACCGCAAACTGGACGAGTACCGACAGCCCCAGAACAGCGGGGGATTCGTGCCTGAGAAGAAGGGGGAGCGCCTGAACGGCGATGCAGATCAGGCAGGAAAGAGCACAGCTGGCGAGATAGCCCGGCAGATTAGCGGAAAGCCAGTTTTCTGACAGATATCCCAGCAGGAAACCAATCACAGTGAGAAGCAGCGTAAAGGTCATGACGGGACGGCCCAGGGCGGAATCGGTAAGGATGCCTGCAAAGAGACCGAAAAGCGAGCCTGGGAAACTCCCTTCGCCGTGAGCGACGCCTGCTGCCGCGACGCAGAGAAGCATCGGCTGTATTGCCGTGCCGAACCAGGGAAATACCAGAGCCTGCAGAACATACAGGATCAGAAGGAGAAGAGCGTGCTTCACGATCACCAGTATAGAGGCGGTTCTTTTTTTCTCCAACACAGAAAGCGCCTCCTTATTCCGTCGTGCTGAAATCGGTGATCACATAAACGTAGAGAAGATCATCGAGGGAAACGGCGGGGGTAACGACAGCGACGTCGTTCTGACCGTCTGAAGTGGCGGTGACCGTATCCACATACCCTATCAGAAGATCGGGAGGAAACAGACCGCCTTTCCCGGAGGTGATCACGCTGTCCCCGGTGAAAACGCGGTTGCTGTCGCTGATGTATTCCACGAGAAGTTTTCCCTGCCTCATCAGAGCATAGTCCCCGACGGCCGAACAGGAGCCGGTCACATTGTCCAGGTCAACGCTGACGGCAAAGGTGGTATCGATAAGGGAGACGCAGACGCTGCTGGAGGCGGAAACCGTCCGCACGAGGCCGACGACGCTGCCCGAGGAGGTGATCACCGGATCCCCGGGGGAAACGTCGGAATTTGAGGATCCCTTGTTGATGGTGAAGGTGGAATCCCAGCTGGAAGCACTCCAGGCGATGATGCTGGCGGATTCATATTTGTAGTCTTCACTTTTCTTTGAAAGCCCGAGCAGTTCCCGCAGACGGATGTTTTCCTCTTCCAGGGCATCATAATCCCGGGCCTCCCGGTCCGCGCCGGCGAGGCGCGCACGAAGCGCAGCGTTTTCCTCGACAAGACGGTCGTAGTCGTGCATATACCCGTACAATTTTTCACAGGTGCCTGCGACGGCTGCCGAGGCAGATTTGACCGGTTTCAGCACAGTCTCCACCGCTGAAGTGACAAATCCGGGTTTGCCTGTGCCGACCATGGAAATGACGGCCGCAAGCGCCACGATCAGGGCGATCACAATGACGATCAGCGCTTTTCTGGAAAAGATCTTTTTCATAGGTTCTCCCATTCCGGTTCTTCAAATTGGACGCATTTATAGGATGTGTACGCCGAAAGACTCCAGCATGCTGATCAGGAGACCAAGGGGAAGTCCGACAACATTGTTGTAGTCTCCATGAATGCTCTCAACGAGCAGACAGCCAATCCCCTGAATCCCGTAGGCCCCGGCTTTGTCCATGGGTTCTCCGGTATCCACGTACCGCCGGATCATATCTTCCGTCAGCGGGCGGAAGCGGACGACGGTCTTTTCGCAGCGGACCAGTTTTCTGCCGCCTCCCATGAGGGCGACTCCGGTGTAGACTTCATGCTCCCGGCCGGAGAGCCGCCGTAGCATGGCTGCCGCCTCGTCCCTGCCGGTGGGCTTGCCCAGAGGGTCCCCGTCCAGATAGACGAGC
>Ga0310696_10002051_pt1 | contig 27579 bp, 19 predicted proteins | sample AusTroGonzalo_MG_4_FD_203885 | JGI IMG/M metagenome (GOLD analysis project Ga0310696, IMG submission 203885) | Bovine rumen microbial communities from tropical cattle in Woodstock, Queensland, Australia - Gonzalo_02 (v2) (version 2) | ecosystem: Host-associated > Mammals > Digestive system >...
ATTCGTAAAGAGACATTGAAGCGTGTGGCGCATGAGTTGGCTGTGGCTGGTCAGAAACAGAATGCCCCGCTGAGTGAAGAGCAGATCATGGCGCTGCTGGAGCAGCGGCTGATGACCGTGATTCCCGAGGTGACAGAGGTGCGCCCGCAGGTTTTGGAGTGCGATGTGGTGCGTTTCCAGAATAATAAGGAGAAATGGGTGGCGCTCGTAGGCCTGTTGGATGGTTATCCTTATGAGATTTTTACTGGTCTTCAGGACGATGAAGAGGGTATCATGCTGCCCAAGACGGTGACTCACGGTAAGATCATCAAGCAGGTGAACCCCGATGGCACGAAGCGTTATGACTTCCAGTTTGAGAACAAGCGCGGTTACAAGACCACCGTGGAGGGCCTCTCAGAGAAGTTTAACCCCGAATACTGGAACTATGCGAAGTTGATCTCCGGGGTGCTCCGTTACCGTATGCCGCTCGAGCATGTGATCAAGCTCGTGGCATCGCTCTCTTTAAAGGATGAGAGTATCAACACCTGGAAGACTGGTGTGGAGAGGGCTCTGAAGAAATATATCCCTGGTAGTGAGGAAGAAGTGAAAAGTGAGGAGTGAGAGGTGAAACTGACTGAAGGATATGTCATTTTGAAGGATGTGCGCTTTCATGCCTTCCATGGGGTGATGCCGCAGGAGACGAAGGTAGGAGCCGACTTCCTTGTCAACCTGCGCATCGGCTATCCGCTGGGAAAGGCGATAGAGAGCGACAAAGTGGGAGATACGCTCAACTATGCAGAGGTGTATGACCTTGTGAAACAGGAGATGGAACAGTCTTCAAAGTTGCTTGAACACGTGGCAGGGCGCATCGTGAAGGTCATCGGCCAGCATTATCCCTTAGTGACATCCATAGACTTAACGCTGATGAAGCAGAATCCCCCGATAGGAGCGGATTCCGAAGGTGCTGGCGTGGAAATACACTTAATAAATGATAAAAGTGTATAATAAACGTTGGTTTTCTGAAAGATAATACGTAATTTTGCAGCGCTTTTATAATAAGGTATGCGTAAGAAGATTGTATTATTCCTGATAACAATATGTTGCTTTGTAGTGTCAGCCGATGCTGCAAACAAGAAATTCACCCTTGTCATCGATGCCGGTCATGGTGGTCATGATGCAGGTGCGGTAGGCGCTATATCGAAGGAGAAGAACCTCACACTGAAGTTCGCGCTGGCCTTTGGACGGATGGTAGAGCGTAACTGTCCGGACGTGAGGGTGATCTATACCCGTAAGACCGATGTCTTCGTGGAGCTATATAAACGTGCGGAGATTGCCAACCGCAACAAGGCCGACCTCTTTATCTCCCTGCATATCAATGCGTTGCCGAGGGGTAGGGTGGCACGTGGTTTCCAGACCTATACGCTGGGCTCCAGCAAGCGCACGGGTAAGAACACGGGTGTGACACAGAACCTTGAGGTAGCCAAGCGCGAGAACTCCGTGATCTTCCTTGAGAAGGACTATAAGCAGACCTATCACGGCTACGATCCCAATTCGCCTGAGAGCAATATCATGTTTGAGTTCATCCAGGACAAGAACATGGAGAACAGTGTCGAGCTGGCGAAATATATGCAGCGCTATGTCTGTAGGGCTACGGGGCGTCAGGATATGGGTGCCCAACAGGATAATCTCGCAGTGCTGCGCCTCTCGTCGATGCCTGGTTGCTTGATAGAACTTGGTTTCATCTCTACGCGCGACGAAGAGCGGTATATGAACTCGAAGGCTGCCGAGGAAGAATATGCCCGTGGCATCTTCAATGCCTTCCTTGCCTATCGGAAGAAACATGGTGGTAACATCACGATTCCTTTCCAGGCAGAACCTGAAGAGAAAAGCATCTCCATCCCGCAGATCGTGCCTCAGAAGGAGGTGAAGGAAGAGCAGCCGAAGGCAAAGGAAAAGAAGGAGGAACCTGCAAAGGTAGAGACTATCGTAGTGCCAGAAACACCAGAGGGCTTGGATCAGATAGACCTGAGTCCTGTGAAGGAAGTATCACAGCCTGCACCAACGCCTGTGCCTGAGGAGAAACCTCAACCTGTGGCTCAACCCGTTCAGGAAATTCAGGAGCCTCAGCCGGCTGCTCAGCCCGTTGTGGAACAGCCTGTGGCTGAACCTGTCAAAGCAGCTCCTCAACCAGTCAAGACCGCACCAAAGCCTGCTGTACCCATCTTTAAGGTTCAGATTTTTGCCAGTTCGGTGAAGTTGAAGGCCACTGATGCCCGTTTCAAGAAGCATCGTGAGGCTGTGTTCTATCAGGAGAACGGTATGTATAAATATACAATCGGCGCGTCGGAGGATTATAATGCCATCAACCGCCTTCGTAAAGAACTACTTAAAGACTTCCCTGAGGCATTTGTCATCGCCTTTAAGGATGGCAGCAGAATGAACATCGTGGAAGCCATCAAAGAATTCAAGTCGAACAAATAAACAAGAGATATATGAATAAGTTTAGCAAGGAAATCCAGATAGGTCTTGTGGCCGTCATCGGAATTGTGGTGTTGTATTTCGGCCTTCAATTCCTCAAGGGTCTGACCATGTTCTCTTCAGATAGCAAATACTACGTGAAGTTTGATAATATCACGGGCCTTTCTGCCTCAAGTCCTGTCTATGCCAATGGTTTTCGTGTCGGTGTCGTAGAGGATATCATTTACGATTACGAACGTCAGGATCAGATTGTGGCTGTGGTAGGCCTGAAAAAGGAGATGCATCTCCCCAAGGGAAGTACCGCCCAGATCGTCAGTGACCTGTTGGGTAACATCAAACTGGAGTTGGTTTTGGGACCGAATCCTGTGGATCTGGTAGCTCCCGGTGATACGATCACTGGTGGTTTACATAGTGGTGTGATGGGTATGGCGGCAAGTATGGTGCCTCAGATTCAGGCTATGCTGCCAAAGTTGGACTCTATCCTGGCCAACGTCAATATGCTTTTATCTGATCCCGCCCTGAGGAACTCCCTGCATAATATCGATGAGATCACTGGTAATCTGACGAAGACGTCGATAGAGCTGAATGCCATGACCCATAGTTTGAACCAGCAGATGCCGTCGATGCTGAAAAATGCCGATGGGATGCTTGCCAATGCTAATGACCTGACCCGTAATCTGAACGATCTCGATCTGGCAGCCACGATGACAAGAGTCAACAATACGCTTCAGAATGTGGAAGAGATGACGGCTAAATTGAACAGCAAAGATGGTACGCTCGGACTGCTCATGCGCGATCCGGAATTGTATAACAATCTGAATGCGACGATGATACATGCTGACTCTCTGTTGATCGACTTGAAACAGCATCCAAAGCGCTATGTTCATTTCTCTGTTTTTGGCAAAAAAGATAAGTAATTTAGATTTTGTCTAAATAGGAAAATCTGTCAAGACATTCAATGTGATAATAGTTTCGTTTTCGCGAAAGCCCATAAATAGAGGCACTTACAGTGATTCGCAGGGTTGCCATAGGGGCGAAAATCATCGTCTGCAATCGCCTAATTTTAGGGAATTTGAATTATGCAAGGGGGGTAACATTAGTGATACCCCGTGAAACATTATAACTGCCACAAAAATAGGAGGTTGGTGTTAATTGTACACACGATACCGAATTCTTGACATTTGCGAGATTAAAAAAAAAAACCTACCTTTGCACTCACAATTATCAACTCTACCTAAAGAGGAAACAAACAATAGAATAATAATAGCCGCCGAATGGAAAATAGTCATCAGGCGCTTTGGGGCAACTGCCTTCATCTGATTGAGGCAAATGTTACCGAGCAGCAGTTTAAAACGTGGTTTGCGCCAATTGTCTTCGAGTCTTACTCTGAGGCAGAGCATACGCTTCTGGTGCAAGTTCCAAGTATGTACGTGTACGAGTACTTGGAGCAGTACTACGTGGGACTATTAAGTAAGGTGCTCGCGCGGGTATTCGGATCAGAGGTGACGCTTCGTTACAGGGTTCTTACGGACAAGGGGCATGGTATTGTGCAGGATATGGACAGTGAGTGCCCAGCAGAGATTGAGGCACCTCATCCTTTGCATGGTGGCAACAAGACCCCTTCAACACTGGATGCAGCCAAACCTCAGCAGTTGAATCCGCAGTTGGATCCGAAGAAGACATTCCATAATTATATAGAAGGTGACAGTAATAAACTGCCTCGTACCGTCGGTCTGTCAATTGCTGAACATCCGGGTAAGACCACCTTCAACCCCTTCTTCATCTATGGACCTTCAGGTTGTGGTAAGACGCATCTGATTAACGCCATTGGTGTGTGCTGTAAAGAGACCTATCCTCAGAAGCGTGTGTTGTATGTCTCTGCCCGTCTGTTTCAGGTGCAGTTCACTGACTCGGTGCGTCATAATACGACCAACGACTTCATCACTTTCTATCAGTCGATTGACGTCTTGATCGTTGATGATATCCAGGAGTGGATGAATTCTCCGAAGACGTTGGATACCTTCTTCCATATCTTCAATCATCTTTTCCGTTGCGGCAAGCAGATTATTCTTGCCAGCGATCGTCCGCCAGTGGATCTGGTAGGTATGAAGGATCGTTTGTTGACACGTTTCTCCTGCGGTCTCATTGCCGAGCTCGAGAAGCCCAACGTGCAACTGTGCGTGGATATCCTGAATGCGAAATGCCGCCGTGATGGTCTGAAGATTCCTGCAGAAGTGATCCAGTATATCGCAGAGACGGCTAATGGCAGTGTGCGCGATCTGGAAGGAGTGGTGAACTCGTTGATGGCTTATTCGATTGTCTACAACTCGAATGTGGATATGCGTCTGGCTGAGCGCGTTATCAAACGTGCCGTCAAGGTGGATAATCGTCCGTTGACCATCGATGATATCATCGAGAAGGTTTGCAACCATTATGGTGTGAGTCAGCAGCATGTGTTCAGTAAGAGTCGTAAGCGCAATTTCGTTCAGGTGCGTCAGGTGTCGATGTATCTGGCTCAGAAATACACGAAGATGCCAGCAGGTCGTATCGGACAGTTGATTGGTGGGCGAGACCACTCTACAGTGATCCACAGCTGTAACACCATCGAACAGCGTCTGAAAGTGGATCATGCTTTCTCTGCCGAACTGAGCAGTATAGAGAATTCGTTTAAGCTGAAGAAATAAAATAATAGCCCGCCAATCGGCGAGCTATTATTGTTATAGATGGAGATTCACACCTGCAATCAGCCATCTGCCAGGTTCTTCCACCAAGCCATAGTCGTGATAACTGACATCAAACAGATTATTGGTCTCCAAATAGAGTTTCCATCTCCCTTGATGCCAGGTCAGTCTGGCATCCGTCAGACAATAGGGCTGGTAGCTGCTGACATGTCCGTCAAAGTCGGTATAAGAACCAACACGATCCTGCCATCTGACACTGATATTGAGATCGAGGTGTCGATATGGTTGTAGTATGACGTGTCCCACCAGTTTATGCCGCAGGTACTCCAGTGCATATTGCGATACGATGTTTTCCTCTTGTGTCTTGTCCTGATTGATGTAGCTGTAATTGATACTAAGGGTGCGCAGGAACTTCTGGGAGGGCAGCAATTGAGAGAAATCGAGTTTGGTAGTCAACTCGACACCGATGCTGTTGATGGTCGTGTGGTTGACACTCTCCCAGATAGCATCGCTTCCTTTGGAAGTATCCATGATCCAATCGATCATATTTTTGCCGTGGTGGTGCCAGATGACTGCTGTGCCATAGAATCCTTTGTGCTGATAGTTGACACCCAGTTCAACGGCTTGCATCTCCTCTGGCTTCAGATGAGGATCTGCACTGTATCCCTGAACCTTATAGTACATCTCCGTAAACGAGGGCATTCGCAGTGAGGTGTTATACGAGGCATGCAGCTTCCAGTCCTGACTGGGGCGATAGCTGACATCTACGCCAGGATAGACGGTGATGTGCTTGTTGTTCCAGGTGTTCTTGACGGCAACCAATCCCGCGGAGAGGGTGAAATCCTTGAATAACAGGTTATGCTCCAGATAGCCACTGATGTTCGTACGGTTCAGACCTAACGTATAGTCGCCATTTGGCTGTGAGAGTGGTTCACCTAAGTTACCACTCACAAGGTCTTCATGGCGCACCTCTGCGCCAAAGGCTGTACGTCCGGCTATCCAGTCGAAGTAACTGCTGAGATTCACACCATAGACATTTGTCCGGTTGTGGTTGTATTTCATCTTCTCTGGTTGTCCTCGATAACCCTCGTAGCGGTCTTTATTCTGATTCCAATAAATGCTGGGAGTAAAGCGCAGTCGTCCGCATTTTGTCTGCGCCTGAATGGCGGTGAGAATCTTGGTGGTGTGTTCGTACTGATTATCGGCTTTCCATTTGGGGGAGGCATAGAAAGTGCTGGATCCCCAACCTTTGTCAGAAAATCCCACGTGCCAGTTTACGCTCACCGCATCATCTTCGTATTGACCTTGATAGAAGGCTTTGCCACCATTGAAGTCTGTGTTCAGCGAACCACTTTCCGAACGGCTGTAACCATCGCTACGACTGTAACTTGCACTGATCTGGTTATTCCATCTGCCTTGTTTCAGATTGCCCCTGCCACTGATTCTGCCATAGCCGAAAGAGCCACCTTCGAGTGAGAAGTCGGCACTGGTTTCCATAGCAGGATGGGTGACGATATTGATGGCGCCGACAAGTGATGAAGTGCCGTAAATCCTACCTGCTGGGCCTTCGAGAACCTCGATGCGCACGATCTCACTCAGGTCGATGGGCAAATCCATCACGTTATGACCCGTCTGAGGGTCACAGATATTAATGCCGTTGAGTAAGATGATGATTTGTTCGCTGGTACCGCCTCTGATGGAGATGTCAGTCTGGGCACCAATAGGGCCTCGCTGACGGACATCAACGCCTACGGCGTATTTCAGCAGATCGTTAATACTTTGTACAGGAGCCTGCGCAATATCTGTGCGCTCCAATACACTGACCATTCTCGCTGCCTGACTTTTCGTCAGGGGCGCCCTCGAGCCAGTGACACTGACTTCCTCGAGTAGCATCTCGCGTGCTGTTGTCGTAGTGGTGGAGTCTGTCACGACAGGGTGTGTCGAGACACTCTCCGCTGAGGCATAGGTCAGTGTGGCTACAGAAAGCACACTGCATACAACCTCGCGCCCCAGACAACTGAATAGCGAGTAGCCTTTGTTTCCGAACTGTCGGAACACTAAGACCTGGCGCTTGTTGAATCTTGGTTTGTACATGTTGTAATAAATTGATACCATATGGTCTGAACAACACCTCGTGTTGACAGATATAATATTTGAGCTAACCAAAGCCCGTGATTTCCCATTAGGTTGACAGTGAACAAATAAGTGCAGAAGAAAACCAAGGCAGCAATGACTGAAGAAACAAGCATGCCTCGGGTAGCTGTAAAACCTATAAATAGTCCGTCCCAGATGAAGGCTGCAGCACCAGCCGCAGGGATAAACCATGCCCAAGGGACAAATTCGGCTGCTGCCTCAATGACATGAGGCTCATCTGTCAGGATACGGACAATCCACATTCCTCCTATGATATATAATAAGGTATAGGTGACAGTCATCACTAAGGCCCATCTGAAGAGGCGATGTAGCATCAGGTGTAGCTGCCTGTAGTTCTGAGCACCATAGTATCGGCCTCCGAGAGCCTCACCGGCGAAAGCAAAACCATCCATGAAATACGAGAAGAGCAGATAGAGCTGTATCAGTACGGTGTTGGCGGAGAGAATCACAGCCCCATATCGGGCTCCTGCCGATGTGAAATAAAGATTGACAGCCACCAGACAGAGTGTACGGAGGAAGATATCCCGATTGATGCTGAAAAACTGCATCATGGATTGACGGACGAATGTGCCTTTCAACTTCCAATAAGAACGCAGACGCCCATAGGATTTCCGTATCAGTCCGGTAGCCATCAGGAAACCGATATATTGGGCGATGACTGTACCAAAGGCCACACCTTCAATCTTCATTTTAAGACCATAGACTAATGTCAGTGATACCAGAATGTTGGCAATGTTCTGCATGATGCTCACCATCATTGGGATGCGAGTGTTTTGCATACCGATACACCAACCTGAGAGGGCAAACAAAGACAATGAAGCAGGGGCTCCCCAGATGACAATATCGAAATAGGTAGAGGCAAATGGAGCTACATCAGCCGTTGGTCCAATCAACCAAAACATCATCCATTTCAGCGGAACCTGTAAGATAATAAGTAGTAAGGCGATACTTAGGGCGATGGCTATTGAGCGCGAAAGAAGTTTTGTTACTTCTGAGAGATCACGTCGTCCAAACGCCTGAGCAGTCATACCACTGGCACCCATACGTAGGAATCCGAAGAGCCAATACACAAGGTTGAAGATCATGGAACCTACGGCCACAGCACCGATATAGACGGCACTGCCCATATGGCCCACAATGGCCACATCGATCATTCCAAGCAGTGGTACAGTGATGTTTGAAATGATCGATGGTAGGGCCAGTTGCAGAATCTGACGATCTTGAGGATTTATCACCAAAGTTTCTGCTGTTTTATTGCTTCAGCAGGTTGAGCTCTTGCTGGGGAGCAAGTGCATTGGTGGTCTTCTCTGTGTACTCAGCAAGTTTCAGCTGAGCTGTGGCTGTGATATCACGACTGCTGGAACCGATACAGAAGGTATAAGTACCAGCTTCAGTGAGCCACTGACTATTAGCTTCATCAAATGAGGCAAGGTCGCGCACAGGGATGACCATCGTAAGGGTCTGAGCCTCTCCTGGCTTCAGCTCACGGGTCTTGGCAAAAGCCTTCAACTCTTGTGCAGGCTTCTCAAGACGACCCTGTGGTGCCTTTACGTACACCTGAGCAACCTCTTTACCAGAAACAGAACCAGTGTTCTTGACAGTTATAGATATCTCGACAGCATCCTTTCCCTTAGCCTGAACAACGGGCTTAGAGAAGCTGAATGTGGTATAGCTAAGACCAAAGCCGAAGGGGTAGGCGACATTTTTCTGGAAAGTATCGAAGTAACGATAGCCCACGTAGATATCCTCCTCGTGGTTAGTATAAGCATGTCCAGGGATGGGCATCTTGTTGGCAACCATCATTTGGAAGGTATAATCATCAATATTACCTGGGAAGTTCTTCGTAGAGGGATGATCTGTAGCTGCGATGGGCCACGTCATCGTAAGTTTACCTGAGGGGTTGACCTTACCTGTGAGCAAGTCGGCGATAGAGTTACCACCCTCCATACCTGGCTGCCAAGCACAAAGGATTGCATCAGGATAAGAACTCCATGAGGCTGTCTCAATGACAGAACCGGAGTTGATGATGACGATGACAGGTTTGCCAGCAGCGTGGAAAGCATTGCAGACGTCAGTGATCAAGGCACGCTCCTCAGGAATAAGGTTGAACTCGGTGTCAACATCACGGTCGATACCCTCACCAGCCTGACGACCAATAGTGATAATAGCTGCATCTGCGCCCTGAACCTCCTTGTTGATGGCGATGGGAGCAATAGCTATCTCAGGATACTTCTGCTGACCCATCATCTCCGTCTGGAACCACTTTGCCGGATGACGCTCTGCCTGAAACTTCACGCGGGCATAGGCGATGTATTTGCGATAGATGTCAGTGAGGGTCTCAGATGATTTGATACCTGCATTCTTCAGACCTTCCAACATGTCAACCACATAGGGAGGATGTACGCAACCAGAACCAGTACCACCAGAAAGGAAGTCGTAAGAGTTCTCACCAAAGAGGGCGACGGTTTTGATGGCACCGTTCTTCCAAGGCAGGGCGCCGTTGTTCTTCAGCATCACGATACCCTCGGCAGCACTCTGACGGGTGATGGCAGCATGAGCCTTGAAATCAGGAGCGTTGGAAGCGGGATACTTGTGGAAACTTGGGGTCTTCACAATATATTCGAGCATACGACGTACATTACGATCAACATCGGCAATGTCAAGACTACCATTCTTAACACCATCGATGATCTCCTGTACCTGAGCGGGCTGACCTGGTTCCATCAAGTCGTTGCCTGCATGAACCTCACGAGTAGTAGGCAGTCCCTCACGGATTCCGATCCAGTCGGTCATGACGATACCCTTGAATCCCCAGTCCTCACGAAGAATCTTGGTAAGCAAATCGTAGTTGCCCATGGAGAATTCACCGTTCACCTTATTATAGGAAGCCATGACGGTCCATGGATCACTCTCTCTGACAGCAATCTCGAAGCCTCTGAGATAGAGCTCACGAGCTGCGCGCTGAGACACATGTTCATCCACAGAGGTACGATCAGTCTCTTGGGAGTTAACTGCGAAATGCTTGGCAGAAACACCAGCACCCTGGCTCTGAACACCATTGATATAGGCGGCAGCAATCTTACCTGTAAGCAGAGGATCTTCTGAGTAATATTCGAAATTTCGACCACAGAGAGGATTACGGTGGAGATTCATACCTGGGCCCAGAATGACATCACAGCGGTACTCCTTAGTCTCGTTTCCGATAGCCTCACCTACATGGCCTACGAGTTTAGTATTCCAAGTAGAAGCCAGGCAGGATCCGATGGGGAAGGCTGTGGCATAGTAGGTTTTGTCAGTCCCCTTACGTGTAGGGTCTATACGTACACCAGCAGGACCATCAGTGAGAACGGTGGCAGGAATGCCAAGACGGGGGATGGCAGGTGATGTACCTGCGGCTCCTGCCACAAGATCGGCTTCACCGCCTACCACGGCGTTTGCACTAAAAAAGTTGTTGGCACCTCCCACGAGGAGTTTTGCTTTCTCCTCAAGGGTCATCGCTTTGAGCACCTCGTCGATATTATCGGCACGGAGCTGAGGCTGAGCATTTGTTGTCATAGCAAAAGTTGCTGTAATCAAAGTAATTAATAATTTTTTCATTGTCTTGAGAGGTTAGAAACTATGTTGTTTTAAGGAAATACCTTGAATGCATAACCCTCGTCGCGTAACCAGTTAAGGCATTCTGGGAGGGCTGTCTTCAGCTTGTCAATAGACTTTAGGGAATCGTGGAAAGTGATGATAGAACCATTACGGGTATAGCGTTTCACGTTTTCCACGACATCTTCTGCTGTCATCCATTTAGAATAATCGCGGGTCACAACATCCCACATCACAATCTTATACTTGCGACTCAGCCAGGCATATTGCGCCAAGCGCATCCAACCGTGAGGTGGACGTACGTAGTGACTCTTGATATAGGTGTTGGCTTTCTCTACATTATAACTGTACTCCTTGATGGAGTGGGTAAGACCTTGGATATGATTATGGGTATGATTACCCACCTGGTGACCTTCTGCTATAATACGCTCATAGAGATCGGGGTGTTTCCGCACATTATCACCTACCATGAAGAAAGTGGCCTTAATCCCGAATTCTTTGAGTGTATCGAGAATAAAAGGAGTTGCCTCGGGGATGGGACCATCGTCAAAGGTCAGATAGACTGACCTGTCGTGATGGTCCATTCTCCAATAGGCTTTTGGGTAGAGCCAGCGGAGATAGATAGCTGGTTGCTCAATAAACATATCCTAATATCTTTTATTCTCCAAATGTGCCTCCCTTCGACTGGTAAAGACGCATATAACCCTCAAACTGTTTTTCCATCTGCTCTGCCTTCTTGGGATTGACAAGATCCTGTACATCGAGCAGCTGCTGCATAATATAAATATGTATCATACAGTCATGCATAGAGTTATTGAACCAAGTACCATCGAGTGAACAGTACCAGACGATATACTGACCTGCTTTCTTCCACAGCTGATCCAGAATCTGCTGTGCTTTTTGGTTCTGTCCTGTGAAGGCATAGGTGCGCACTAAGTCAAGAGATCCGCTCTGGTAGTCGTGGCGCACATTATAAGCAGGAATCTCTTTCTCACACTTAGCAAGTACATCCTTTGCCTGATCACTCTTACCTTCCTGGGCGAGTGCCAGTGCCAGCTGTGCCAGCAGACGACGATGAGTAAAGCACATACGTGTCACTGTCTCATCAAGATAGATACCTTGCTGATCGATGCCGCCAAACTTAAACTTATGCATCACATTGTCATAAGTCTTTTCTGTATCAAAGCTCTTGGCACCTTCCTTGTTTGTGGTAAACGGTGTGATACGGTTGGCAAGACCCTCCTGAACGAAATTGTCTCCGAGGTTCATGTAGTTCTCTGATCCAACCGTAAGTGCTACATAGATAGGACGTGTCCAGTTACACTGGGCTATCATTTCAAGCATCATCAGGTCACCTTTATAGAGAGCGTTCTTGCCCTTGAGGGAGATAACCATCTTGTCAGGGATAGAATCGCTGGCCATCATCATGCCACTCTTACGTACGGCTTCCTTGTCGATAGTGACATAGACGGTATCGGTAGGAATAACGTGGAAGTCCTGATGATTCGAACGTACCCAGTTTTGCAGGATGTTCTTGAGCTCGAATGGCTCGTCACCAAACTGTTTCCGCGCCTCTTCTGGATTGCTCTGATAGAGTTCCAGAACCTGGCTCTTCAGCGATGGATCTACCTGAACATACTCATTGGTACCAGCACAGTATTCCAATCGGCTCCATGTGATGGGTACACTGGGAGAGTCGTAGGCGGGACGACGCATCTGGTCAATATACCAGTCTGTCTGGAGATAAGAAAGGTTGCATACGCGTGCATCCGTACGTACACCCTCAGTATCTTGGTTATACCAGAGTGGGAAGGTGTCGTTATCACCATTGGTGAAGATAATCGGGTTTCCTTTTTCTTGAAGAGTCATCAGATAGTTCTGACCGAAGTCACGACAGCAATAGCGTCCGGAACGATCATGATCATCCCATGTTTGAGATGCCATCTGGACAGGAACAGCCAAACAAACTAGTCCTACGAGAGAGGCTAGTACAAGATTCTCTTTCTTCAACTTCCTGTTCAGCCAGTCGATGATGGCGGCTACACCCATACCGCACCAGATGGCGAAGGCATAGAATGAACCTGCATAGGCATAATCGCGTTCACGTGGCTGCATGGGTGTCTGGTTCAGATAGATGACAATAGCCAGACCTGTCATGAAGAAGAGGAAGAAGACTACCCAGAACTGACGGATACCAACAGGATCATCAATCGTCTTGGTCTGTCCGTTCTCAGTAATGGTACGTTTTCTGGTATACCAGGCCTGCCAGAATAAGCCTAATAGACCCAGCAGTAAGGGCAGACAGTAGAATACATTATGTCCCTTGTTCTCTTTCAATTCATCAGGCAGCAGATCCTGGTCTCCAAGACGTGCATTGTCGATAAACGGGATACCTGAGAGCCAGTTTCCATGTTCCAACTCTCCGTTACCTTGAATGTCATTCTGGCGTCCTGCAAAGTTCCACATGAAATAACGCCAGTACATGAAGTTACATTGGTAAGAAAGGAAGAAACGGATATTCTCAAGCTGTGAAGGCATCTTAACCATCATTGGCTCACCGCAACGGTCGTAAGGAACCTCTGAACCATCAACACCACCCATCCATGACTCATAAGCGGCAGCATGACCAGCATCATACATGCGTGGGAAGATCATGTTTTGGGCATATTTATATTCGTCTTTGGTGCGGACTACAAAGTATGAGTCCTTCTCGTCAGCAGATGCTTTCTCCTTGCGCTGATAGACGGGTTTGCCTTTTGACATGACTGGACGACAATACTGTCCGTCGCTTTCAAGGGCAACCTGCGAAGTGTATGCTTGTCCGTAAAGGAGTGGACGGTAGCCATACTGATCACGACCCAGGTAATCACCAAGGGTGAAGATGTCCTCAGGTGAGTTCTGGTCCATCGGGGGGTTGGCTGAAGAACGGATGACAATCAGAGCATAGCTTGAATAGCCGATCATCAACATCAACATACAAAGTAACATGGTGTTTTTGATGCGGGTTGTGATAAGCGATTGCTTTTCTTTCTTCAGGTTCAGTACAAACCAAAGAATAGCTAGTACAATGACGCCGATAATAAATGCAGACCATCCAAAACCGTAGAATGGGATGCCGAGCATACCTACGGAGAGCAGGAATGCGATATTCTGAATCTTCTCTCCATGACGTTGCGTCTGAGTCTCATAAACTGCCCAGATCACACAAATGATCAGCAGGAAGATATAGATGATTTCACCTGTATTGAAGGGCATGCCTAAACTGTTGACAAAGAACAACTCAAACCAACCTCCTACGGTGATAATACCAGGAACAACACCATAGAGTACACCAGCCAGGATGACAATAGAGATACCTAATGCGATTAGAGATCCTTTCAGGTTGGCATCAGGGAAACGACGATAATAATAAACCAGTACGATGGCAGGCACACAGAGGAGATTCAACAGGTGAACACCAATGGAGAGTCCCGTCATATACATGATTAATACCAGCCAACGGTCCGAGTGAGGCTCGTCTGCATGATCTTCCCATTTCAGAATGAGCCAGAATACCACAGCCGTAAAAGCAGATGAATAAGCATAAACCTCACCCTCGACAGCAGAGAACCAGAAAGTGTCACTGAACGTATAGATGAGTGCTCCCACCAAACCGGATGCCTCGATGGCAATCAATTTGGGAAGAGACAGCTCATTCCAATCGCGGACAAGCAACTTCCGCGTGAGGTGTGTGATGCTCCAGAATAGGAACAGAATACACGTCGCCGAAAGCAGTGCACTCATCGTATTAACCATTCTCGCCACCTGAGTGGGATCGCTGGTAAACTGCGAGAAAAGATTGGCTGTCAACATGAAGAACGGTGCCCCTGGCGGGTGACCGATTTCCAGTTTGTAACCTGTTGTAATAAACTCCGGACAGTCCCAGAAGCTGGCTGTCGGCTCAATCGTAGAACAATAGACAAAAGCGGCTATAAAGAAAGATAGCCAACCGAGCATATTGTCCACCAATTTGAATTGTTTCATCTAAAGAAATATATTATCTAACGTTATAATCCTGATGTCGGATGCAAAGGTACAACTTAAAATTCAGAAAGAAGAATGTAGAAATGAGAAATTATGGTTGCTCTACATTAATTAACGTTACAAAAACAGCCCTGCTCCATAAATGAGTATGATATAGCGGAATATTTTACCTAAAGTGATAGCTATGAAGGTAATGATGACATTGGAGCGCATCAGTCCCAAGGCAATGGTGATGGCACTACCTAAAACGGGTAAAAAAGCAAAGAATCCCATCCATGCGCCGTGACCAGCCAGGAAACGGTGGGCTTTGTCAAGGTCTTCTTTCTTCACGTGTAGGTATCTCTCAATCCACTCCATCTTTCCCATACGTCCTAAACTGTAGTTCACGATGCTGCCCAGCACATTACCGATGGTCCCGTAGATCATCAGCTGCCAGGGGTCAAGTCCTGTAGCCATTAGTGCTATCATCACAGCTTCACTGGAGAATGGGAAGAAACTGCCAGCCAGAAAAGCTGCCAGAAACATTCCCCAATAACCATACTGACTTAGAAATGTAATGATGAAATCCATAGGTTATAGCCTGTGAAGAGTAAGATGATGGTCAGTGTGATGATAAACAGGATATTGGTGAATCTGGAATGGGTGAGCGCAAAGTAATGGGCTACCATAGGACTGACGACCAGAATAAGCACATGTATCACCATATCATAGCACTGTGGTTGGATCAGTACTAAAAGCAGCGAGTAGGCTGCTATTGTCATAAAACTGTAGTATGTCTCACGTACGCGAATTGTATCCTTATAGCTGTTTGCCACGAAATCGATACTACCAATCATCATCAACAGTACGAGAAAAGCCAGAAACACTATTTTTGTTATGCTAAGCACGGAATAATCTGGGAATGACACGATAGCAAGCAGTGTACTAAGGTGGTTTACCATCAGTTCCATACAGTCTTCGCCCTGTAAGGCATAATAGGGTAGGCAGAACCAGTATGGTGTCAACAATCCTAGGATCGAGGCAAAGAAAGTGCGCCACGAGAGGGAGAAGATAAACCATGCCATTATCATCCAGTAGATGGGTAGATAGTAAAGCACCTGACTATGTACAATGCTGCCTGCACCTAAGCAGAGGAATGTATAAAAGGTCCATCCCACAGAGCTCTTGTCCATATAGCAATGCCAGAGCATGAAAAGTGACATAGCTGCTCCCATCTGCATGATGGCCGATGATCGTGAAGCAAAAAGAAACACTGCCGCACAGGAGAGGACAAGATAGGTACTCGACACCAAACGGCTGTAGATGCGGATGAGCATGTTCTCTTTGTTGAGCAACATCATCATCACTGCTGACACCACAAAACAGCCAAACTGTATCCACCACATTTGCGACACCAGACCCGCAATGAGCCAGATGCAAATACTATAGAAGGCCGCAATAGGTAATGTATAACGGCTCTCTGCGATAATATTTTGTACGCGTTTGGTCATAGATCAGCACCGATATCGCGACGGAAGTACTTATCGGTAAACTGTATTTTCTGAGCCTCTTCAAATGACTTCTGCAGGGCCTCGGCCTTGTCTTTACCGTATGAAGAGACTGCAATCACACGACCTCCGGCAGTTACCACCTGTCCATCCTTCAGCGCTGTACCGCTGTGGAAGACGATGCTACCCTCTACCTGGTCGATACCCGTGATAGGATAGCCCTTCTTATATGCCTGAGGATAACCACCGCTAACCATCATCACACAGACGGCTGAACGAGGGTCGAACTCAATGGTGCGCTTGTCAAGGTCACCTGCTGCTACCCCTTCAAACAAATCTACGATATCGCTCTTCAGACGGAGCATGACACTCTCAGTCTCTGGGTCACCCATACGACAGTTGTACTCAATAACCATCGGTTCGCCCTTCACGTTAATCAGTCCGAAGAAGATGAAACCCTTATAGTCGATGTTCTCGGCTGCCAGTCCCTCTACAGTAGGACGGATGATGCGATCCTCCACCTTCTGCATCCACTCCTTCGTAGCGAAGGGAACGGGGGTCACACTGCCCATACCACCTGTATTCAGACCAGTGTCATGTTCGCCGATACGCTTGTAGTCTTTGGCTTCTGGCAGAATCTTATAGTGTTGACCGTCTGTGAGAACGAAGACAGAGCACTCAATGCCACTTAGGAACTCCTCAATCACCACCTGACTTGAAGCATTACCGAACATACCGCCCAACATTTCCTTCAATTCTTTCTTAGCCTCGTCGAGAGTAGGGAGGATCAGTACGCCCTTACCTGCACAGAGGCCATCAGCCTTTAAAACGTAAGGTGGTTCTAGAGTTCCTAGGAAATCCAAACCTTCTTGTAAGTGTTCACCATCGAAAGTCTGATAGCGGGCTGTGGGGATGTGATGACGCTGCATGAAGCCCTTGGCAAAATCCTTGGAACCTTCGAGTACTGCACCAGCCTTAGAAGGACCGATCACTGGCACGTCCTTCGTACGGGCGTCAGCCTTCAACTCGTCGTAGATGCCCTTTACCAAAGGATCTTCAGGACCAACCACTACCATGTTAATACCCTTCTCAACGACGAAAGCCTTGATAGCCTCGAAGTCATCGGCCTTCATGGCAACATTCTCGCCACAGTTGCCTGTACCCGCATTACCTGGGGCAATATACAGTTTCTCACACTTGCTGCTCTGAGCAATCTTCCAAGCTAGGGCGTGCTCACGTCCGCCACTTCCTAATAATAGAATGTTCATATCCTTATTTTAAATAATCTTCGAAATATTGAGTAATGCGTTCATGCAGATGCACAGAGGCATGTCCGCGCATATTATGTTCTTCACCAGGGTAGGCGAAGAAATCAGGTTGGGTACCAGCTTTCACACAGGCATCAAGGAACGACAGACAGTGCTGCGGCACGACAGTCGGGTCGTTATAGCCTGTGATGATCTGCAACTTGCCTTTCAGATCCTTGGCTTTGCTGATTAGATTACTCTTAGCGTAACCCTCAGGATTATCTTCTGGCGTACCCATATAGCGCTCACCGTACATCACCTCGTACCATTTCCAGTCGATCACAGGACCACCTGCCACACCGACCTTAAAAACATCGGGATAGTTGGTCATCAGCGAGATCGTCATGAATCCACCGAAACTCCAGCCGTGAACACCCAGACGGTCCATATCCACATAAGGTTGCTTCCTCAAATATTCCACACCCCTCATCTGGTCCTGCATCTCAATCTGACCCAACTGATGGAAGGTGACCTGTTCGAAATCGCGTCCTCTGTTTTCTGAGCCACGGTTATCCAAAATGAACACGATATAGCCTTTCTGTGCCATATAGGTTTCCCATGAACGACTGGCATAGTGCCACGATGCATCTACATTGTGGGCGTGAGGACCACCATATACGTATACCACTGTTGGGTATTTCTTGTTGGGGTCAAAGTCGTGTGGCTTTACCATCCTATAATATAGGTCTGTAACGCCATCTGCTGCTGTGATGTAGCCGCTGGTGTAGATCGGCTGTTGGTACTCCTTCCACGGATCCTCAGCATCCAGCAACTCTGTCACTTTGCCCCAGCCGTTAGTATTGATAACGTCAATGATGCGCGGCTTATTGAAAGATGAAAGCTTCAGGGCCACCATCTGTCCTGATACTGATGGCTGGGCACTCTGAACCACACCAATGCCTTTACCCATCAGTCTGCGATCACCATTATTGATGTTAACGGAATACAGGTTGCTGTTCATTGGATAAACCTCGTTGCTGAGAATCAACACACTCTTTGTCTTGGTGTTAAAGCCAACGACCTCTTGCACCACCCACTTGCCACTGGTCAGCTGTTTCAGTTCCTTACCGTTCTGATTGAAGAGATACAGGTGATTATAGCCGTCCTTCTGACTCAGCATCACAAACTTCGATGCATCCCAAGGCAGGAAATAGATGGGGTTCATGGGCTCCACATATTTGTCGGAAGTCTCACGATACAGTTCGGCTGTCTTTTGTCCCGTAGTAGCGTCGTAGGATACCAGTCGGCAGTCGTTCTGTTGGCGGTTCAACTCAAACATATAGACCGTCTTGTTATCAGGACTCCAACTGATATTGGTGAAATAGCGGTCTGTGGGATCGCCTGCCTGCAGATAGACGGTTTGGTCCGTCTTCAGGTCATAGACTCCTACAGTCACCTTGTGGCTGGTCATCCCTGCCATGGGGTATTTGTCTGGTTCGTAGGTGGCCTCCCTTGGGAAGATATCTACCTGCGGGTAGTCTGTTACCATACTCTGGTCCATGCGGTAGAAGGCCAACTTCTGTCCGTCAGGACTCCAGAAAGTGCCTTTTTTGATACCGAACTCATTGCGATGCACGGCCTGCCCATACACAATCTCACGACTGCCATCAGTAGATAACTGGTGCTTCTGTCCCTCGCCATCAACCACAAAGAGCTGATGATCCTCTACGTAGGCGGTGGCTCTTGATGTGGCGTTCCAGTCGTTGGCCTTCTGTCCGGAGATGCTGTCCTGCCAAACAATCTGCTTGGCCTTGAAGTCTATCAGCACAAATGCCTTCCTGTTGCCGACAGCCACAATCGGCTTGTCTGGGTAGGGAAAGGAGGCGTTCATTAAGTGACGAACGTATTTATCATCATCACTCCCTGCCCACTTGTTGATATCGTCAAGTGTGAACAGGCATTCCTTCTTGCCCGTCTTGGCATTGATGGTATAACATGCTTCAACATCTGTCTGGATCAGTTGCTCGCCCCACCACGTCAACCACATGTTCTGTGGTCGGAGGTTGGCGTAGTTGTTGCCGCCGTAGTTCAGATCCTCAAGTGTAAAAAGCTTATCCTGTGCACGCATCGTTGTAGAGACCAGAATGGCCAGTATGGCCAAGATAGTTAATCTTAACTTATTCATCGTCATCATCAAATTTTCTCTTTCTCTTATCGAAATCCTTTCCTTTTCCAAATGATTTACCCTTACCGCTTCTATCAAAGCGCTCATGGCCTCCACGGTTCGGCTTACCCAGTTGGTGGCGATGGAAGGTAAAGGAACGAATGTCCGCTTCCTCGTTCTGCTCCGTCTCCTCCAGACGCTGTTTGAATTCGCGGTTCTTCTTGAAACGGTGTTTCTCAGCCATTTGGCGCTTCTCTTCTTCCGTCTTCACGATACCGCCTTCCGAACGGAAATCCTTCAGCTTGCCGTCAAACATCTGGTACTTACGGAACTCACACTCCAGCGAACCATTGTAAAGCGGATACTTGATGCTGGGCTTCAATCCGATCTGGTCGAAGCACTCCTCACGATAAGAGAGCACCCAGGCGTCATTGCCCTTGAACTGATGCTTCAGTCGCTCACCGATCATCTTATATGTTCCCAGAAGGTCTGGCGTGGAGATACGCTCTCCGTAAGGTGGATTGGTGATAATGATACTCTTCTCTGTAGGCTGTGTAAATTCCTTGAAGTCCTGCTGCTTGATGGTGATGTCGCTGGAGAGACCCGCTGCCTTCACATTCAGCAGAGCGGTGTTTACCGCCTTGATATCCACATCATAGCCATAGATATGGTGCTTGAACTCCCGTTCCTGACTCTCGTCATTGTAGATCTCGTCGAAGAGCTCGGCATCGAAGTCGGGCCATTTCTCGAATGCATATTCGTGACGGAACAAGCCCGGTGCCATGTTCTTGGCAATCAGGGCTGCCTCGATCAGCAGTGTGCCGGATCCGCACATGGGGTCGATGAAGTCGGTGTCACCTTTCCAACCTGACATCAGGATCATACCTGCCGCCAGTACCTCGTTCAGCGGAGCCTCCACACTTTCCTGTCTGTAGCCGCGTCGATGCAGTGACTCGCCGCTGGAGTCCAGACTGAGAGTACACTGGTCTTCTGCGATATGCATGTTCAGACGGATATCCGGATTGGCTACCGAGATATTCGGACGCTTGCCTGTTGCCTCACGGAGTTGGTCAACGATGGCGTCTTTCACCTTGTAAGACACGAACTTCGAATGGCGGAATTCTTCGGAGAAGACCACCGAGTCCACGGCAAAGGTCTTGTCTTGTCCGATATATTGTGACCATTCTATCTTCTTGATTTCTTCATAAACATCATCTGCACTCTTTGCCTTGAAGTGTCGGATGGGTTTTAAAATCCTGATGGCAGTGTGCAACTGGAAGTTAGCACGATACATCATTTCCTTATCACCTGTAAACGATACCATTCGCCTACCGATCTTCACATCTTTAGCCCCCATCTGGGTCAGCTCCTTCGCCAGTACAGGTTCCAGTCCCATAAACGTCTTGGCGATCAATTCAAAATTCTGTTCCATTTTATTGTTGCTTATTGGGCAATTTGAGGAATTGCGTGTGCAAAGTTAATGGAAGTCGGGCGAAAAAACAAATATTTCGCAAAAAAATATGTGCTTTTTTGTGTTATTCCAAATTATTTATTAATTTTGCGCACATCTACTTGCGTGAATTATGGTGAATCTTCTCATATCATCCCCTCAAACGAATGTCTTCGTCCTCGTTTTCTGGACGTTGGCGGCGGCCGTTGTGATATTCCTCTTTTTCGCTGTCTTCATCCAGCGCAGAAAGGGCAAGCATCTTCAGGAAGAGCTTCAGGAACTGGATAAAATCAAGCAGAACAATACCGAGTTCGAGTTCGTGCTCAAGGCCATGAAGATTGCAGTATGGCGTTATGATGCCCAGCAACAGTCTTTTTCCTATGAGAGTGATTACCGTGAGGGCATGAATAACTATGTGATTGGAGATGGTGAGGTCTTTTCTGATACCCTTTCTAACATCAATCCTGCAGATGTTGAGCGTGTCACCAAGTCTTTCACTGAAATCTTGGAGGGAAAGACGGATTTCTATCACGAGGAATATCAGGTTAACAACCATATTACTGGTACCTCTTATTGGGAGGAGAGTTTTGCGACGATTGTGGAGCGTGACGAGAATGGTAAACCCTTGAAGATCGTAGGTACCTCCCAGCGTATCGACGAACGAAAGGAGATGGAGGCCTCTCTGGTGTCTGCCCGTAATAAGGCAGAAGAGAGCGACCGCCTGAAGACGGCGTTCCTGGCGAATATGGGTCATGAGATCCGTACGCCGTTGAATGCGATTGTAGGCTTCGCCGACCTGTTGCCTGTGGTGGAGAGTGAGGAGGACCGTAACCAGTTGATTAAGGAGATTCAGAACAATAACCATAAACTGTTGCGTATCATCGACGGTCTTGTCAGCATGTCGAAGATCGAGGCTGGTGCCAAGAGTCTGATGATGGCGAAAGTCGATATCAACCAGGTGCTCGAGCAGATGGTCAATACCTATCAGCCCACCACCATGCTCGCCATGTTGACAGAGTGTCCGTTAGAGGAACTTCCCATCCAGACCGACAGGGAGAAACTGTTGGAGATTCTCGATAATCTGGTACAGAATGCGTTAAAGTTCACCGAAGTGGGTCATGTCACTTTGGGTTATGATGTGGTGGGCGACCGTGTGCGCATCTGGGTGAAGGACTCCGGTAAGGGTATCCCTGCCGAGGATCAGCAGCGCATCTTCGAGCGTTTCGTGAAACTGGATGAGTACATCCCTGGCACGGGTCTTGGCCTCTCTGTTGCTAAGTCGCATACCCTCAGTCTGAACGGTACGATTGGTGTCGAGTCGCAGGTAGGTGAAGGTTCTACGTTCTGGGTGGAGCTCCCACTGAGTTGATGAGACATGTTCATGACAAAATATCTGTTCTTGCAACTTTTAAGGGGATACTTCCGTCAAATGGTCAGGAAGTAAAACCAAAAATGACAGAAAGATGAAAAGAAAACAATTATTCCTTTCGGGTTTATGGCTGATGGCAGTCGCTGTGTTATCCACCTCTTGTATGAATATGAAGATGGGGATGAGTGGTGATGCCGTTACGGAGTACCGTTCTCTGAAAGGATTCGAGAAGATTGAGATCAGTGGTTCCCCCAGTGTGTATTATGCGCAGGCCGACTCCTTCTCCGTGAAGGTAAAAGGCCCCAAAGACGCAATGGAGAATATCCTCACGGATGTGAACGATGGCACCCTATCTATTCGCAATCGTGGTAAGATGGGTATGGTGAACATCGTGATCCATGATGAAGATGAAGCAGAGATCTATGTTACCTCGCCTGATTTGATCAGTGTCCGTCTGAATGGCTCTGGCGACTTCACCGCTGAGCGGCGCATCGATACCGATCAGATGGAGGTCGTGCTCCGAGGCTCTGGTGATATGAAGATCAATGATCTGATCTGTGACGCCTGTCATGTCGAACTGGTAGGCTCTGGCGATATCGATATCGATCGCCTGGAAACCAAGGAATCGGATGTGTCACTTGTCGGCTCGGGTGATATTAATATCGACCAGTATCGTGTGCTCTCTACCCGTTTGGGGCTGCGAGGCTCCGGTGATATCACAGTGGAGTTCAATGAGGGTTGTCAGGCTGTTGACTGTGAATTGAAAGGCTCTGGTGACATCACGTTGAGTGGCGTCGTGAGTCGTTTCACACAGCATAAGACGGGTTCAGGCGATGTAAATATCAATGAGTTGCAAATGCCGAAATGAAAATGACGGAATGAAATATGCAATCTTGGCCGCGGGTGAAGGCTCGCGACTGGTGCAGGAAGGAGAAACGCGCCCCAAACCCCTTGTCCGTGTGGGTGGTGAGACGTTGATAGATCGGCTGTTGCGTGTCTTTATGACCAATGCCGCCAAGGAGATTGCCGTTATCTGTAATCCACAGATGACGGCAGTCGTTGCTTATCTGGAGACGATTCAGAAAGCGGGTGAGATCCCTTTGCGCGTCATGGTCCGATCCACCCCCAGTTCGATGCACAGTCTCTGGGCTCTCCGTCCGTGGCTCGACGACGCCCCTTTCATCCTGACTACGGTCGATACCATCTTTCAGGAACAAGCGTTTGCGGACTATGTACAGACCTTCCGCCAGACGACGGCCGACGGTCTGATGGGGGTGACGGACTATATCGACGATGAACGTCCCCTCTATGTCAGTACAGATGCTGCACTACGGATCACCGACTTCACCGATACCTCGGAACATCCACATTTCATTAGTGCAGGCATCTATGGACTGACACCACAATGTTTCACGACCTTAGAACGCTGTATAGCCCGAGGGGAACAGCACCTGCGTAACTTCCAACGGGCCCTTGTGACTGATGGCCTTCACTTGCAGGCATGGTCCTTCACGAAGGTCTTAGACATAGATCATGTCGCTGACATCCGGAAGGCAGAACAATTCTTGAGTATATGAAGATACTGATGATACGACGGGCAGAACAATTCTCGCCTCATTCGGTGGAGCACGATAGGGCGATCCTGGAGACGGTGGCTTTGCGGTTGTCGCAGCGGGGACATACGGTGTCACAGGTCGATGAGACGACCCTTGTCGCCAGTCTGACTGCCAGCAGGCCCGACTTCATCTTCTCCATGGCCCGTCTGCCTGAGTCGCTGCGGCTGTTACAGGCGTCAGGGATTAAGATCATCAATGCCCCACGGGCTGTAGCTCAGTCCTCCCGCCGTCGATTACAGGAACTGATGACCTCCCTTCATATCCCGTATCCTGTGGGTGAGGGTCATCATGGCTATTGGATCAAACGGGCTGATGCCGCTGCCCAGACGGAGGCTGATGTGGTCTTTGTGCCTGACTGTCAGACACTCACTGAGGCGGAGACCGCCATGCGAGCCCGTGGCATCCGCGACTATCTGGTCAGCCCTCATGTCGAGGGCGACCTGGTGAAGTTCTATGGGGTCTCTGCCGCTGGCTTCTTCCGCTGTTTCTATCCCACGGATGACGGACTGTCGAAGTTCGGTTTGGAGTTTCGGAACGGACAGGCGCATCATTATCCGTTTGACGCCACCAGCCTGCAGACGAAAGCTGAGACACTGGCAGCGGCGGTGGGGTTGCAGGTCTATGGTGGTGATGCGATCGTCACTGCCGATGGCAGTTGGTATATGATCGACTTCAACGACTGGCCGAGTTTCTCCCGTTGTCGGGAAGAGGCTGCAGAGGCCATCGCGGATTTGATTAATCAATAAAAGTATGGCTACATTCAGGGAGTTGTTACAGTTGTCGTTTAAGTCTGAGGACACGGAGGAGTGGTTGGATGTCCACTTCACGCGTCCCATCGGCCTGGTGTTCGCCCTGCTGTGGAATCGGCTGGGCGTCCATCCCAATGCCATTACCATCCTCTCCATCTTCTTAGGCATCGGTGCGGGCTGGATGTTCCACTTCACCGACTGGCTTCATAACCTCTATGGTGTCATCCTGCTGATGCTGGCCAACTTCTGCGACTCTACCGACGGACAGATGGCGCGACTCACGGGAAAGAAGACCCTTGTGGGGCGTGTGCTCGACGGTTTCTCAGGTGATGTGTGGTTTGCCGCCATCTATATTGCCATCATCGTGCGCCTGTGGCACCAGCCCGTTCCTGGTCTGTCGTATTCGTGGGGCATTGGCGCTTTTCTCTTGGCGGTGGTGGCGAGTCTCTGCTGCCATGCGCCCCAGTGCGCCTTGGCGGATTACTATCGTCAGATCCATCTCTATTTCCTGTTGGGAAAGACGGGTAGCGAACTCGACAGTTACCGTCAGCAACGAGCCATCTATGAACAACTGCCCAAACGCGCACTTTTCTCGCGTGTGTTCTATTATAACTATGCCAACTACTGCAAGAGTCAGGAACGACGCACGCCCTGTTTCCAGCAGTTCTTCGCCCGTTGGCACCAACAGCCGCCTGCCCAGGTTCGGGAACAGTTCCTGCAGGGCAGCCGTCCGCTGATGAAATACACCAACCTGCTCACCTTCAACACCCGTGCCATCACCCTCTACGTTGCCTGTCTGTTTGATTGTCCGTGGGTCTATCCGCTCATGGAGATCACCGTCTTCCAGGCGATGTATGTCTATATGCACCGCAAGCATGAGGCGCTCTGCCGTTCGCTCACCCCGCATCAGGGTTTCATCTTCGACTATGGCGGCACGCTTGATACAGGCGGTGTCCACTGGCGCGAGGCGATCTGGCAGACCTACGAGCGTCATCAGGTGCCCGTCACCTCGGAGCAGTTCCGTGAGGCTTACGTCGCCGTCGAACGACAGTTGGGGGCTTCGCCGTTGGTGAAGCCTGATTTCACTTTCCGCCAGACGCTCGATCTGAAGGTGCGCCTGCAATTGGAATATCTCATCCAGCAGGGACTGGCACCTTCGGCGATGACTCAGTATCATAAGGCGATTGTCGATGACCTCTACGCCCTGGCGAAACGCGAGACGGCACATAGTGTGGCAGTCCTGCGTCAGCTTTCCGACGTACCTAAGGTGCTGGTCAGCAATTTCTATGGCAACCTGTCGGTGGTGCTCCATGAATTCGGTTTCGACGACTGTTTCCAACAGGTCATCGAGTCGGCGGTGGTGGGTATACGGAAACCCGACCCTCAGATCTTCCAGTTAGGGATAGAGGCATTGAGAATGTCGCCAGAGGAAGTCACGGTGGTGGGTGATAGTCTGGAGAACGACATCCTGCCTGCTCGTCAGTTGGGTTGTCGTGCCATTTGGTTGAATAAAAATAATAAAGCGATATGAATCAAGTGAAAGTAAGTCCGGCAGAAGGTCGGTTAGGAATCTTGGTAGTGGGCTGTGGCGCTGTGGCCACCACCTTTATCACAGGCGTGCTGATGGCGCGTAAAGGACTGGCAAAGCCGATTGGCTCCATGACGCAGTACGACAGGATCCGTGTCGGCAGCGGTGAGGACCGTCAGTATCTGAAATATGAGGAGATTGTTCCCTTGGCACGCCTCTCCGACCTGGTGTTCGGCTGTTGGGATGTCTATCCCCAGAATGCCTATCAGGCGGCGACGTATGCCGAGGTGCTTAAGGCTTCGGATATCGAACCCGTGCGCTCAGAGCTCGAAGAGATCCAGCCCATGCCCGCCGCCTTCGACCCCAACTACGCCAAGCGGCTCTCGGGCGATCATGTGAAGGCTGGTTTGACCCGTTGGCAGATGGTAGAGGCTCTGCGTGAGGATATCCGCCGCTTCAAGGCTGAAAAAGGCTGCGATCGCCTTGTGGTGCTTTGGGCTGCCTCTACGGAAATCTATGTGCCTGTCGATCCGTCCGTCCATGATCATCTCGCTGACCTCGAAGCCGCTATGCAGGCCGACGACCGTGCGCGTATTGCTCCCTCCATGTGCTATGCCTATGCCGCCCTCTCCGAAGGAGCCCCCTTCATCATGGGCGCTCCCAACACCACGGTGGACATCCCTGCCATGTGGGAACTGGCCGAGCGTATGCAGATGCCGATAGCGGGAAAAGACTTCAAGACGGGGCAGACACTCGTCAAGTCAGGCTTTGCTCCGATCATCAGCACCCGCTGTCTCGGACTTGGCGGCTGGTTCTCTACCAATATCCTCGGCAACCGCGACGGACTGGTGCTCGACGAACCCGAGAACTTCCACACGAAAGAAGTCTCGAAGCTCTCCACCCTGGAGACCATCCTCGATCCTGAGGCGCAGCCTGAGCTGTACCACGACTACTATCACAAGGTGCGCATCAACTACTACCCGCCGCGAAAGGACAACAAGGAGAGTTGGGACAACATCGATATCTTCGGCTGGATGGGCTATCCCATGCAGGTCAAGAT
>Ga0310696_10002052_pt1 | contig 27571 bp, 25 predicted proteins | sample AusTroGonzalo_MG_4_FD_203885 | JGI IMG/M metagenome (GOLD analysis project Ga0310696, IMG submission 203885) | Bovine rumen microbial communities from tropical cattle in Woodstock, Queensland, Australia - Gonzalo_02 (v2) (version 2) | ecosystem: Host-associated > Mammals > Digestive system >...
TTCTTATAAATAAAATCGTTATAATCCTTTTCATCGAACCTAAACAAGTGGACATTTTTCTTCTGAAAGATGAATTTGACATAAGCCTTACGAAGTGCCGCATTTTCGACCGGATCATCTTTAAGGATGAGATAAACCGGCGCGGCATCGTAGCGGTAATATTTGTCGTTGAGCTCTTTTAAGCGTGCTTCAACCTTGTAGTAGTTTTCGCGTAAGATATTCAAGAGGTCATCACAAACGCCTTCGGGGATGGCGTTGTTTCCGGCTTCCCACCGGACAACTGTTTTATAGTTTTTCATCCCGAGCATCCGGCAGAGTTCGGACTGTGTAAGCCCGAGCTCCTCGCGGATTGTCTTAAACTCTTGCGCTGTTAGTGTTCTTTTATTCTGCATTTGATAGTCTCCTTTTTGCATCATAACCGGCAGCGGTTAAAATGAGGTTAAACAGCACTCAACAATTTGATGTTGGGTTTATCAAGCGAAAATCTAAAGTTTGCGCCGTAGTATTTAGCCGCGTCTTTCATCTCGTCCGGAAATTCTTGCACGACTTCGGACTTGTCACGGATCCAACCGAGCAGGCGAGCAACCTCGACATTTAAAGCCTTGGCAAATTCGATATTAAGTTTTAAATGCGTGTTGCCGTTTTTATAGATTTTATATTCGATAAGCGGTTTATTGTCGGTGCCTTTAATGTAGTACTTTTCGCCAAAATACTCGGCTTGTTCACCGTAAAGCGTTTCAAATCCGAGATTGAAGGCGATAGCTTCGAGGTCTTCCAAAACTCTATTTCTCGAATTGCCGTACTCTTTAATGACGGAAGTCGGAACAAAATTGTGTTTTTCATTGCTCCATTTTTCCTCTGCGTGGACATTGAACAGATTATCAGCAATTAAGCGGTAGCTCAAACAATAATGTGTCGGCTTCTCGCCGTCACGGTCAAACCGGTTATTATACCAGTGGTCGCGCTTAAAGACTTTCTGATTTGATTTATATTTGATGATGTTGTCCGGTGTAGTAAAATCTTTGTAAAAGTCTATTAACTGCTCATCGAATAAAGATGATGCGTTTTTCAAAACCCAAATTACGACGGCGCGGACGTTTGAAGCATTGAAGTCAACAGTATTTAAGCGCTCGAAGCGTTCGAAAAGTCTTTCTCTTGCTTTATGTGTTAGGCGCTTTGTTATCTCGTCGAGATAGTCAAAAATCATCCTCCAATATAAAATCTTTGTGCTTTCGATTTTCTGCTTTAATGACTGTTTGACCTTGGCCGTTTCTACGCCTATATCGTGCAAAGTCTCAACATCGAGTTGACAGATAGCCTTAAATGAGCCATAAAGCCTATTCATTTCTTCATTGTAGAGATTTACTAAACACTCAATTTTATTCGGTGCTTCAACAACTGCTTGTTTTATTGTTTTCTCTCGTTCGGCTCTGCCTTGATATTCAAAACCGCGGTCCTTTATTTCTTCGAAGCCAAAAGTCTCTTTAAACCAGTCATCAAAAGGCTTGTTATCGTCGTACTCTCTTTTTTTAACGAGTTTGACAATATGGATTTTGGCGCGTGCTTGTCGGTCGGCTGTTAAAAAGTCTTTCTGCGCCAAAATTTGAGCCGTTGTGCCGGTATAATCGAGGGCGGCTTTTATAGTTGGATCGTTTTGCCATCTCTCCGGAATGATTAAAAAGCCCTCTTTGAAATTCCCCTCTTTAATGATCCGGACAGTCCAATTTTTAAATTCTGAATATGGCGGATTACAAAACAGAGTATCGACTTTTTTATCAATTAACGTGCATTGATTGAAGTCAGTCGCTAAAATATAAGTGTCTTTATCGAGTTGATTTATTAAAATTTCGGACTTTTCTATTGCGTAATAGTGCGTATAATTGCCGGTCGTGTTGTCTAAATAGCGTTTAAATGTTCCGTTGCCTGCGCCAACGTCCAAAATATCGCCGCCAATAGTCATATATTGGCAGACGATTTTAAGCATTTCCGGCGTTGTAGGGTAAAACTCAAAGTCTTGTTTGTTCTCTTTGAGGTCTAAAACAAGTTGTTTTGTGTTCATGGTTTAAACCTCCTCAATCTCAACTGTTACATCTTCATAATGAAACATTTGTTTGAAATATTCGGCGGTCGCTTCGGCTGCTTCTCTCGTTGGGAAGACTTCCGCGCACTCCTTGTCTCCGGTGATGCAAATAATATTCATGTAATAACAAACGCCTTCGCTTTTGCTGTTTGTCTTCAAGATATATCCGTTTATTTTCTTCTCCGGAGAGTGTAAGAATTTTTCCTCAAATTGCTCTTTAGTGTATAAAACACCTCTGTAATTGTAATTGATTTCGCCATCGTCAACGATGATCTCTACGTCTGTAAATGTCTTCATGTTATTATCTCCATAAGCTTGCCCATCAAAACAGGCGGTTGAAACAATCAAGATTTTCTCTTGATATGTCTTATTATATCACATATTAAAACAAAAGTCAAGAAAAATCGCACTTTCTAAATGTTTGAAAATAGACAAAAAAGTAAAAAAGTTGTTTCCTCCGGTACGATACATAAAATAAATCTGTGTATAACTCCGGTTAGACCTTTCGGCACAAGACAAAAGGCTTTATATTATAATCAGTTTTAAGTGTGCTTACTCATCGGCGGCAATCTCTTAAAATGTTTATTCATAACACTCATGGGCAGGAGCTCCGGTCATCTCTCGGGGCTCTTTCTTTTTTGTACTTTTAGGATACTTCAAATAATGGCAGACAACGGACGGAAATTTAACAACTCCGATGAAATGCGCGCAAAGGCGGTTGAGTACTTCAAAGGCTATCCGCATCCGGACGACTTCCAAAATGTAGATGAAAAACAGGAAGCAGTAAAAGCTATAAGAGACGGCTTAATCCCAACTAAAAACGGCCTTGCCCTCTTTATGGGGTTCACTAATCCCAAGTCTCTCGATAATTATAAGGGGAAATCGGGTTTTGCCGGTGTTATGGAATGGATACGCACGAAGTTGGCGAGTTATTGGGAATTAAACCTCAATAGTAAGTTCGCGAATGGTGCGGAGAAATGGCTCGAAAGCGTACAACCGAGTGAATGGAAGCAGGAAAGAATAAGAGAACAACGTCCACCGGTAGCAGCTATTTACTTTATCGGTGAGACTAAAAGCGAACACCTTTCCGGTAAAGCCTTAAAGACAATAGAAGCCGAGATTATACCGCCTAAGGTTGAGGAAGTGAAAGCCTTACCCCTTGCCGAGAAAAAGGAAGTAATAAAGGCACGAGTAAAGGGCACGGCTTCAAGGAAGAAGACCGAGAAGAAGAAAGCGCATAAATAAAGCACGAGCGCACGCGTACGAGATAAGCGAGATATAAGGCAGATAAGCCAAACAAGGGCAAAAGGAAAGCAAGCGGCAAAGCATAAAGCAGCGGCAGAAAAAAGCATTCTTTTCGCCCAAGCAGGGGGATGGGGCGGCGGCGCCGGCTCTCTCCTCATTATCACCCCCTCTCTAAAACACTGCTACCCCGATTTAAGCTCGGAAAAGCATCCTTTTTCAAAAACCGAGTAAAAACAAGCGGATAGCGGAATTATAAACGAAAATTTAAATTTTTGTCATGAAAAATTTTGAGTTTTCGGGATTGAGTAAAAACAGATAGTTAAGAATTTCGGGTATCAAAAAATACCGGCTCGATACTTTTTTCGGGCTTGTCCAAATTGACAAAAGGCACTTTTAAAGAATGGTAGAAGAAACTAAAACGGTCCAAGTCGGAATACAGAAACAGTATGCTCCGTTATTGAACGAGCGGAAAAGGTATAAGTTGTATTATGGTGGCCGGTCCGGAGGAAAGAGTTACGGCTTTGCGGATTGTTTATTATTGAGGGGGCGCAAGGAGAAATTAACGATAGCTTGTGTCCGTGAGGTACAAAATTCGATTAAGGATTCTGTGAAGAAGTTATTAGAGGACCGAATTGATAAGTGGGGATATACGGATTATGTCGTTTATGAAAACCGGATTGATAACGTGGAGACCGGCACGAGGATAATTTTTAAGGGCTTGCGTGATGATAATGCGCAGAATATTAAGTCTTTAGAGGGTGTTGATATATGTTGGATTGAGGAAGGTCAGAATATCACCAAAGATAGTTGGGATATTTTAGATCCGACAATTCGTAAAGAAGGCTCCGAAATTTGGGTATCGATGAACCGGCAGGAAGAAAACGATCCGATTTGGAAGGCTATCGGTGCAAATCCCGACGAGCAGACTATTGTCAGAAGGGTAAATTATACCGATAATGTCTTCTGTCCGGAAAACATGAAATACCTCGCTGAAAAGTGCAAAAAGGAAAATTACGACGATTGGCTGCATACATGGTTTGGTGAACCGGTGCAACAAGGCGATAAAAAATTAATATCTTATAAAGAAGTACATAAGGCCTTGGAAAATAATTTTGTGCCCGAGGTCGAAATGCCGCTGATTATCGGTGTGGATGTGGCGCGATTTGGTGATGATAAAACCGCGATTGCTCGCCGCCGCGGAAGACAGGCTTTTAAAATTCAAACTTATAAATCTATGTCCATCGTCGATACGGCAAATTTATGTATGAGAATTATTAATGAAGAACGGCCTTTAAGGCTGAATATCGATGCCGGCGGTGTCGGTGGTGGCGTGTATGACGTGCTTATGGATAGAGGTTACGGTCAAATCGTTCGAGGGGTAAATTTTGGTGAGGTCGCCCAAGAACGTGAAAAATACGTCAATCGCCGTGCTGAAATGTGGGATAGAGTTCATTTGTGGCTAACCTCCGAGCTTCCGGTTAGCTTGGTCGATTGCGACGGATTAAGCGAGGACTTAACCGCGCCAAATAAAAAATATGATTCCATCGGAAGATTATTAATTGAAGCGAAAGCCGATATTAAAAAACGATTGGGAAGGTCAACCGACGTCGCTGATGCGCTTGCGTTAACCTTCGCCGAATTAAGCTATCCGAGTTCTATGTTGCAATACGAGAGCGCGGATTATGTAGATGACAACGTATATGTGGGGTGAAAAATGAGTAGTGTATTTAAAACACCAAAGGTCCAACCGGTAGAGCAAAAGGTTGAGCCGGTAGTTATCGATAATTCCGAAAAAACAAAGGAATTGGAAAATGCTCGTAAAAAACGGCGCGGTGCCGCTATGTCAATGATAGCCGGTAATACTTCTTTGTCCGGTAATAATGTGAGAAAAACAACTCTCGGAGAGTAATAATATGGAATTGAAAGAACACATAACGTCTCGTCTTCAAGTTATGAAGGCTAAACGTAAACAGTGGGAGCCGATGTGGGATAAAGCTGCCGAATTGTGCTCGGTTGACTCTCGCATCTATGAAGAAGCCGAAAATAAAAAGTTTAAACAACGCGTGTTCGATACAACCGCGCGTAATTCCTTAACCTATTTCGCTGCTTCTTTTAAATCTATCCTCGTTCCTTCAACTCAAAAATGGCACTCTCTTAAACCGACAAACCCCTTGCTTGAAGAAGACCAAGAGGTTTTTTCGTATTTACAAGATGTTAGAGATTTGCTTTTTAAGGTGAGATATTCCGCTACCTCACAATTTGCTTATCAAACCGATATTTTATTTAATCAATTAGGCGTTTACGGTCATGCTGTTTGGTATGTCGGCGATGATGTCGGTAAAGGTATTGTCTATAAATGTATTCCGGTTAAAGAAGTCTATATCGATGAAGACAACGAAGGCCGCATCGACACCGTTTATAGAGAATTTACCTTGACGGCTCGCCAAGCCGACCAAGAATACGGTGATGCACTTTCCGAGGAAGTTAAAAAGCAAGTTAAATCAAACCCCGATATGAAATTCACATTTATTCATGCGGTCGAACCTCGTAAAGACTACAATCCGAATTCAATGGGTAAAGATAGATTTCCGATTGCATCATACCATGTTGAAGCCGGTACAGGAAAAATTATTAAAGAGTCCGGCTACCGCGTAATGCCTTACATGGTTTGCCACTTCTTAAAACAGCCGGATTCACCTTATGGCGATAGTCCTGCTTTACAGGCTTTTTCTGATATGCTAACCGCAAACGAAATGGCTAAAACAATTTTAAGAAGCGGTCAATTACAGGCTAACCCTCCGGTCTTAACCGGACATTCTATTATTGACAGCTCAAAACTCGGTCAAGCCGGCGCTATTATCCGCGGTGGTGTGGATAGTCAAGGCCGCCCGATGGCTGTTTCTATGCAATACGGCAATAATCTCGGCGTAAGTACCGATATGTTGGCGCAGATCCAAGCAGCTATTCAAAGAGCTTTCTTGATGCCGTTATTCCAAGCGTTAACCCAAGAAAAGCAAATGACAGCAACCGAGGTCGAAAAACGCGAAATGGAAAAGGCGATGGTCTTGGCTCCGATGTGCGAACGCATCTCCGCTGAATGGCTGTCTTCTATGATTACTCGTGAACTCGATATTCTGACACAATACGGAATGCTCGACGGCGTGCCCGATGCTTTAATGTATGACGGCGCAATCGCTATCGAATTCGAAAGTCCGTATATTCGTATGCAGGAAACTTCCCAAATTGTCGGACTTTATAAGACTATCGAAGCGGCAGCAACGATGAGCCAAACTGATCCGACCGTCTTGGATGCTTTCAATATGCAAGAAGCCTTAAAGAAAATCGCACAATTCAACGATGTGGACCACAATATCATGCGGACCGAGGACGAAATTAAGGCTATCGGCGCACAACGCGCCCAAATGGAACAGGCCCAAGCAATGCTTGCTGCCGGTGAATCCCTAACTCAATCAATGAAAAATGCGAAACTAACTGCGAGTGATATAGATGGATTATAGTAAAGAACACGAACTAACAAAGGCTTTCCAGTCTTTATTCTTTAATAAAGGTAAACTCAAACCGGAAGCCGAAAAGGTTTTGTCTTATCTCCGTGATGAATGCGGCGCAAAGGGCGAACTTGCCACCGGCAATTCACCTTATTTATACGACCAACAAGGGAGATTTGACAGTGGGGCTGCTGCCTTTTTATTAGGCAAAAGACGAGTGTTTGACTTGATTGTTAAACATTTAAGCATGGACGAAGTTGCTATTTTTAGACTTGTTTCCCTCCGAGAGCGAAGCTTGACAGATGAGCAACGCGCCATGGAGGATTTAAACATCTAACAAAGGATATTCTATGGAAAATGAAAATGAGTCGGGAGTTGCGACAAATCCCGATAACTCAACTGTGTCGCAAAACCAAACGGATGGATCTTCACAATTCTTGACTTGGGAAGGTATTTCCGAAGCAGACCAAAAATATATCAACAACAAAGGTTACAAAACCCCTGCTGATTTATTGAAGTCTTACAAAGAAGCTGAATCTGCTTTGGGTAAGAAAATATCTATACCGGAGGACGGAGATACGGAAGGCTGGAATAAACTCTATACCAAACTTGGCAGACCGGAAAGCGCTGACAAGTACGATATAGAAGTGACAGATGAACTCAAATCTGATGTTCAAAAGTTAATGTTTGAGGCCGGTGTTTCACAAAAGCAAAGTGCCATTATTGCTCAAAAGTACAATGAGATAATGAACGGTTACAAAGCCAAATTGGATGCCGCAGCCGAAGAACAATCCAAAAAGGATTTAGCCGAGATTGAAGCCGAATGGGGCAACGACCTCGCTAAAAACAAAGAGTTAACAGAACGTGGAGCCAAGGAAATATGCTCGCGGTTTGAACTTTCCGAAGATGATATGCACGATGTCGAATTGGCTATCGGTACAAAGAAATTCGTTAAATTGGTTAAAACAGTTGGCGAACTTATGGCCGAAGACGGCTTACCAACTTCGGGAACAACTAAAAAAGACGGCGACATGGATCCCGAGGAGTTCTACAAGGAAATTTTGAAAGGATAAAAAATGTCAAGTCCAAAAGGAACCTTGCAAGAGTTAGCTGTTGCTTTGGCTAAAAAACAGTCACACCAAGTTAACGACTTGCTCGAAGATACCACAATTTTAGGTGGTTGGAAATTTGAACCAACATCACATGGTTTGTGGCACGCATACGAACAAACAACCGAAATTGAAGGCGCAGGCTTCGTGAAAATCGATGCTCCTTTACCGGATGTTAAAGTTGATTCTGAATTACGCAAGATTGACTTAAACATCATGGGCGGCAAAATGTTCGTCGGTGAAGATAAAGCCACTCAATACGGCGGTGCTGCAAAATATTTCGCAGATAAGACACCTTCCTTGCTTCGTAACGCAGGTATGCAAGCAGAAAAGAGCCTTATCTATAATAATATTCTACCGTTCGCAAAAGACTGCGGAAACATTGTTTCTGCCGGCGGTAGTGCTGCAACCGGCACATCCGGACTTTATTCAATGTATGCCGTTCGCCAAGTACCTTCCGAAGTATGCGGCTTGTACTCTGAAAAGAGCTTCCAAAAAGGTGCTATGCTCGATGTTGAAGCTATCAACAAAGGCGCACTTTATGAATCTGGCGGCGTATTAGGCTACGGAATTCGCTTAAAAGGCTATTTCGGCTTTATGTTGGCAAACAAAAATGCTGTATCTGCTATCGTTAACATCAACGCATCTCACTTGCCTACTGCAAAGCAAATTGATGCGATGTTGGTACAAGCTCGTGCACATCCGTCCAACACAAAGATTTACTGCCATCCGGTATTGTTCTCTATGATTGCCGGAACTTACAAAGAGCAGACTTTGAGAACTGCCGTTACAGATAAAGACTTAAATCGTCTTATTACCCACTGGAACGGTATCGAAGTCATCACTTCTTACAACATGGGCAACGGTGACGAAGCCGCTGTTTCCTTATCTTAATGGAGGTGCTATATGTACAATCACGATTTATCTGTATATGGCGAGGATTTGCTTAATGGCTCAACTGCTGCTATTCTCCGCGCAGGTGGTACAAACCTCGGTTTGGTTGTTCGCGTATTTGCAAAAGAAGATGCTTCTACTGTTGCAACAACCGATATTACAATCAAAACCGGTGCATCGGCCGCAGCCGTTTCTACTACGGTTGCAACTGTAAACGTTGCTTCTGCTAACCCTGTAAAAGCAGGACAGAAACTTGCAGAAGTATCTTTACCGTTTGATGTAAAGACATTTGTTACCGCTTCCGCTGCTGCCGGCTCCGATGCCGCAAGTGGCGCAAGCGCATCAACAAATATTATTGTAACATTGGGTTACATTCCGCGCTAATCGCATGGGGGAGATTCGTCTCCCCCTTCATTTATGAGGGGCAATATGGATATTAAGATAATCAATAGAGCTATTCTTAAATTAGGGGAATCACCGATAAGCTCGATAAACGAACAACCTTACGGACATTTGTTTGCTATGATATACGACGATGTAAGAAAGAACTTACTATCGGCTTATCCGTGGCGCTTTGCTATTAAAAGAGTACAGTTGGCACAACTGGATGAAGAAAGTTTATCGATATATCCGAATGTTTTTCAACTTCCGAATGATTGCTTATTGGTAAGAAATCTCTCCGACTTTAATAAAGTACCGGATTTGAGGGATTTTAAGGCAACATCACATGAAAGATACCAAATTGAAGGCGATAAGATTTATTCGATGTGGAATAAAATCAACCTCATTTATGTTGCTGATGTGGAAGAAAACTTTAGTCAGTTATTTAAGGAAGCCTTTATTTGTAAGCTCGCTTCCGAATTATGCTTAAAGCTGCATCAAAATTTAAATATGTACCAAGTGTTAGAGCAACAATACATTGCAGCTATTAATCAAGCGATGACACACGACGAAATTATGCAAGATACCCAAGAACTATGCGAAAACTCTTGGGTGGCGGTAAGAGAGGTTTGGTAAATGGCAATAAAATTGGCGCTTAATCAATTTAATGGCGGTGAGATTTCTCCGCAATTAGAGGGTAGATACGATTGGACGAAATATAATTATTGCGCAAAGCTATGCAAAAACTTTATTCCGACAGTCGAAGGAAACCTTAAACGGCGCGGCGGTACGCATTTTATTACAAAAGTAAAAGAACGCGAAACATTCTCTTTGATTGTCAATATCTTATTACCGAACGATTCAACCGCGACACCGAAACTTTATATTAACGGTGAGCAAGTAAGCGTACGAAATACAACGCCGCCATCACAATATTTTACGCCGCTGAATATTATATTTTCAAGCGATACACTTGCTTTCAAAAGCGGTGATAATGTGGAAATTCGTATCGTTTGCGACGGCTTTAGAGATAAAACGGATTCTATTTACATCGATAACAACGTCACCAAAAACTATGAGCTTTCATCACAAATATTGGCCGATGTGACATTAACTGTTACGAGAGCAAATAACAATATTTCATTCACCTTAAACGGCACAACAACAAATCCGTACACCACAAAATCGGGTGAGAGAATTGTTTGGACGGCAAGCTATCAAGGACACAACAACAGCGGTGAGGTCTATCTCTATGAAAGTAAAACAATGACCTTATACTTGCGAGATGGTGTGCCTTATTTAGCCGATGCGAATATGCTTAACATTTCTACACCAAGCGAGGGAACTATCGCCCTTGCTGCCGGTAAATACAGGGTAACGATGGTTGGCGGCGGTGGTGGTTATTACTTCCTTGGTAACGGTGTAACGCCAAAATGGTACAATGGCGGCTCCGGTGGTTTTGTTGATGTGGAACTAAACCTTGCTGCCGGTGAATATTCTTGGCAATGCGGTGCAAAAGAGCATCAAACCGATAACTCAATTCTGCCAAGCGGCGGTACGAGCTCGTTTTTGAAGATCGGAAGTACAGTTATAGTCCAAGCCAACAACGGCCAAAATGCCGGTGGCGGTAGTACGACAGTCAATAACTCTTATGTATCACAACGATATACTGTTCAAAATGGTAATGGCGGCGGTGCAGAAGGAAACTTCACCGGTACATCGAGATATGGTGACTATGGTCGCGGACAACAAATTCACAGTTATAGCTTATCCGGCGGTATTTATACCATCAATTATACGGACGGCTCAAACGGATATTTAGCCATTCAATTTGTTGCTGAATTGGAGGAATAATGCTTATACCTTTTTACATTTCAGAAAAAAACAATTTTATTTTAGACTTTGAGCATAAATGTATTCGCTTTTTCTCAAATTATAATAAAGTGCTTACTTCGAACGGAGACATTTACGAAGTCGGAACACCTTACAAACACGATGAAATTAAGGATATTAGATACATTCAAAACGGCGATGTGCTTTATCTTTTCCATAAAAACCATCCGATTAAGACATTAACGAGATATGCCGATAATAACTGGATCTTGGCAACCTTCGAACTCAAAAACGGACCATGGGAGAATGTCAACACTTCTGATACGACCATGATTGCATCGGCTTCAACCGGCTCGGTTACAATTACATCAAGCGCAAATGTATTTAAGTCAACCGATGTTGGTCGGCTTGTTCGCTTAACTGTATTAGATATAAGCGCAAAACCTTGGACAGCTTCAACAGCTTTCGTGCTAAATCAAGTTGTTACATCTGACGGCCATTATTACCAAGCCTTAAACGCCGGTACATCGGGAAATGTTAAACCGGTGCATACGGAAGGCTCAAAAACGGATGGTGTAATTCAATGGAAGTATTTACATTCGGGATATGGAACAGCGAGAATTACGGCGTACACGGATGCAAAACACGTGACGGCGACTGTTCAAGATTATATTCCGGAAGAAGTCACCACCTCCGCAACAGCTTATTGGGAGCTTGGTTTAATCCATGCCGGCAACGAATATCCGGTGTGCGGCGCTTTCTTTCGGAATAGATTTTGCTTTATGGTGACAACAAACTATATCCCTAAAGTTTGTATGTCTTGCTCGGATGACTACGATAATTTTGCGGACAAAGAATATGGAGAAGTGCAAGCAACAAACGCTATTACGGTGCCGGTTATCAATGATAAGTATAATATTCCGTCATGGCTTTGCGCTTCTGACGTGCTATTCGTGGGAACGAGCTCCGGCGAATATTATATTGATTCGTCTTCTGCATCGGCAGCCATGGCTCCGGACAATGTAAAAATTCAACCTATTTCTGAGATTGGCTCCAAGCCGATACAGCCGGTTAAAATCGGCTCGCACGTTTTGTTTGTGACTTCATCCGGCACATCGATAAGAGACATTATTTATTCGTTCAACACGGATAGCTACGATCCGATTGATTTATCTTTGTTTGGCAGACACCTATTAACCTCCGGTATTACAAATATGGTTTATCAAGAATACCCCGATAAGGTTATTTGGTTTATGGTTAGTGATGGTCGCTTAATCGGTATGACATTTTCATCGGAACAACAAGTTGCAGCGCTTCATCAACACGATATAAACGGCGATGTTACTTCGATAACAGTTATCCCATCTTACGATTATAACATCGAAGATTTATGGATGATTGTAAAACGCAAAATCAACAACTTGGATTATGAAAGCATAGAATATCTTGATAACGGCTATCCGGTAGAATATACGACCGAGATAAACAATATCAATAATGTTGATGAGAAAGAACAAGCAGAATCAAGGTATTTGAACGATAATTCTTTTTATATTGATGGTGGAGTGACTATAAACAGAAACCCTTATAAAGGTATTAAAGGGAATGTTTATTGTCTTACCGATACATTTTACGGCCGGACAGCCACTTTATTTGATGAAAATAATAATTTCGTTTCGGTGCAAAAGGAAATAACCGCGCTTGATAATAACCTTCCGTATGAAACAACTATCTATAAAAACGATAAAGCATGGTATTCGGCGCAAGTGCCAGTCACATCCGGCAACGGTACAAGCTACACGATTGGTTTTGACAGCTCATTGATTGGATTAAGGCTTACTGTTTATCAATTTACGACCTTACATAGTGGCAGCAGAATAGCAAAACGGCTTTATGACGGCGTTATCACCGGTTCGAATGTGACATTTGCGCAAGAAGTTGAGTTATTACAAACCGCAGATTCAATTAAGATGACTATTACAGAAACAGTATCAAGTGAAAATGTAGATGTTGGCGGTTTAGACCACTTGGAGGGAAAAGAAGTTGCCATTATGATTGATGGTGCGGCTGCGCCAAATCAAACAGTTACGGAAGGCAAAATTTCAATCCCGAATAAGTCTTATGTAATCAAGGTTGGATTGCCGATTGTTTCTGCGTACATTCCGCAAAACATTTATATTCAAGGTAATAACGGCTCCGGCGTTGGCGACGTGCAGAGAATAGACCATGTGACCTTAATGCTTTGGCGGTCGATGGGTGGCAAAATCGGTAAGGACTTTAATTCGCTGCAAGATATTTATTTCAGACATACCGACGAAAAAATGGATAACCCGACACCATTATACACCGGCAATAAAGAAATACCGGTCGATATGCGGACATCATTTATTAAGGAAAAAGGTGCAAGCGTATTGATTTATAATGATAGCGTTTTTCCGATGAATATTCTTGCGATTGTGCCACACTTCACAACTTCGGGTAATGGTAAATGATACGACACTATAAAGCCGGCGATTTGGAGAGAATAAACCGGCAAGAACGGCAATTATTAGAGGGTGACGGCAAAGAATTCGACAATATGGACACCGTTGTATTTGAATATGACGGCAAAGTAATGGCGATGATGCGCCCGATATTTTACGGTGAAGGGTGTATTTTAGCCGCTTTAATATCGAAAGATAGCAAACCTTACGCGGTAAAACTCTTTAAGGAAGGTAAACGCTTCATTGAAGGGATGAAAGACATTTGCGAGTTTATAGAAATGTCAACGCAAGTCGGATGGCTTGAAGCCGAAAGACTGGCAGGCGCCTTGGGATTTGAACCCGACAGATTGATGAAGAACTTTTATAACGGAATGGATTTTAATATTTGGAGGTTAAAGTAATGTCAACAGCAGCAGTGGCAATCACAATGGCGGTCGCAGCGGCGGCAAGTGCAACGATAGATGCTTACGGCAAGAAAAAAGAGGCCGACTATCAAGCAGAAGTTATGGAAGCAAACTCGAAAATTGCACGACAAAACGCTTATCAAAAAAGATTAGAGACAGCTATTAACGAAGATAGACTACGGCGCGAGAATAGGGAGAAAATTGCCCGAAATACCGCAGCAGCTATCGAGCAAGGTGTCGGAAGCTCGGCGACCACTATCGGCGCATTAGGACAGCAAGCGACCACACTTGAACAAAATGCTTTTAATGTTCGTTATGAGGGTTTGGCTGCTGCCGAAAACATGGATATTAATGCGGACTATCTCCACCAACAGGCAAAGGGAACAAAGAAAATGGGGAACAATGCTTTCCGCTTGGCCTTGTTGGGTGTGCCCTTTAAGGCTGCCGGTGCGTATTACAAAAGCGGCGGCACATACGGATTGAATAATACAAATAATACGAAGTTTGAACCGGATTCTTATACATTAAGCGACAATAAACGTTATGTAGCATGGAGCAAATAAATGGCAAACAAACAGACATTACCGAATATGACCGGCGTACAGGGGAGTTTTATTAACACACACGGCGCGCCGCAGATGCCCTCTATTGCCTATCGTTCACCATTAAGACAAGTTGCCGGTGTAGTTGAGCAAGCCGAGGATTTTACTAAAACTTTCACCAACTTAAAATACGAGCAATACGAAGCCGAAGGTACAAAGCTTTTGGCAGATATGGCGCACGAGATAGAGGATTCGACGGATCCATGTCAATTACAGGATATTAAAAACGCTTACGATGAGAAGTTAAACAATTTGGGCGGTGATGAATTTTGGGCGAAAAACTACCGCAATTCTCAATACTTTACAAAGTTTAAGAACCGTTGGGATATAAATACCGAAAAGATGTATTTACAAAAAATGCACTCTTTTGAGGAAATCCAAGCCGAAGCGACCGGACAACAGATTGCCAACGCTATTGCAAACACATCTGATCCGGCAGCAATTAACGGCGCATTACAATCTTATAATGCAAGCCTTAATAATATCCAACACTTAACCGCCGAAAAGAAACTCGGCTTATTACAGGGTATGCTTAAAACGACATTAGGCAACACGGTCGCTAACAATCCCGATACGGCGGAAGCTTTTATCAATCAATATGGCGAACAATGGGGAGCGTACGGCTTAAATACAACCGACACCCTCGAAAAAGTAAGAACCAAGCGCCTGCAAGATTATCGTTTGCAGAGGTCTATTGATGCGGAAAATCGCCGGCTTGCACGAGAAGCCAAAAAAGAAGCCGAGGATAACGCAACAAACCAAGCTTATGATACAGCGCTTAATTATAAATTCGGTGATGTAAGTGCGGAGGATGTTTATACGCAAGCGAGACAACTTCAAAATGCCGGTTATTCAAAGGCTGCATTTACATTGATGAATAAAGCTTTTCCGAATTCTAAAACCGAAACGGCAAAGCAAATCGAAACCACTAAAATCGGCGAACGAGTTAACGAAATCAATAAGATGGAAGATGGCGAGGAGAAAACAATCGCAACAAAATCCTTGCAAGAATACATGACAGAACAAAGAAACCTCGGTCATGTAAGCGATACCGATATGAAGTTTTGGAATAGCCAACTTTCCACATCTTCAACGGCAGAAAAAATCGATTTATCTTCTGTACAAGATAGAGCTCAACACGGCACAATGACACCGGATGACTACAATTTTCTTGATATTGCCGTTTCAAACGGAGAGCTTAAAAGTACGCAAAGCACGGCTATTGTAAACATGAACGAACGCAATCGAAACTATAAGCAATATGAAAACCAAATCCTCGATGGTGAAATCACCACACAGGAAGAAATTAACAAATTACCGGTAACAGATGACGAAAAAACAAAACTTAAAGGAACATTACAAACACACCGCGCCAACATGGGCTTCGGAATACCGGCGGTTGATGATGCTTATAATGCTATTGATAAGAGAGATTATCAAAGCTTAATGGATAATTGGGATAAAATCCCTCCGGCGAAAAAACCGGTTGTTGAAGAAGCATGGCAAAAAGCGGTATTAAGAGACCAAACACAAAATTATCAAGCATTGGCTGCACAAATACCGACACGCCAACTCACAAAGCCGGAGCTTGATTTATTGTATAAAGAACGGCAAATCAATAGAGACCAGTACAATGCACTTGTTAAAGACCTTAACGCGCAAGCAATCGAAGATGTACGAAACAACGCTTCGAATATTGCTGCCGATATTATTGCCGGAAATATTAGAACAGAAGACCAGTTAAAGGCGCGTTATAATGACGTTAACCCGAATTCACCTTATTACACGACAAACTATAAAGCGTTATTAGGTTTAGTTAAAACACAATCAGAGCCTTATAGAAACGTCTTAAAGAACGCATTTACCGTTGTTGATAAGATGATGACACGAGATGCACTTGGCAACAATACAGCTATATCCGTTCAAAGAGCGGCAGAAACAAAAAATCAGTTGCTTTATTTGTTTAATCAATTCATGGAAAAACAGAACATGGATTTAGACAAGATGCAAGAAGTTTTAAGCCCGAATAATGTTGCCGCGCTTGCTATCGGTAATCAAGTCACTTTTGCGGATTTATCTGCGAATTACAGTAAAATCGGCGCAGAATATGACACCGAGGGGATGGTTAATGTTTTCGGAAACATAGACTTAAACAATATTCCGCAAATAAATAAAGATGACTTTTTGCTTCAAGCACAGCCGGAAACAACAGAAGAAAAGCCAAGCGAAAACACGGGAACTTTCGGCGATAAATTAAAATCATTCATGGGTAAAATCTTTAAAAGAGAACCGGAACCGGAGCCGCAGAATGATAACGACGGACTTTTAAGCGAGGACCTTGATACAATCTTAAACGATGAAACCGTAGAATTGGAGCTTTTATAATGGTAAAGGTAACATACGCAGATTTAAGAAAAGAACATTCGGAGCAAGAAGTCGCCGACCAACTCTTAAAGAGAGGGTACACGAAAGAGCAAATAATGAAAAACGAGTTTGCCTATAAAAAGGGGCAAGATTTAATTGACTATCCCGAAAAGCAAACAAACGGCTTGCAAGACTTTTTATTAAAGCACGAAAGCGCCGAAATAAAAGAGATTGGCGACAGTATTTTGCGTTCTGCCGGAGGATATAAAAGAGCCATAGGAGAGGGGTTTGATGAGTCTAACGTCGGTATAATGTACAATAACAAGCTACCGGAAGAAGGCTCAACCGATTTTACGACCGGACAGCAGATTGTTAAAGGTGTGACCGGTGTTTTATCCGACAGTCCGATATACTTTGCCGGTGGCGCTGCCGGTGCCGCCATGGGTAATCCGTTGGTTGCCGGTGCCGGCGCTTTCGGTTTAGAGGATGGTGTAAGAAGCTTTTTGGTAAAGGCTTATAAAAACGGCGAGATTAAGAATTTTGGCGATTTGGTTGACAGGCTCGATGAATTCGGTTGGGGTGATGTTGGCGATATTGCTTTAGATACTGCCAAAGGTGCGGTGACCGGTGCTGCCGTTGGTAAAGCCGGTATGCTCGCGAATAAGTTTTCAACACAGTTAAACAAAGCGCTTGGCTTGGAGGGAGTTGCAGCAAAGGGCGTTGAAACAGCTATCGACCTCGCTTCCACTACGACAACCTTGGTCGGTGCAAACTCTATCTTAAATTTGCAAGTGCCGACAAAAGATGACTTCACCGAAGCCGCTGCCGTGCTTTTAGGCCTAAAGGGTGTGCACGCCATACAAAACAGAATTCTTCCCAAACTGCCGAAACCGGAAGGCAAACCGGCGAATGATGATTTTATGGCCGACATCGATAATACGCTTAATGAATTGAAGGTGACTTATAACCCGAATTGGCAGCAAGAAGTTGTTAAAGATAGTGGAAGCCGCATCACATACAGAATTAACAATAAGGAATTTACACAGCTTCAAGGCGACATTTCCGGTTGGTTGATGGATTATTGGGCAAAGACCGGTATTAGTCCGTATGCTGCCGTTGTTGAGGTGAAAAACAATCCGGCTAAAATAGCCGAGATTGCCGGATATACACCCGAAAATTATGTTATTTGGAGTGGTAAAAAGCTACCTATCGAATATGAGGTGGTAGAAGCGGACACAATTAAATCTTCACATGATGCGGAAGGAAACAAAAACAAAGACTTTCCCGAATATATGCAAAACCGTGAACGCGACCGCAAAGCATCACAAGAACAAATTAATAATATGGCAACAAACTTTCAACCGGAATTTGTGACTTACAGTTATGATCCGCAAACCGGTGCGCCGATTATCACCAAGGACGGATATGTTATTGCCGGAAATGGTCGCTTTGCCGCCACAAAATTGGCACAAGAAAAAGGCACAGACAGTTATTACAGAGATATGGCGGAAAAGATAAATCCTGCCGCCAAGGATATGAAAAATCCGATTATTGTTCGCCGCTTAACGAACGAGTATTCGGAAGACGAAATCAGAGACATGGTGCAAAAGAGCAATCAAGCCACGACTTTAAGACTTTCAAAATCCGAAACGGCAAAAGATGATGCTTCGAGAATTGATAATGATTTGCTTGATTTATTAGATACCGAAAGCGAATTGTCATCCGTTGATAACAGAAATTTTATCGATAGCGCCTTAAATAAAGTTATACCGGAAAACGAAAAAGCATCTTTGCTCGATAAGGACGGTAAAATCACCAACGAGGGAATTAACCGCGTTAACAACGCTTTGCTTGCGCAAGTGGTTAGTGACAACCGGATGCTTTCCAAATTAATTGAAACAGAGGATCCGGTCTTAAAGAAAGTCGGCAACGGCTTGGCTAAATCTGCTCCGGCTATCGTGCGCATGGAAAAAGACATTGACGACGGCAGAATTAACGAAAGTTATAGCATAAGTGAGAACTTGGAAAACGCGCTTGATTTGTACGATAAATTCAAAAAATCCGGTCAAACGCTTGATGACTTTCTCAATCAAGGCGATATGTTCAAGGAAGCAAACCCGACAGAAGAAGTCTTATTAAAGATATTCCAAAGCTCGCGTGGTGGAAATGTTATCAAAGACATCTTAAACGACTATGCAAATACGGCAGCAGAACTTTCCGGCGGCTTTGATTTTGGTACAGAGATGACAAAAACTGACATCTTAAACGAAGCCTATAAGAGACGGACCGGAAAAAGTTTTGAATTTAGTAATCCGGAAAATCTTATTCCGACGTTTGATACAACAAAACCGGAAAACTATTTTGTAGCAACAAAGAACGGCGATTTGGCGCATGGTTATATCAAAGGTATAGAGGGCTTTGAGGATGGAGAGGTTAGAGTTTATAACGGATTTTATTCCAAAGCAAATACAGTAAAACCCAAAGAAGGTGCAACAAGGTCGCAACAACTCGCAAAAGACGGCTACGAATTAATTGATTTTATTGATGAAGTTGTTAATGGGTACAATAAAGTTTATAAAGGGCGCAATAAGGAATCATTACTCTTAATAAAAACTGATAAAAAGAATAAAGGCGTTGCAATAAAACTTGAAAAAAATCCAACCGGACATTTTTATAAAGTAACAAGCGCTTATTTTGTGCGTGCTGATTATCTAACAAATAAAGATGTTTTGGCGTTAAAAAAAGTAAATCCGGTGGAGGAGGCGCAGGCTCCTCGCCAACATACACTTGCTGACCAACCGCGCATTTCGGACACCGGACCTGAAACAAATATACCACTTGAAAAAGTAGAAGTCAAGTATAATGAATTAAACGATGAAGTAAAAGACCTTGCCTACGAGGGCGAAAATCCTAAATCCGGCTTGGTAAAGAGTGACATTTACCTTGGTGATAAGAGTATGATTAACGTTTCTTACGGCGGAGATATTAAAGCTAAACCGATAAGCAAGACGGATATTGCCGATAACTTTAAGAAGCGTTTTGATGTGGCTTATAAAAAAGGCAAGATGTACAAAAAAGGAACTGTACGCGGATTTTACAGACCGAACGCAGAAGTTATCCGTACACGCGGTTATGACGACTTTCCGGTGCTTGTACATGAAACGGCTCACCACTTGGATAAAGTCTTATTCGGTGGTAATCAAACCTTAACCAAAGAGCAGAAGAAAGTATTTGCAAGCGAGTTGAAAAGCATCGCAACAAACGGCGATCCGTTCGAGGAAGGTTTTGCCGAGTTTGTTTCTTACTATGTGACAAATCCCGAATATGTGAAAAAAGAGACACCGAAATTTTATAAGCACTTTCAAGAGTTTATGAAAGAAAACGAACCGGCTATTTTGGAAGTTTTAGATGGTGCTCAAAAAGACTGGAAAGCATGGAGAGAGCAGCCGTCGGATGCGAGAATTAAAGGTCAAATATCTCACCGGACGAGAGATGCCGGAATATCTATTCCGAAAGTGGCGCACGACTTTTATACGAATTATGTTGATGACTTGCATCCGGTAAAGATGCTTGAAAAAGAAGCCTTGCGTGCAAGAAGAAAAAGAAATCCGAACGCTGATATGGAATTGAAGCCGTCACAAAGTCCGTATGTTCTTGCAAGAGTACATCGCGGCGTAGCCAACAAAGTCGCCAACTATATTGAAAATAAAGCCTTTAATACGCGCTTGGAAGAAACCGGCGAATCATACAAGGATGTTTTTGGCGACCTTACGAGAGAAGAACTCGACGAATTAAATCTTTATCTTATTGCTCGCCGTGCCATGGACTTAAATTTAAGAGGTATTGAAACCGGTATCGGGCAAAAAGATGCTGTTATGACAGTGAAAAACCTTGCTCCTAAATGGCACGAACGTGCAAACAGAGTTTACAAATATATTGACGGTTTGATGCAATATGCGGTCGATTCCGGTTTAGTCTCCGAAGAAGCCTATATTAAAATGCGTAAATTAGATCCGCATTATGTTCCGTTTCAAAGAGAATTCCCGATTGATGACCGGCCGACAGCAAGAAAATTAAGTCCTAACCAAGTTGTTAAAAGAATTAAGGGTAGCGACCGCCGTATTATTCCGGTATATGAGACACTCTTAAAAGAAACGGCAAACATTATTGTTAATTCCGATAAGAACGTCATCATGCAAAAGATTGCCGCATTGGCAGAAATGGAAGGCAGCGGAAAGTATATTGAGCGTGTAGAGAGCAAGAAAAAAGTTACACTTCCGAACGGCGCAAGTTTAATTATGCCTAAAGAAGACAATATTATTCGCTCGACTACGGTTGAAATTGTAGATCCGCAAACCGGAAACTTAATTACTTTTGGCGAGATGGCTGACGAATTTTGGGTAAGAAAAGCCGGAGACAAGAGAACCGAAATAACAGTTATGCGCGGTGGCGAGCCTTATGTTTATGAAGTATCGCCGGAGTTTGCAAATATAGCCAACGGATTAACACCGCAAGATATTAATGTGTTATGGAAGATTTTTTCTGCTCCTGCTTCAACATTACGCGCCGGTGCAACATTAACACCGGAATTTATGATTAAGAACGCTATTAGGGATAATATCGAAGCTTTTATCAATTCACGAGGATTGTATATTCCGTTTGTGGACCAAGCAAAAGGCGGTTATCATTTGACACGCTCCGATAAAGAGTTGAGAGATTGGCAGAATGCCGGCGGCTCATTGGCTAACTTTATCCCAAGAGATAGAGCAAGCCTGCAAAAACGCATCAAAAAGATAAACAAAAACTATGATTTGGTAAGAAGTACCGGATATGTCGGCGCAGCATGGAACCAAATTAAAGAAGTCAATCCGGCGAATATCGCAAGACTTTCTTCGGAAGCGGTCGAAGATTCAACACGTTTAGGCGCTTATGAAGTAAATAAAAAATATTTCAATAAGCAAGGCTACGGCGAATATGATGCAAAATTGGCAGCAGCATTTGAATCAAGAGAAGCAACGCTTGACTTTGCGAGAATAGGTGCGAAAGTACGCGGCTTAAACGCTATTATACCATTCTTAAATGCCGAAATTCAAGGAACCGATAAAATGGCTCGAAACATTATCAATCATCCGGTAAAAACAACAGCAGCCTTGTCGGTCGTATTATTACCAAGCTTGTATTTTTACTTTGCAAACAAAGGCGACAAAGATATTGAAAACCTTAATTCGACCATTAAAGATACAAACTGGATAACAAAAATTGACGGCAAGATGGTAAAAATCCCGAAGCCGCAAAATGCTATTCCGTTCTTAACCATGTTTGAACGTACACTTGAAAGCACACCGGACACATGGTGGACGAACATGAACAGCGGTATGGCTGACTATTTGGAATTGAATGTATGGAGTAATGTACCGGCAGCGCTTCAACCTATCGTTGAAAAAGAAAGAAACAAAACTTCTTATTTGGGAATTAACCTTATACCGGCAGAGGTCGAAAACTTAATGCCCGAATATCAATACACCGGCGCATCATCCGAGACAGCTAAATGGTTGAGCAAGACTTTAGCTAAAATCGGTATTTCGAACAGCTATACATCGCCGATTGTTATAGACCAGTTTGTAAGAGATTGGACCGGCGGTACAGGGCAATATATCTTAAACGGCTTGGATTATGTCGGAACCGGAAAAGAAAAAGAGGATATTTACGACTACGAACATACGCCTTTATTTAAGGCTTTTCGTATTGCATATCCGACGAGAGGTAATTCGCAAAGTTATAAAGACTTTATGGAGAAGTCCGAAAAGCTGATAAAGCAATATGACACCGGCAAATATCTTTTGAAAAAGGATCCGCAAGACATGAGTTACGCATTTGCGCAAAAGTACGGCTTTATCAAAAAATATCGTTCGACTGTTATTGAGTTGGGGAAGATGCTTAAAGCTATCCAAGATAATAAAACGATGAGTGTCCAAGAGAAGCGCCAAAACGCCGATGCTATTAATATGCGCATTATCGATTTAAGCAAACAAGGGGTGCAGCTTATTGATACCTTGGGCGATTAAGGCTGTGGATTATTTTGATAAGTATTGCGGCGCGACCGAACATACTTTAGATTATTATATAGTAGGGAACCGATTGGATGGCTCCCTTTTTTTATGGAGATTTTAAAATGAGTACTGGAACTATTAAGTGGTTTAATGCCAAAAAAGGATATGGCTTCATTACACCGGATAACGGCGGTAAGGATGTATTTGTTCATATAACGAAAGTACAAGAAGCCGGATTAAAAAAATTGTTCGAAGGGCAGAAGGTAAGTTATGAGACTTATGACGACCGAGGGCGAACAGCAGCAGGAAAACTGGAGATTTTATAACATTTAGCCGTTCTTTTGGGCGGCTTTTTTATTGGGGGATGACATGACAGTCGCAGCAGACTACTCAACTAAAACATATACCGCTAACGGAACGGCAACAACTTTTCCATGGACCGCAGATTATGACGGAACATACGGAACGCTTATCGTAACGGAAGTTAATTCAAGTGGTGAAACTGTACAAACTTATGTAGAGGGTACGGATTACACTATTCAAGGCAAGGATGTTGTATTCTTTACAGCGCCGGCAAACGGCAAGAAAATCAAACTTGACCGCAAAACATACCGCGGCCAACAAACCGATTATATCGAGGGCGAGGATTTTCCGGCAGAGGATTTCGAAAAGTCTCTCGACCGGCTTTTTATGATTAGTCAAGAGCAAGACCACGATATTACCAAGAATAAAACCGATATTGGTAAGTTACGCACGGATTTAGCCGCAGAAACAGCACGCGCACAAGGGGTTGAAGGTAGCTTATCGGACCTAACCACCACCGCGAAAGATAACCTCGTCGCTGCTATTAATGAGATTGACGGCGCAGTTGATACGATTGCCGGAACATTGGCGACATACGGCGATATTGTAACGCACAATGCCGACGAATTCGCCACCGCTGCGCAAGGTACAAAAGCAGACAGTGCATTACAGAAAGCCGATATTACAACCGGCGGCTCCAACGGAACGATTAAAGTTAAAGGGACCGACGTAGCGGTTAAAGGTTTGGATAGTGCGGCTTATGCCAAAACAACGGATTTTGCAAAACCTTCTGATATTCCGACAGTTAACAACGCAACAATTTCATTTAAGCAAAGCGGCGTTACAAAAGGCTCAATCACATTAAATCAATCTGACGATGAAGAAATAGAGTTGGATGCCGGAGGAAGCGGCGGCGGATTGGGTGAAACCATCTTTATTGAAGTGAGTACAAAATCCGTAGCGGCAAGCGATGATACAATTTCCTTCAATATTTCCGAAAGCATTGATGAGGATAAAGTTTATTATCCGATTGTGACGTTTCCGGACAACTATCCGAATAACCGCGGAATGTTGCCGTTTATTTCCAAAACCGCTTACTTCTTTAGCGGCACAAACTCAAAGATTGTAAACGTGCCGATTGATGATGCGCAAAACTTTATCGCAAGCGGAAGTACGACAACTCTATATACGATTATAATTTGCTTAATCCCGATTGCGGTTATTGGTGAACTCGGTTATGGCGAGTGTTTCGGTATCACAAACGGACAGTATTACGGTGTAAATGTTAATGATACACCATACGACAGATATTACACCAAGACAGAAGTCGGGAGCTTAATTGCCGCAAATAAGAGCTTTAAGGGTTTATTTGATAAGACGGCCGCTTATAGTGCCGGTGACATTGTTCTTGCCGGTGCAAACGATGACACTTACTTTTTAGTAAAGCAAGATATTCCGGCAAATACTTATCAGTCTAAACCGACTAACCCATATTCTGACAGCTATGTAACAGCTATCTCTATCGGAAACGGAAGAATCCCTTATGCCGGACAAGCAAGCAACAGTATTTATTTAGCCGGTGTTGCTTCTAAGCCTTATTTATCTGACAATAATCCAACAGCAACAGGATTATTAAAGTGCGGCGTTGACTCGGTTGATGTGCCTTACTATAACGCTGCGACCGGTGAGTTGTATGCTCCGGCCGGCGTTAACGGATTGAATAGACGAATGTTTACAAACGTTGAAGTTGCGACGACAGATTGGACTTCCGATAATACTTACACAGATTATCCTTATAGCGCTTCTATTGATTTGGATTTTGTTGCATCCAACGGTATATGTTATGTCTGCTTTGGTATGGAAGAAGCCACTTCGGGCAATTATGCGCCGGTTGCAGATTATGACGACACCACCGGCTATCTGACACTTTGGGCGAAAGAAGTGCCAAACGGCGATATTACAATTCCTTGGATAAAAATGGAGTGGTAAGAGATGGATGGATTTTTCATTTTTATAGCGAGCACTATTTCGGGCGTGTGTGTCGTCTTAAAAGAGAAGTTTGTTTCGTACCGGAATAGCATCGGGTTGTTTTTAATGGGCTTCGGTTTTTGTTGGGCTTCTGCCGGAATAGCACAATATTTCGGCTTTGATACGCAAGTATCATCATGTATCGGATATATCTTCGGTATATTATCAAAAGAAATATACGGAGCTTTGTGCGTTATTGTTTCTAAAATACCGGAGTTTGTCGAAAAGGTGTTTAACAAATTTATAGCAAAGTGAGGGAACATGGCAGAGTTATGGGAATGTGACCGATTGAAAAAACACGAAGGAATGATGTTAATGCCGTACTATTGCCCTGCCGGAAAGCTGACAATCGGTGTCGGCCGGAATTTAGAAGACAATCCATTGACTGAAGAAGAACGTCGGGCGTGTGGTGATTATATGAAGGGTATCACCCCTTGCCAAGCGGATATGCTATTACGAAACGATATAGACCGCTGCAAAGAGGAATTGGCGAAGCACTTTGATTTTTATAAAGAGTTAGACAATGAACGCAAATATGCGCTTCTCGATATGTGTTTCCAGTTGGGAATTTACGGATTAAAGAAGTTTAGGAATATGCTTAAATACATGAAGCGTAATAATTTCGAGATGGCGGCGTTCGAGTGTCTTCATTCTAAATACGCAGCGCAAACCCCAAAGCGTGCCAAGAGAATAGCTACCCTTATTAAAACAGGAAAGTGGGAAGTATGAGGAATTTCAAAGTGTATATTTACAGGCCGGATATGGCAAAGATAAACCCTAATCTTTTGTTTACCCTTAAAGGGCGGCCATATTATGAGGACAGGGAGAGGATGAAGGAGACGGAGGACGAAATTAAGGACTTAAAAGAGAATCTTCGTTGGAAGAAAAATAAACCGTTCAAAATTGTTTTATGAAAGGAGCAGAACTATGGCTAATATTATAGCTTTTGTAACAGCGCATTGGGAAGATGTGTTTAGTATTTACGGTGCGGTGGTAGCAGCTTGCACAACCGTCATTAAGCTAACGCCGTCCAAGAAAGATGACAGCGTATGGGGCAACATCGTAAAGGTATTGGACTTTTTCTCAACCGCTTTTACAGATTCCGACAAGGCTAAACTTGCAAAGAAAAAGTAATGGAATCAGATATTTTTAGAGAAATTAAAGAAGAAAACCGGCTTCGTGAAGAAAAATGCGAAGAACCTTTACTTTTTCCAAAAGAAAAATGGGATAAGCTTATTCATTGGAAGCCGGTTAGTAATATTCCGGTAGATGAAATTTACAAAGATTTGCCGGAGGTAAAGCAATTTCATGACAGCTATGTATCACTATGGGGTTTGCGTACCATAAATAAAGACAGATGAAACGCAAATATTTATGTGTATCAGTATTGACAGATTCGGAGATTCCGAATAATATTCTTATGATATATTCATAATTAATTTTCCTAAATTAGGTTTAAGACAAAGAGAGGTCGCTTTAACCGGCGACCTTTTTGCTGACGTTAGCAATTTGGTTTTGCAACATTATTTGCAACATTTTATCGTTTTGCTAACATCGGCAATACGTTAATTTTGTAAATAATTTTTTACATATTTGTAGATAATGTTAAGCGCTTTAACATATTAAGTTATTGAAAATGTAAACTTTCCTTTACATATTTTGAAGATGTAAGTTTAGTTTTTTGTAGATAATTAAACTTATTTTGAGTTAAGTTTAACTGTTCGGAATTACCGAACGGTTGAGTTTTTTCCATTTTGGAAACAACCACTTTTCCGGTAAAACCTAAAATATTTTTCCACACCATAACCGAAGTATTGCTAATTGCGGCGAATTCGCCATAATAAGATTATGTTCAAAAACATTATTGAGGCGCACGTGAAGGGTAAACATATTTATTTATGTCACGTGGACGGATATATAGGAGCTTTTAATCCCTATACAAACAAGGTGCGCTATGAAACAGCAGATAAGTTTATTCCATTTGTTAAGCAGATAATTGAGGATTTTCCCGATTGCACGCCGCATAATGTTGTTAACTACGGCATACAAGAAGCAATAAGGAAGAAGATTATCATGGATAGGTTAATTAATGATAAGCAAAAAGGTAGGGGTTAACTTCTTTTAAATAATGAAGCTGCGATTCGAGGACTTTCATTTCCTCTTTGTGTGTTCGTAAACTATCAAGTAGGGGGAGCCAAATCTGATAGGGTTGTGATTTTGCATCGCAACCCTTTGTTTTTATGTTATTTTTTGCTGTTCGAATCTTTTGATTTTCGCTGTTCGCAAATT
>Ga0310696_10002054_pt1 | contig 27543 bp, 20 predicted proteins | sample AusTroGonzalo_MG_4_FD_203885 | JGI IMG/M metagenome (GOLD analysis project Ga0310696, IMG submission 203885) | Bovine rumen microbial communities from tropical cattle in Woodstock, Queensland, Australia - Gonzalo_02 (v2) (version 2) | ecosystem: Host-associated > Mammals > Digestive system >...
TAATGGGCGTCGTTCGCCTCGATGTTGATCGGCGTCGGGTTGCTGGAAGACGGGGTTGCGCCGTAGGCCAGCTTGGTACCGATTGATGTCGCGTGGTTCACGCCGGTTTCGTTGAGGTCGCCCTCGCCGGATGTATCGTCGCGTTCGGCATGCCTGATGACCATTAACAGCTTGTCGGTGTCGGCCATCTGGATAGGCGCGTAGTAGAACGTATGGAGCTTCGTCATATTGGATGACTGGTCCATGGTATATACGCGGGTGAACGTGGGGGTCTCTACGGGTTCTTCTGGATCTTCTGTCGGTTCTGTCGTGAAGATGAGCTCGTCGCCGCTCGCATACTCGATTGAGTCAGCGGCATCAAGCATGTCGATGTACTTCTGCTTGCGTTCTTCCGTAAGGAACGGGTCGGTGTCGAGTGCCTGGAAGACGGTCTTCGCTTCGCGGAATGAACCGGTAAGCACCAGTGTGTAGGCCGGCGCTAACTTCTCGGCGATTTCCAGCGGGGTGATGCCAATGAAATCCGTGAGGATGCACTCTTCCTTGAAGAGGGCTATCATCTCATTCGCCACTTCTATATTGTAGTCAACCTCGCCCGCCACGCCGTCGATTGCCGCGATGCGGGACGAGTTGGAATTGTATTCAACCTCGAAGCGGACCTTGTCGACAGGCTTGCCCAAGAAGTCAAGGACTGTGTGCTCGTCGTAGTTTTCGATAATGTCCGCCGCGGAGTTCGTCCAGAAATCTTTGTTGTTGTATATGCACTGGTCGTCAACATACACAACGCGGGAAAGGTATTTCATGTCGATGTCCTCTGTAAAAATGAAGTCGGCCTCGTCGCGGTTGTCATACTTGATCGCGTCCTTGAGCATGAAGAGGCTGGCGGACTGGTATGCAATTTCGCGGGTGGCTTTGTCAAGCGCGTAGAACTGTTTCACGGTTAAACCTCCATACCGTTTAGTTCAAGGTAAAACTTCTGGTCAGTGTATTTCGTCGCCGACCTGACCCCGTCGGACTGGTAGGTGTTGTCGTAAGCGGCGGATGCGAGGTCCGACGCCGTTCCGATGTGGTTGACCGCGTCTTCCAATGGCACTTCGGTCACCGCCGAAAAGAGCGAGACGATGTCGAAGAAGTTGGGAACAGTTTGCTGACCTGAGCTAGTGTCGCCAACTATGGTGAACGCGGAACCGGTATAGGCATAAATGCCTGGGTTGTGGTGGCCGTCAGGATATTGCCCATTTTCGTTCAGGTAATAGATACAATTAGCTGTCCATCCGGTGTATGAAGTGCCGTATCCTGCATCGTTTGGGCCGAAATCTACGGTATATCCCGATTTGAGGGTATATACGTCGCCGGTATGGTCGGCATAGTAGAATTCACCGGTTGCGCCGACGGCCTTGTTTGTGCCGCCCGCTACGTAGCTCTTGTTGATGAGGGCCATCAGCGCGTCCATGTAATTGCCGTAATCGCCGAAATTGATTTCTTCCGGGACATTTATGCTGGCAATTTTCCGGTAAATCCTGTTTTGTATCAGGTAAGAGCTGACGTTGCTGCCGGTGTAGATTGCATAGTCGTACAATGCGAGGTCATTGAGAAGGTCCTTGGCAGTTGACTTCATGCCCTCATACTGCAACGGATCGAGCGATGCCGTGCGGGTGTAGATGTGGTTTTCTTCAAGGACGTTTTGACCGCCTTCGTTGTAGTTCCACCCGACGTAGCGGAATACATTGTTTGCGGCTGCGCCCAGAATTGTGTCTTTTGCTGCAACGGGGAGGCTGGTACCGGATGTTCCGACAGCGCCGATGTATGGCCCGGAGGCGGCAGAATTTCTTATGTAGATTGTCCCTGATGAGAGGCCGGTAAAGCTCCCCGTCCACCGATAGAAAACACCGGCGGTGGTCGCAATGAACGTGTCGATGTCACCGGTTTCCCCATAATAACCGTCTGTATCGTTGATGTTGGCGATGCTCTTGCTCTGGGCCTGACCATGCGTCCATTTTAGGTAGTTGCCGTGCCATCCGCTAATGGCTTCCGGCTTGAATGAGGCATTGCTATTGGTGTACTGGATGTAATACTTGTAGCCTTTTTTGAGGGTCACGCCGGACACCGCGGCAAGCCGGCGGTAGCCATTCTTGCCGAACATGGTCTCGCTTGAAATCGTGTCGCCACTGACCTTTGCGACAACAAGGCCGCTCTCGTGAAAGATGGCAACGTTTACCGAGGTAGACGATTCAGACGTTTCCGTGAATATCGCCAGGTTGCTGAGGCTGATGTCCTCTACCGGGATGTATTCAATCGTGACTGCATCGTTGGTTTCTTCAAGCGATATGTCTGTCGTCCACACGATGTATTTTTCCAGGTCGGCCACGGACTGGACAGTCGCGCCGGGTGGGATCATGTAGACACGGTCAATGTCCATGAGGTCATTGGACCCCCCGTTCTTTTTGAGGAACTTGATGCCGTAGGTGTCGGCGTTTGGGTTCCCCCTGCTCGGGAAATGACAGGCTATCTTGCCCCAGTGAGTTTTTGTTCCCATGCTAGACTCCCGTTATGCGGAAGAACAGCGTCCCCTTTCCGCCGATGTCTGAACTGTGGTTCTGGACGATGTCAATGATTTGCGAGTCGCTTTCGACGACGAACAACTGCTGCGGGAGCAGTGTCGGGGTTCCCGTTTCCTCGGGGTTCACCTTGCACTGGACGGCATTGTCGATATTTGCCTTGTCCGATGCAGTGACTACGCCGGTGTTTCCGGTGGAGCCGGATGCCGGTGCGGTAGCAAGCGGGATAGTGGCCTTCTTGTTGGTGATACTCACGTCCGCGGTGTCGTTTTCGAGACGGATGGATTCGATGACGTTCGTTTCGCCACCGCCACCACCGCCGGAAACCCAGTCGAGTGTGCCGTTTGCATCGACTACGCCGAGGACCTTGCCGTTGTCGCTGGCATCAGGTGTAGGCCATACCGAAGAGAGCCAAGTGTTTAACTCGCCAATCTGTTCCTTTTCCGCACCGCTGAGAAGACCAGCGGCTCCGCCGGCTCCCCCCGTTGCCGCGGTTGCGAGGGGGACTGTCACTACCTTGGTGGTAGAATCCGGGGTAAGCGGATCGGATGCGCCATACAGCTTGACGCCGTTGATGACGTTCATTTCGCCACCGCCACCACCGCCACCGGTAGAGCTGATTGTGAGTGTCTTGTCGCCGGTTGTTGCGTCCGTGGATACTGCAAGCGTGACGTTGGTGCCTTCCGCGAAGATGAGCTTCCCGGAGTCGCCCGGGGTGACCTCTGTGTCGGTCCCGCTAATCTTTGCATAGATTGAGCTGAACAGCGCATCGAGCTTGACCTTGTCAACCGCGGACATGAAGCCGGACTTTGCCGGGACATTCACCGTCTGGCCGGGGTCGTTCGGATCTTCCTCGGTCGTTGCGTTCTGGGCGCACGGGGCATAAATCCACGGGTCGTCACTCGGGTTCGTGGGGAGGCTGGCGATAGACGTAATCGAGCTATCGGCTTCCTCGATTGCCAGGTGGACTGTCCGGTTGGTAGGCACCGCGATGTTGACCGACTTGTCGGTCGGATCGATCGTCGCCGCGGTCCCGTTCACCTTGATGGCCTCGATGGAGTTTTCCTGTGCGTTGCCGGGGAGGTTGGCGAGCTTCTCGATAAGGTCGGTAGCGACGACGTCCTTGCCTTCCTTGGCTTCCTGCGCGTTGATTTGCGAGCGGACACGGGCCTGCTCGGTAGCGTCGAGGGTCTGTTCGTTGTAGCGGACACTAGGATTTGCAAAAGACATTATGCTTCCTCCTTACTGGGAAGTTGGCGGTCTTCTCCTTCTTGGAGGGACTTTAACAGCCATTCCTGGATTTTTTCCAGGCCCGAAATTGAAATCTGGTTGATTTTAGCGATGGCAGAATCGAACAGCCCGAGCTGGATGTAGGGGACTACGTCCTTGATGTATGGGTCGAAGTCGAGACCTTCATACTGCGGGAGCTGCTTGATGAAGTCGTTGATGATGACTTGGCCGATATACTGGTTCCATTCCAGTCCGGTCTTTCCGTGGCTTTCGTAGAGGACCGTGCCGTTGGGGCCGGACTGGTTCTGCATGAGTTCCTGTCTGTTGTAAGTAGTAAGCATGGTTCCTCGTTAGGTTGATGTGTGGATGTTGCGGATGGACATGAAGATACGGGCCGTGTCGATGTCCTCGCTGCCCTCGGTGGAGCTCAATGTCCCGAGATACTGCGCGAATGTCGCGTCGGTAAGGTTGTTGATGCTGCCGCCTGTCATGTTTTCCAGGTTCGGCCTATGAAGTGTAAGACGCGGAACGCCGTTGCACTGCATATTGTAGCCGCCACAGCCGTAAAGACCGTTCATTGCCGGGGTATTTCCGCCAGAGTCCTTCTTGCAGATGAGCGCGGTGTAGTAGAGCTTGTCGGAATACAGCTTGTTGTGCGTTTCGCTGATATTGCCCGACGGTATGGTGAGTTCGCGGAAGGCGGACACCGATGCGCTTGATTGCGCGAAGTCGCTGCAGTTGTGGAAATTGGTGTGGCAAACGAGCGTGATGCCGTTCGGGCTGTCCAGGTCGAACTCGTAGATGGCGAGTGCGAACTGACCTGCCGATCCGGGCTGACGGAGATAGAACCCCATCTTGGCGCCTGCCTTGATTTCCTGCGTCATGACCGGCGTGAACAGCGTTCCGAAGAACACGCCGTTTCCGTGCCATGCCAGATTGGAACCGCCGAGGTCGTAGGAATTGTGGATTTCCGAGAACGACATGTTGGTGATGATTCGTTCGTCGATGGTCGCCTGGGTTTCCTTGGCGATTTCGACCGCTTCCTGCGCGGTTCCTGCAAGGACGACTGACACGCCGTCAGTCGGGTCGATGATGATGCCACCGCCAGCCTTCACCTTGACTTGGAGGTTGTTGTTGCCGTCGGCTTCAAGACCCTTGCCAATGTTCACGTTGATGTTGTGGTTGCTTGCATCGACCGTCGTGGCGATACCGCTGTTGTACTGGGTGCTCTGGGAGCTGTCGTATTCTGCGGTGCCGGACATGTATTCCTTCACCGCGATGCGCGGGAACAGAAGGATGACGTCGCCCGTGGCCGAGACGTCGCCGGCATAGGTGAGCATGTAGGCATGGTACACCTTGCCGTTGATGGTGAAGTCCTTACCGGAGTTGTTGGAGATGGTAACTGTGCCCGTAAGCGAGCACATGCTGACTTCCGCCGGGTATGACATGTGGTGAAGTTCCAGCCCTTCGTTGGAGCTGCCGGAGAGGACGCGCTGGACGGAAATGTCGCCGAACCCGTAGAAGCCCGTGCTCCGTGTACGTTCAAGGCGGACATCATAGGTGAGCTCGAAGAGGTCAACGCCGTCAACGCCGTCGTTCAGCTGCGGGTCGGAGTTCGGGATGGTCTTGAGGGCGAACACGCACATCTGGTGGGTGTTCGGATCTTCGGCAAACAGGAACCTGTCGTTGGCGGAATCCAGCTTTATCACCATCGAACTGGTGATGAGGTTGGTCGGGGAGGCGGAGACGTTGATGACGCCGGCGTCACCCCCGAGATAGCCGATTGCATGGTCCAGAGAAACTTCGAAGTCCTTTGCGCCGGTGTAGTCGGTGTATTCGGTCACGGAAACGCCGCGGCCTGCGCTGACGGAGACCGGGACTGCCTGGGAGCCGCCCTGTGCCGAGATTTCCACCTCGTTCGTGTTCGGGTCCGCGGTAAGGACGACGTTGTTGCCTGCTTTCAGGCGGAGCGTGGACTTTTCGTCGGACGGCTCGATGTCAACTTCGCCCGCCGGGGTTCCGTCCGTATCGACGGTGACCTTGGAGAAGTTCTTCAACTCGTCGAGCTTTTCCTTGTCCTCGCCGGTCATGAGGCCTTCCGTATATGTGGTCGAGTCGTTCTCGGTCACATGGGAGGCGAGCGGTACTTCGAGCGTTGCGTCGGAACTCTGGTTGGCGCTGAAAAGGTTGGATGCCGACTGGGCGCTACCGAGCTTGACTTTCAGCTTGCCGTCGTTGACCTGGAGATTGTCGAGCTTCTGGTAGTCGGCTGGCGCGATGAGGCCTTCCTGGTATGTGGTCGCCCCGCCGTTGGTGCTCTTGCCCATCGGGACACTGACGCTCACCGGGTCGTTGTCGGCCTGGTTGGCGGAGAAGGTCTGCGCCGCAGCGGTTCCTACCTGGATGGAGAGCGTGCCGTCATGGACGTTCTCTGCCGTCTGTGCGGAACCGGTAATGTTGATTGCGTATGTGTCGGACGGGGTCCCGGATGTCGGGAGGTTGTTCTGCTTGGTAGTGTCGGACGGGTGGACGTGGTCCTCGCGCGAGAACGCGGAGGATGTGCCTACGGAGGAAACGCCGTTCATTAGCGGTGCGCTGTTTCCGGCGACCGGGACTGTGATGTTTGCTATCTTGTCGTTGCCAACGACCGTCTGGTTGTTTACCCTGACATCCTGGACCGCGGTGTCGGCCTTTGCGCCCTGCGCCGCGGTGGCGAAGTCGCTTACCTTTGCGCCGGCATCTTCGAGGGAGCCGTCTGCCTTGACCTTCACGAGGTTGCCGGTAGTCGCGTTGGTGAGCTTCTGGATGTAGTTGGAAAGGTCAACGGATGTCTCGCCGATGACTTCCCATGAACCCTGTGCGCTGCCATCCGGGATGGACCAGATCCATTCCGTGTATTTGTCCTTCTTTGTGGACTGGGAATCCTTTGTAAGGTAGATGAAGCGCGGGGACGGTTCCTGGACATCGGGAACCTTCGGTTCGGTGCTGGTGAGGGAGACAATCTTGAACCCGCCGTAGTTCGCGAGGGCAAGTTCGATTGCCGTGTTCATCGCGTCCAGTGTCGGGCGGTCGTCGATAGCTTCCTTGATGTTGCGTCCGCTTTCGTCGCCGTATGCGCGGCGTGCGGCAAATTCCTTGCCCTTGTAGGAGAGCCAGAGCGATACCGCGTCCGGCGCTTCGCCGAACACATGTGCGACAATCTGTTGCCAGGAGACGTTGTTGTTCTCGTCTGCGGAGAGGATGTTGTCTGCTGCCTGCGATGTCGGGAGGGTTCCTGTCACCGTATGGGTGCGCGTCCCGGCTTCGGTAATGTGGCCGTTGTCGTCATACTTGACATAGGGAACTTCGACTGTGGGACCTTCGGTGGCCGTTCCCGTGCCGGTCTGACCCGGGGAAACGTGGTTCGTGTGCTTGAAGGTGTTCTTGTTGCCGGATGTGTCCAGCTTTATGCCGTCGGCTGCTTCGTAGGTAGTGTCGGTGATTTCTACACCGGGGATTGCATCGAGGTCCGCCGCAGTAACGGCTTCATACGCGGAAATGTGCCCCTTGTTGTCACGGGCCACCTTGTAAAGGCCGAGACCGAACGGATCTGCTGTCGGGTGGACATACTTGTTTGCGCCATCTTCGATGCCGTTGAGTTTCTGTGCGTCGTTCGTCCGATATGGAGCCGTGATTTGGCTAAGGATGTTCTGGTTTCCGTGCTGGTGGGCCCAGCTTACGGCAGTCTGGACACCGGACTTGTTGATGCCGGAGTCCGCGAGGTTGCCGTAGGCGTCAAACATCGCCATCTTGCCGTTGTGGCCAGTTCCGACCTTGTCGGCCTTCTTGTTCAGTTCGGACGGGTCAACACCCCCACCACCGCCCATCCATGAGCGGAACTCGTCGAGAGTGACCTTACCGGTAATCTGCATTTGGCTGTCCAGGGCCACATAGGCGCCCGGTACATACCCGGCCCTCCAAGGCGGTAAATCTTTGATTCGGACTTGTTTCTCTGCCATACGGGTATCTGCCTAGCCAATAAAAGTTTCGTCCATAGTTTATAGTCCGGGCTCCGGGGCAAACGAAAAAGCCGACCGTGTTTCGGTCGGCTTCGTAAGTGGGAATTGTCCTGTTAGATGAGCGCCGGGACCTTGATGCCTGCGGCTTCGCAGAGGGCAATGGCTTCCGGGCCGCTGAGCTTGGCGACGGTTTCCTGGTCGATGCCTTCACCCAGGAGAGCCTGCTTTGCACCGCGGAACACGCCTGCGAGCTTGCCACCGAGACCCTTGTTCTGGCGGAGGGCCTGGCGGGTATGGGCAGCGAGGGACTTTGCACGGTCCTTGATGCCGACAGTGTTCTTGGCGATTTCGGCCTTGTCGAGGGCGGCGATGTCTTCGTCAACTTCGGGCTTGTTGCTTCCGGCTTCCTTGATCTTCTTGGCAGCCAACTGGGATGCGCGGTCTTCGATGACCTTGGCTGTGCTTTCGTCCTTCGGCTTGCCGTCTTCGCCGAAGAGTTCCGGGCGTGCCTTCTTGTACTTTTCGGTGATTTCGGCGACAGCGTCGGCCTTGATCTTGTTTTCGTCAACTGCCGGCTTGGCTTCGGTGGCCTGGCGTTCCTTGATGTCCTTCACCTTGTCGGTGCGGGACTTGTTGGCGTCGATGGTCTTCTGGTCGGCTTCGTTCTGCGCGGCTACCTTCTGTTCCTTTTCGGCCTTCTTTGCGTCGGCAGCAGCCTGCTTTACGCCGGCCTGGTAGTCCTTGAACGCGGTGTTGATGATGAGCTTCGCGTTGTCCTTGTTGGCGTTGAGGATCGCGACAATCTGCTCGACCGGCTTCTTGATGATTTCGTTCACGTCGGTGCGGCCTTCTCCGCCGTCACCTTCGGTCGCTGCTTCGATCAACACCCTTCCGCGGACGAGGTTGATTGATGCGACATCTTGCGGTGTCTTGGCCTGGCTTTCGCACATGCCGAGATAGTTCATGAACTTGCCGGCACCGGTCTTCGGCTGAACTCCCTCGAACAATGCGCCGCCAACGATGCCGGCGATTGCTTCGAGCTTCTGCTTGTCGGCCGGGTTTTGCGTAAGAGCCTGGAGCTTGCCCATTCCGGCGAAGAAATTCCTTGTATCCATTTTAGTCCTCGGATGTAGTGTTTTGACCAATAGTTTATAGGTTGGGCCGGAAAATTTCTATATTTATGGACATGAAGTGTGTCATTTTCAATAAGATCGTGTTTCACGACGTGGCCAGGTGGCTTGAAACGTGGGTGAAGGATGATATTGTGGTCGTTCTGGGCTACCATGCGGCACCGGCAGGCTGCACCATCGAGCATGTCCGTGCGGACAATCCGGGAAAGAAGATAGTGGTTTACCAGCTTGAACAGCTTTATGACGGGTCCCCCGTGATTAACGGCAGGTGCGGAGACTGGCTCAAGAAGGCAGACGAGGTGTGGGAGTTCGACCTTGGCAACAAGGCATACATGGAGAAGTATGGCTTCCACCCGAAATACGTACCGCTTTCGTTTACCGACCGCACGCAGGTGAACATGAGGCGCCCGGAGGAGAGGGACATCGACATCCTGTTTGTCGGCTTCCCGTCAACCTACCGTCTGCAGATGTTGCAGCTGATGATGTCGCGCTTCCAGTATCGGTTCACTACGATTCTGGGGACCGGGGTCTCGGGCTTGATGCTGGACGAGCTCATTTCCAGATCCAAGATTTTCTTGAATATCCATGCCAACGAGAACTACCATTGCCAGGAGCAGGTCAGGCTGTTCCGTGCAGTTTCGGGCGGATGCTGTGTCGTGTCGGAGCGCAGCCCGTTCAACGAATTCGGGAAGTCCATCGTCGAGTGCGGCTATCACGAAATTGGGCCGACGTGCCGGGAATTGCTGAAAAGCGGGGACTGGCAGAAGATTGCAATGAACGCGTCAGAAACCTACCGCGCCCATTGTCAAAACCGTAAGAAGGTTTAGGCTACCGCCCGTTCCTTCGCGAGCTCCTTGGCCTGCTTCTGTGCGGCTATGCGGTCCATGTGCTTCATTATCTTGATGAGGGCCATGATTGCATAGCGCCAGCCGCGCGCGGAGTCCCGGAGAAAGTGCACCATCGAGTGCGATGTCTCGTTGAGGCAGATGAAGTTTTCCGGGTGGTCGAGGTTGCAGTAGTTGAGCTCATCCATGTCCAGGTGATGCACAGTGTATTTGCTGTCGAGTTCTGCCCCGGTGACGGGGTCAAGGACCTGCATCGCCTTGAGTTTCTTGCGGAACTTGGTCCACCGGGCAGACGACCGGAACTTGGTCTTCATCTGCTGTGGCTTGCTGAAACGTTTCCGTTTGAATGGCTTCTTGCATGCAGCGCTCATAATCACCGCTCGGCTGTTCAAGAAAAGTTTAGGATAATTTGGTGCAGAAAGGAAAGGCGCCCGCGGTCGCGGACGCCATTTTCTTATTCCAACATGGACGGGGTGACGTGCCCGATCGGGTGGTCCTCGCCTCCGGTGCGTGCCATCAGGCGGCCTCCGGTTTCTCCTCCGGGCAGCGCCCACATGAGCGTCGGGGACGTGCGGTCGTCTGTCGGCGAGTGCTGGTCGGGAAGCGCGTAGCGAGTGACGTTGCGTGCCGGCCAGTCGAACATGTTGTAGAGGCCTGGACTGCCGATGCTGCCGTCGTCATATCCTTCGAGACCCGGTATGTCGATTACGCCCTTCCTTCCGAGGGCGCCGGTTGCCGGACGGATATACTTGCGGACACTCCAGATGTTCGCATGTTCGACCTTTGAATAATTAGATTTCTCAATAACGTCATTGTGTTCGCCGTTCACATTGCACGGGATGTTCAGGCCAATGCCACCTTCCTTGACCGACGCATACGGCTTGCGCAGCCTGGCCATGAGGGTAGCCTTCGGGCCGGATGACGCCTCCTTGTCCACGTCGTTAGCGAGGTCCGGGTTGAGGACGCCCGTATCGAGGAACGGGTTATCTTTGTAAAGAGCCGGGATGCAGGAGACATGAATGTCCATCGGGGAAATCATGCCGTATGGGACAAATTCAAGACCCTTGTATGAGTTTGAAATGTTGTCGCATGCGGAATTTGCCCAGATTTCGTGCTCGCCTTCCGCGGTCGGGAGCTTTTCCGAGAGCGCCCGGTTGCCGTAGAGTGGGGTGAGGTAGGTGGACGGGTATTGACGGTAGCCAGTCGTGAGCCAGCGCCCGAGCTTAGCGGAGAACGTAAAGCTCATATAGACACGGGTGTATGTCGCCTGGTTCTTGAACTCTGGTTTCAGGTCTTCGTCATTGTAGTTGACCCACATATACGGGGCACTTGACAGTGAAGCGATTACCTGGTTTTCATTGATTGTGAACCAGTCGGCGTTCGGGTCGAATGAAGTGTCGGGATTGTCACTTTGCGGATTTTTGATAAAATTATCGCAGACGAACCGGTTCATGCGGTCGCCATCGCTGCCTGCGGAGAGTTCGGCTTCCAGTTTGTAACGGTCATAGACGTTTGGATCGGTGATGGTGCTACCGTTGACGACAACCCTGTTGGACGAGTAGAAACGACGGCCGAACTTGGACTGCTGTAACGGGAGATACGTTTTGATTAGATCGGCGAGCGCACCGGAATGGGCGGTCTCGTTCGGCTGGAACTCGGAAATGAACGGCGTGCTGCTGCCGGTAGCCCACCCATATTGCCGGATGACGTCAGCCGGGAGAAGTTCATGCTGCGCACTCGAAAGTTCTTCCGCTGTGCCGACTGAGATGCGTGGTGCTTCGACACTATCAAGCGAAATCATTTCAACGAATGGGCAGAAAATTTGCGCAGACCCATAGTTGCCTACGGCGCGGTCAAATTCGCGCAAGTCTTCTGCGTAGTCAACTGTTTGCAGGTCGGCAAGCCGGCGGAGGTCGTCAAGCATGACGGCGATTGTCTTGTTTTTGATCCGGTCATCCTTCGTCAGCATGTCGGCGACTACTTCCACGAGACTGCGGTTGCACGGCTCATACTGAGTACCTGGCATACCGATGTCGTCATCGATCGGGGCTGCGGTTTCCTTTGGGATTGAATAGAGTGTCGCATCCTTGTAGTATGGCAGTTTGTCAATGTAGTCGCGGAACGGTGCACGGAACCCTTCCCATGCTGGGGAAGCAGAAGCTGCCTCGTAGTCGAAGAATGCGTTGACTAGGAGTGACGGCATTGTCTTGGGTTTGTAGAGCCACATGTCATCGCCGACACCGTCGAGTACGAAGGTGTCGTAATCGTTTGTGACGTTTGAGTCGCGTTTGAAGAAGTTTCCATTTTCTGGGAACGCGCCTTGCGGTTCGATGCCGACATCGATCGCGGTTTCTTCCGACGAGAATACTGGATTGTAGCTCAGCCGGAGACGGAGCTTGGAGAAGTCTTCGATTAGCTGCTGGTATGCCTTTGCTGCCTGGCGAACCGGGTTGCCAGAAACATCGGGCACCGTCTCCTTGTTTGTTGCGGGCATCTTCACGCGGAGGCGGTAAGCGATTGCGCTCTCGCTTCCAGCAGGGCCCGCATGGTTGTCGCCATCGTCGCGGTCACCGGCGCCTGCTGCGTAGGTGAGTGGGACATCGTCCACACCGAAAGCGAGAACGCCGTCCTTGTGGGTAATACGGGAGAAATCATCGAAGTCACCGGGGTTTGCCGGGTGGTGGATGAGGTCATAGTTGGCTCGCCATGCGCGGTCCGTGATGGAGTCAGTGCCTTCATCGGCCCACATTGTCATTGCTTCCGCGATGGAATTGAGGCGCTTTCTTCCGCTGAGTTTCCACTGGAACGTATTGGTTGCGCCCTGGAATACTGTGGCGAGAAGGTAACGCTTGTCACCTCCAGGGAAATGTGTTCGGGTAGTGTCGGTCGAATCGTCGGAGAGGGAGAAGAGACGGTTGTATTGTTGGAGCGTACCCTCTTCGCCATTGCCAGCATCGTCTGCCAGCAATTCCGGGGTTCTCGTGCGAATGCCGGTATTTAATGTGGATGGGTTATTGCAGTCAACTTCCTGGTTGAGACGGACAAACACGACGCCACATACGGCTACGTTGCCGATGTCGAACCGACGGTCGGAAACGCTCCACGGGAAGTCCCCGTTGACCGTAATCGTGGTCGGGGCCGGGTCTTCGTCGCTCGGGTAAGTTTCTGCCGTGGCTATGCCATCTACCCATGCTTCAGCCGGTTCCATCGCAGAGTTGGTCAGGTGAATGCGTACCGGGAGGGAGACGCCGGTCACGCTGTCGTGGTCGCCTTCCTTGTCCGGGTTGTGGACAATCGGCTCCCCGTTCAGGTCGCGGATTGCTTCCGTGGTCTTGAAGGTGAACGAACCAGAACCGATGTTGAGGTCAGTAATCGGGTAGCGGGTGGTCGAAAATTCCTGGAATCCGCCGCACACGTAAACGCGCGGCTGGGTGATGAGCGCATAGTAGCCACTGAGGTCCTGGACATTTCCTCGTCTGAATGCCTGTTCAAAACTGAGGTTTTCAAGTGCGACTTCAATCTCGCAAGTGTCGCCATCCTTCGTGGAGAGCGGGGCTGGGATGTGGATGAAGGTCGGTTTAACGATGATCGGTGCATTGTCGTCTTTCGGCTTGAGCTCGTTATAGATGGTGACCACATGGCGGTTGCACTCGTACCGGTCGATATTGCCTTCCCCGTCGTCTTCTTCGTAGTCGAGGTTGCCTACCGGGTATGCGTCACCCGGTATATGTGCTCCCTCGCGCAATAACGTAATACTGTTGTTGCTTTTAACGTCGCTGAACACGCCCTTCGGGTTGTCCGATGGGTCGTATTTTGACGCGCCGGTAAACGGCCAGTCCCTCGGGAGGGCGGGCTCGTTGGTCATGTCCACCTTGGCGTCGCTGTTGGAGCCGTAGCCCCAGTGGATTACCGGGTGGCTGGGTTCCTGCTCGTATGCGGGGGTGCCGTCGTCCATCTCCGCGGTAACCGCTGCGCCGGTTTCTCCGGTGTAGTAGCCGCCGAGGCCGAAGTTCTCGATGTTCACCACGGAACCCTTGGCGTTGGTGAACGGGGTGGAGCCCGGATAGAGGAACCAGTTCACGAAGGCGCCGGCATCGCGTTCCGTGCTGTATGCGTTCTTGGAAATTCCTTCCGTGCTGTCCTGGACGAACCCGAACACTTCCTTGTCGCTGTAACCCTTGCGGAAGTGCGGGATGTTCTTCACGCCGTTGCATGCCCAGACGTTGTCGTCCACTCGCGGATCGGCAAACGGGTTATGCTCGGGGTTGGACATGTCGTCAATTTCGACATACTGGTCCTGCATCGTCCCGTCGATAATGTCCTGCGGCATGTCGGAGATTCGGATAAAGCTGTATGTATCGGTGTCTGCGTCCTTCGTGAGCGAGTAAACGCCGTTTCCGGTGTTCTGTGCGGTGAGCGACACGACTGTATCGTCGCCGACACCTATTTCGACATCGACCGTGTCGCGGCCAACATGCGTCACCGTGCATCCGGCGGGGATGTCGATGAGGAAGGTCGTGGTATCGGTAGTCGCGTCGTAGGCGACCTGCTCGACTTCCGCCACGGTTACTTGCAGGGCGGTTCCTTCGATGTCGGAACCGGGCGCTGCGACCGGGGTGAGGCGGTCTATGGCGGGCGCGGTTGCGCTGAAATCGCCGAGAAGGGTGAACATCAGCTTGTCGTCCACCTTGTCGATGCTTTCCACCGGGATGCGGAACTTGCCGTCCGAGTAACGGACTGTCTGGCGGAACACGATGTCCGCCTGCGTGTTTTCGTACTTGACGCCGTATGACTGCTTGACGAACGGCGGGTTGTTTGCGCGGTCGTAGTCGTCGCTGCATGTCGGCTCGTTCGGGACGCCGGACTGGTTCACTTCCGGGAACCCGATAGGGCTAATCTCGATGTTGCCGTTGTCCTTGACGATGATGTCGCTCTGCGGCCAGTTGACGTAGCTGGCGATGCGGTCGCTTTCCGCGTCATATTCGCTCTTGAACCCGGAGATGTAATGGCCGAGCCAGGTTTCCGCGTTGAAGTCGGTAGTGACAGTGTCTTCCGCCGCATCGACTATCTGGAACCCGTTGGCCACCGCATATAGTTCGACCGTATCGGGAACGTCGATGATGTCGAAGAAGATGCCTTCCGCGGTTGCGCCCATGTCGTCCACAGGCAGGGTGATTGTTACCGACTGCTGGGGATTGACCGTGAACGGTTCCTTGCGGTATGTGCCGTCGATGGACACGTTTACGGTGAACGGGCGGTCAAGGAGCGTGCCGTTGCTGTGGGCGGCGATTGCGAAGTTGAATTTCAGGAATTTTCCGTCGTCGATACTTTCCGGCATCGCGGCGAATTTGAGGGCGGCCTTGCGGCTGCCGATGGAGCCGGTAGTGCGCCGGCGGAACGTCATGCAGACGTAGTATGGCTGTACGGAACCCATGGGGAGCCGGTCGCTGGGCCAGGCTACCGACACGTCGGTATCGGTGCCGCTACGCAGCACTGCGTCGCCCGCCTTTGGGAGGTCTTCAAAAGTGGCGTTTCCGCCAATCCACAGATCGATGCTGGCCATTGGTTCCGTCAATTCTAGTTACTGTCCCTAGTTTATATCCGCCAGGGGGTCGGAGGAAGGTTTCAGACTATAAACTACGGATGTAAGACTTACGGTAACCAAATGGCAGGTAAAGGAATTAACAAGCGCATCATTGAACTTGACGAGTTTGCCAGGAACGGTGACGTAGACCCGGACGTAAACATCGACCGCCTCCAGAACGACTGGCCCGACAATGACCAGCCGTGGAGCGCCAACTGGTGGATTCCCCTTGACTGCAAGCCTGTGGACGGTGCTACCGACCCGGAAGACCACGGGACGCTGCGGTTGCCGTTTTCCCGCGTCGCCATGCTGGACCAGTCCGGCAAGGTGCCTAACGCGATGCTTCCTGGCTATGTTGACGAGTGGGTGCTTGGCGAAATGACTATCAAGACCGGGACGGGCGGGGCGGAAACGCAATACCTGTTCCACCCGACCGATGGGAGCGGCCCCGATTACGAGTGCCCGGTAATTACTCCGGGTTCGGACCACAGGAAGCCGGAAGGCCGGTTTGTGTATGTCGCGAGGAAGGTTACTATAAAGGATGCGGAGGGCCACGAACGGGTTATCGTTGACGGGTCAACCACTCCGTCCGAAGTCCAGTATCGCTATCTGGAAACTGCTGGCGGGAGCGGATATTTCTCTCCAATTCCCCAGACGATGGTATTGAAGGATGGCCGTGGCACGCTCGTGAACATTGGCGATGCCGACCAGGAAGTTGACATCAATATCGGCACACCGCAGAACAAGGCGAGCGGTGAGACCAACCCGCTCGCAATCGCTAACCAGGGCGGTAAGGACAAGCTGGTCCACTGCAATAGCGGAGTGACTGCCGGAACTTACACAGTTCTTCGAAAGAACGACAACGTAACCGTGCTGTCAGACATGGCGATTGACGCACAGGGACATGTGACCGGGTTTGTTGATAAGTCGGGAACACCGAGCATTGCGGATTACCTGAATTACTGTCCGACCACGTCAAATTATGGGTATCGGCATGGTGTGAAGGATGGCGTGGAATATAATCATCTGTTCCCCCCGACGACCGATGACAGGTCGGTGCTTGAAGTGGTGGCCAACACAAACGCCATTAACAATTTCAAGGGTGGACATCACTATCAGATAAGCATGGACATCCAGTATGATGTGGCCAGTTTGGCAGCGGAGTTTGCTCGTTTCTCATCATATATCCAGTTTACCTCCGATCTGCAAGAGACCAAGTTCATGCTTGGTGATAGCGTGTTGAATTTGGCAATCCAGTACCCGCAATTCATCCACATTGACGCGGTCGTCAAGGTTCCCGGAAGCGGAACCACGTCGGGAACGCTGGGGTATATGTTTGGATTGCCGGATGACGATATGCCATTCCCGTCCGATGGCGGCTATACTAACCGGAAGGATGACAGCACCCGAGTTGTGCGCTATTCCATCCGCGAACTGATCTAGGAAACGGCAACCAGCCTTACCTCTTTTGTGTCCCAGTCGCACCCGCCTGGGACACTTTCTTTTATCGCATAAAGCAGGCCCTTGTTCTGCAGTGCAATGACATATTCATGGGATCCCGCGACGAGGTCGTAGATTAGTTCCTTGTTCACGGGGAACGTCATTTGCTGTTCGCGCTTTACCTTTGCCGTCTCGACAGTGTCTTCTTCGTCGATGCGCCATTCGTCGGAAACGGAGAGTTCCCCTTCGTACAGGTCGTCCGGCGACGGGTTCATGCCCAGCGCGACGAGGGTCGTGCTTGCCTTCTGCACCCGCCGTTCGATCACGTCGTTGATGCGGGCCTCGTATTCAATCAGGTCGATTGTCCTGAATTGCACGAAACGCGGGGTTTCCGAAAGAGCTTTCTTGTAGTATTCCTTCAATTCCGGTGATAGCGATGCCGGGTTCAGTTCATCAAACGAGTTGAAACGGTCGTTTTCGCCCCAGCACCCGCGGTCACCGAGGATGATGTGCTTGAAGTCGATGGTAACGGGGCCATTGCCGGCGAGATGCCATTCATTGGTGCCCTTGTCGCGCCATTCGGCGTATAGCGATATGTGAAAACTCATTGGGAAGCCTCCGTTTGTGGGTAAAACTATATTTTCGGGCACCTTGCTGCAAGTTTTTGCTATATTTCCTTGCATGGAAAAGGAAATTACTGCATCCGGCGAGAAAATCGCCATCATTGGTGACCTCCACCTGTCTCCGAAGTGCGAGAACGCGTCCATCCGTTCTGCCGTCGTGGGTGGCCAGGAGGCGTTTATCGACAAGTTGGTAGCTGACCTCCACGAACAGGGCATCAAGAAGGCCGTGTTTTGCGGCGACCTGTTTACCACGCGCACGTTTATCTCGGTTACCGGCCTCGAATACGCAATCGACCTGTTCAGGAACAAGCTGAAGGATATCGAGTGCTATGTCATCGCGGGAAACCACGACCTCGCGTATGAGAACAGTGCGGAAAGCACTTCCATCAGGTTCCTCGATCTGCTCCCGAATGTGCATGTCTTCGTCGATACGATCGGCAAGGCAAAGCTCGCCGGCAAGCAGTTCTTCTTCGTCCCGTGGATTGTCACCCCGGAGAAGGAGATCGAGGTGCGCAAGTGGCTCGAAAAGCTGGCTACGAAGCCCGCGGCGACCCGTGCGAACACGGTCATTGTCGGGCATTTCGACATCTTCGGCGCCCTCATGGAAGCGGGGCAGATGTCCCCGGGCGGTATCGAGCCGGACAAGTTCACCGACGCAGTGGGCCTCACGATTTCCGGCCACTACCACTGCCGGTCCGAAATTGTCAGGACCAATTCCAAGATTGTGTATGCGGGTAGCCCGTATCACCTGTCCTTCGCCCATGTGGGGACGGATTGCGGCTATTACATCTACGACGGCAACGAGATGCAGTTCGTGGAAAACACGGTTTCCCCGCGCTTCATCGACATCACCGACACGGAATATGTCGACGAGGAGACCGGCGACCTCTCCAAGTGTCTCGTCCGCCTGTTCCTCAGCAGGGAAAGTTCCGACGCCGAGCAGGTTGTCCTGAAGCATTCCATCGAGCAGCACAAGCCGCTCCACATCAAGACCGTCCCGTATGGTGCCTCCGACGACATCGAGGATATTCGTATCGCCGATGACGAGGAGACCAGGAAGCTGCTCAATGCCGACCAGTTCGGCATGGCCGAAATGTATCTCGCGAAGCATCCTGAAAAGTTGCCGACACTTCACTCCGGCAAGGACCCTGTAAAGGAAATCCTCCGGTTCCTGTCCGAATATGGGGACAAGAAGTAGCATACTCGTAGATGCGGTCGCTACCTTAGCGATGCGGGACCCGGGGCTTCTCCGGGTCTGGTCGCTTATTCATCCTGTCATTGACGACAGGTCTGACATAGCGTACAAGTCAAGGATTGACGGAGACCACCTGGCCTTCGTGTATAATCCGGCGCTGTTGGAAAAGGTGGGTTGCCGGATGGCTTCCCGCTTCGTCTACATGGAGTGCCTGCGCCTCCTGCTCGGGCACTACGACAAGCGCAGGAAGCCGGACATGGCCATCTGCAAGCTGGCGAGCGACATAGTCACCGGGACGATTACGATGCGGGCCATACCGCCCGACGGCGAGACGGGGAGCATCACTAGCCTGGTGCCGACATACGACAAGTATGTCAACGTGCTTGCCCGGCATCGCATCAGCTACCCGAACGAGAACTTCACGATAGAAGCCATCTACGACGCCCTGATGGAGGAGAACGAGACAATCCCCGAACCCATCGCTGACGCCGAGAAGGAAAATCATGGCCCGGACGGCGAGCCGGACGATAAACAGCAACCTCCCGACGATAGCCGGGAAAGGAAGGACGACCCCGATGAAAGCAAAACTGGCGAAACTGATAAAGCTGATGGCGGAAGCGATGGCGGAGATGGTGACGGTGAACTACCTGGCGAGCGTGACGGGTCTCCCTGCGATCCTGATGGACCTGATAACTCTTCGGATGGACCGGAAGAACAGGATGAAGCTAACGCTGTTGGCGGGTCTGCTTGCCATGGCGACGGTGACGGCACGCCGTCACGGGAAGAAATTATCCAGGACGTTTTTAGATACGTGCCGCCTGATGGCGCATGGAACGGAACCGACGACACCGAGTCCCAAATCCGAAATATCGTTGACGAGCTTAAACGCTCGGGTTCACTCCGAAAAATAGTGGGGGCGTCGCTGCTCGGCGCTGTCCTGCACCGGTTCGACAATGCGGTCAAGAAGGTGAAGAACACGCTGCGCCGGTTCACTACGAGCGTGGCCAGTACCCATACGGAAGAGAGCTGGATGCGCCCGAACCGCCGTTATGACGACGACATGCCCGGCTACAGGACGGTTTCCCGTCCGAGGGTCCTGCTTGCAGTGGACGTATCGGGGTCGATGGAGATCAATGTCCAGAAGGTAATCGACATCCTGCGCCAGGTGCTGCGGGTGTTCGACCTGGACGTGTGCTTCTGGAACGAAAGCTGTACCGTTCCAGTGCAGGGGAAGATTGGCATGGTCCAGGTCCCGTCACCGTTCGGCGGAACCCACCCGGAGTGCGTCATGGAACTGGTGCGCGAAGGCAGGACGAGGTATGACGGGTTTGTCTTTGTCACGGACTGCGACTTCACATGGATGGAACGCCCGCCCGAGTGGAAGAAGATTGCGTTCATCCGCATGCCGAGCATAGACTTCGGCGACATGCCGTGCAATTTCCCGGACTGGAGTATATTCCAGATAGATAGCGAGGAAATTGGTGTATGACATTGCAGCCCACGTAAGTTTTTTGTATATTTTAAACAGGAGAACCGAACATGGTCAGAAAAGACGATACCAACATTTTAGTGCTTGGCGACATTCATTTGGGTGTTGACTACAACGGGAAATACAATACGAAGGCACAGTTTGAAGCTATAATCAACCGGGCGCACTCCACTTTGCCGTCCGGGTACGATGCTGTCGTGTTTAACGGGGACCTCGCGAGCGAGGACGCTCCGTTTGAAGTTTACCACCAGATTTTGAAGCAGGGTAAGAAGCTGTGCAAGCCGGAAGGACGGGTGTTCGTTACACCGGGCAACCACGACAACCGCGAAGCGCTTTCGCAGGCATACTCGTCGATCAACCCGGAAGACTTTCACGAAGCGATGAACTTGAAGGTTCCGGGAAAACAGTTCACCCATATCCATGTCGGAAGCCTCACTGTCGTCCTGCTGGACAGTGGCGATGGCATGCCGATGGAAGGCATCGCCCGACTGGGCAAGTTCGTGCATGTGACGAACAGTTCGTTCAACCGTCAGGACACCGTGCTGTTTACACACCGTCCGTTCGTATGCCCGGGACATCTCTATCACCGTTTCATGAACGACAAGATGCTCCCCGCCGAAATGGGTGAATATGTGGAGCAGTACATCGGGACCTATGTCGCATCCCACCTGCACTGCGATTCCAGGTTCGAGACCCGCGGATTTGTCGCCGCGGTCACGCCGGGCATCCAGTGCCAGATTGATCCGTTCAGGAAAGAGTTTGACGGCATTTCGATGCCGGGCTTCATGGTACTGTCCGCGTCCCGCCATTGCAACGCGACCATCGACTTTGATACATTCTATGTGGAGGAACCCAATGAGTAGTTCGCTCGAAACCGAAAACAGTGTAACGAAACATCCGCCGGTTGACGAAGAAATCAAGCAGCGTGTCCTTGATTATTTCCGCAAGGCGAAAGCCCGCGGCGACAAGTTCGACTGGGAAAAACGATTGCCCTCCGAGTATGAGAATAATCCGCTTCTTACCGATGCGGCAAACGCCCAGGCGAAGCGGGATTTCTTGGAATTTAACAAGGGTCTCAAAGCCACGTTTTACTTGCGCCAGTATTTGCCGAAGGATGTTACAGATTCGACTTGCGACGACGTATATGCGTCCATGTCGTTGCACAGGTTTTCCAATCGCGCACCCGAACTGTTCGTGTTTATCCTCATGAACCGCATCAAGGACGCCAATACGGATCCGTCTGGCCGTCCGATATTCCATGGGCGCGTGACCGAGAATTACACATTCGACGGTTCCGATTTCTCGTGGTTTGACGAAATTTTACCTGCACCAAAGGATTGACAATGGCAAAGACAACCAAGAACGACAAGCTCACGGAAATGCTTGCGAAAGAGAAGATCGAGTGCTATGCCGACGGCATCGGTAACTTCGGCTATACCTTCAACGGCTATTCCCTCGGCGGCTACACCGACGGCGACCCCGCGGTTTCCGTTTACTTCAAGTGGATGCTCAACGGGAAGCGTGGCGACAAGAAGGAAAAATACTGTTCTGCCGATACCCTCATGGGTTCGGAAGCAAAGACCTATCCTCGCGAAGAATGGGAACACATGAGCCCGAAGGCAATCGCTGCCGTTATCATCGAAGCGAAGCAGGCATTGCTGAAGGAATACCCCCTTGCGAAGAAGTTGAAGCAGTCCCCGACGGATGGCCCTATCCGCAGGAACCTTCTCGTCGTCTTCGAAGGCGTGGACAATTCCGGCAAGACGACGATTTCCAAGCGCCTCCGCGCGAAGATGCCGTGGTTCCACTGGTCCAAGGAACCCCGGTTCAGCACGAAGTATGCCGACTACCTCAATTCCGCTGCCTTCAAGGGGAAGGATGCGGCCCGCGAAGTCAAGTATCTCCGCGGCCGTCTCGAACAGCAGGAGTTCTACAACACCTGCCCGGTGATGCTCGACCGTTATCTCTGGACGGGTCTCGCATACGCCAAGACGTTCTCCCCGAGCATCTTCAACTTCTGCGAAGCGCTCTACACGGAGTTCGAAATCTTCAAGAAGCCGGACATCATCTTCTACATGCGCACCCCGCTGGCCACCTGCTATGACCGCGAACCCGCCTTGAAGAAGACCCCGGGTCGTCTCGAACGCATCGAGAAGGCATACGACGACACCAAGGCCCTCCTTGCCGACAAGGTCCCGATCGTGGAGGTCGATGGCCGCATGTCCATCAAGGAGTGCGTGGACTTCTGCTATAACGAAATCGTGAGGCGGTTCCCGGACCAGACGGTCGTCAAGTAAGTCTGTAGCCATAAGAAATCCGTTGTGTGTACAACCTGTTGATACGCAAAAAATACACAATATTTTGTGCTTTTCAGCAAAAAATGGGTTGTCACATGACGGGTTTTTGCTATATTTCAGTAAGGAAAATGTAATACAGCACACTACGTATGCAACCGATTAAAGAAACTCCAGCAGTCGCAATGTACATCAAGGACATCGCGAAGACAACACCACTGACGAGGGACGAGGAGGTCGTCCTCACTACCTTGGCCAGACAGGGCAACCGCGCGGCCAGGCAGCGTGTCATGGAGGCAAACATGAGGTTCGTCCTGGGTGTCGCGCTGACATACAAGACTTCCCCGCTCGGTGTCGGCGACATGGTGAACGAGGGAATGATGGGTCTTTCCCGGGCAATCGACAAGTTCGACCCGAAGACCGGCATGAAGTTCATCAGTTACGCTGTGTGGTGGATCCGTTCATACATCGGCAAGGCGATTAACGAGTACGGATATTCCGCAATCCGCCTTCCCGCGAACAAGTATAAGAAGCTGTTTACGTCTATGACCACCGGGGACACGTCCAAGCTGAACAAGCAGGAAATCGAGATGCTTCCCCTGATGTATCGCCCGTCGAACCTGGACATGCCGGTCGATGGCGACTCCGATACCAACCTTAGCGAGATGATTGGGGACCCGAACTCCCTCAGTGCAATCGACAGCCTCGACGCTGCCGAACGCGACATGCTCGTGAAGGAACTGCTTGGCGAGATGTCGGAACCTGCCCGAAAGGCGGTTGAGCAGCACTTCTTCGAGAACTGCTCGTCGGATGAACTCCAGATGGACTTGAAATTGAGCCGCGAACGCATTCGCCAGATCAAGAACCGTGCGATTGACAGGCTTCGCAATTCCCGGACCCAGCATGACAGCCGGGTGGGGGAACTACTTCGCGAGCTCGCCACTTAGCTGTTTCTGCGTCGGTATTACTACCTTAGACAGTGCTGATGTCATGGAACTTGATTCCAGTCGGGCGAGAGCTTTTTGCTCCGCCTTTACTGCATCGTCGCCCATTGCCGCGATGGTGCGGTTTGCTTCCAGGGCGATGCCGTTGGAGAATTCCAGTTCGAGGCCGTTGAGGAAGCCGAGCGGCTTGACTTCACCATAGAACATGTCGTTGTTGACATAGTACAGGCACCAGCAGGTGGCCATGACGTGGTCGTCGTTAGTGCCCGCACTGGAACCCCAGGTGTTCTGGGTAAGCCGTGTAAATGTCATGAACTCGTCGATTGTCTGCTTGTCGTGGAGTTTCAGGTAGCCTCGTTCCACATACAGTTTCGCGAGCATGACCGCCTGCTGCTTGATCTGGTTGTTCACCCACAGGCCGCGGAGTTCGTCGTCGTAGTTCTGGATATTGTCGTAGCCAATCGGCTCGTTGAATAGCACGCCGTATGCACGGGAACCCGGGCCGTTGTATTCGAAGGTCAGCGGCGGGTTTCCGTAGACGGACAATAGTTCGGCAGCGCATTTGCAGAAGTCTTCGATAGTGACCTTGTTGCTGGACAGCACGGCGACCTGTTCCAGCTCGATGTTGGACTTCGCGAGCATGATTTGGAGGACGTGGTTGTCCTTGCGCATACCGTATGACGGGTCGAGCGCGGCGACATAGACCCAGCCGCGCCGTTCGATTTCTGCCGGGTGTATCGGTTCCATGTATATGCGGAGGTCGTTCTGCTCGAACCCGGAAGGCAACGAGACGTATGGCAGCTGAAGTGGCTCGTCCGGTTTCAGTTTTTGCAGTATCTTGAAGTCGATAAGCGTGATGGCGGACCCGATGAACTCGCACTCGTATTCCTGCCTGAAACGCATTTCGCCGATACGTTCCAGTTCGTGCTGGCCCCATTCGGGAGTTCGACCCGGAACCTCGTGCCAGAGCACCACAGAACGGACATACTTGTTTTCTAGGTCGTCGCGCGATGCGGTCTTCTCGTCCACGGCCTGTTGCCACATCTCGTAGAAGAAATTCATGCCCGCCGGAGTGGACGTTATGATGATGCGGCTGGTCTTACCTGACGTGATAGTCGGCATCACGGATGCGCAGAATTCGCTCGCCATCTTGGGGCGGAGGAACGCAAATTCGTCGAGGTAGAGGAGGTTGAGGGAGTAACCACGGACACCGTCCGGGGTCGTTGCCGCGATGAGGACGCGGGTCTTGGTGGTGAACTCCACCGACAGCTTGTTCCAGAGCGTCACGCCGGGCTGCATCCAGAACGGGAGGGCAAGGTAGGTTTCTCGGAACTGCTGGAGCTGTTCCTTCGCGAGGGACAGCTTGTTACCGAGCATCATGATGGTCTTGCGCCGCTTGAACACGGCGAACCAGAGGATGAACGCGCGGACGACGGTGGACTTACCCACCTGGCGGGACCACTTGTTGATATTGAAACGGTATTTGAGGAAACGGAGGATTGCCTCTTTCTGGTATGGATAGAGCTTCATCAGCTGGAAGCCGTTGTCCAGTGTGTTGATGTAAACGTAGTGCTCGATGAAGTATATCGGGTCGTTGACACACTTCTTGATTTCGTCGAGCATCCACAGTTTCATCTCGACTTTGTCGCGCGAATCGCGCAGGTTGTCTATACCGTTGAAAGGCATCCTTTTCTAGTGTCTCCTAGATTGGCATGGTCCGGCACAGCTCCTTGTTGCCGGGCGTCCACACGAACCATGCGTGGCACATTGTAGTGGCCCATCGCTTGCCGTTCTCGTCGGTGGGCTGGCCGTTGTTCCATGTCGGCATGCGCTTCGAGAACGGGAAGCAGTATGCCGGTGGATAGTTTGTCAAGTCGTCCTTGCGTTTCTCGCCTTCCCAGTATTGCACTTTGAGGAACATGGCGAGGATGCCGGTGTCCGACAGCAGGGAGCGGCATTTCTGCACGAACTCCAGCGCCATCGAGTAGGGAGGGTTGCTGACGATGAGGTCGAATTTCTTGCCCGACAGGTCGGCGGACAGGAAGTCGTGGACGATGGTTCCTGGATAGCCGCGGTCCACTATGTCCATGCAGGTAGTTTCCGTCACCCCCGGGAAGAGGTTGAGCGTCCGCCCGGCGATATTGCCGTTACCGACGCAGGGTTCGAGAAATGACTTTGGCGCTTCCGGGCAGGCGCCTACCGTTTTCAGCGCATCGAACAGTTTGGTCACCGCTTCCGGGTCGGTTGCATAGAAGTCGTTGTCGACACGTCCGTTTTCCGGGTTCCCCCCGGCCAGTTTTCCACCTTGCATAGTTATCCTTGGATGATGTATTTTACGGCTGCACACAGGAAGGTTGCCAGCACCGCCAGCGCAGGCATGCCGAGGGCGGTGTACCAGAAGGCGCGGCGGAAGGACCAGGTTTCCGTTTCGAGGTGATATATCTTGATAGTGCTCATGGCTATCATGAATTCGAGACGAACGAAAATCCCCGCAAGTTGCAGGGCGTTGACATAAGGCTGGTTGTATTTAGGCAGATCTGCTATCATGGGAGCCCCTTGGTTATGGGCTGAAACTAGGTTTTTGGGCGGGGTTTCCTTTCCTCGTGCAGGATGTCAAGCAGTTCCTGCGGGACCCATTTGTCAACCAGTTCCTTCACTTCGGGGCTGGCTTCCATGTAGCCGTAAGGTGCATACATCCTGAACTCGAACGAGGATGCGATGTCGTCGATGACGGTCTGGCGCTTCTCGGGAGGGAGGACGTAGCGTTCGGGTTCGCCGTTCGGCGAGTAGATTGGATCCATGAAGCCGTCCCGGAACAGGCTGACAAGCTGCAACAGCCACTTGCCGTCCTTGCCCTCGGGGCGTTCATCATAGAAGTCCCATACCAGTTCGGTGTGGGCGATCGGGTCGTATTCCAGGGATACGTGCGGCCCCTCGAACAGGGCGTTCCCGAAGCAGGCGGCTGCGCACTCGCACAGGGCCTTGCGGGAACACTCGCTCAGGTTTGCCTTCTTGATGTATTCCTGGAACTTGCCCATTAGAAGCCGCCCATGAAGTCGTCGTCGCCGAACAGCTGGGCGCCGGAACCGCGGTGGGCGGACCAGAGGGCGTTGCCCTTGATCTTGCCGGTGTCGCGACCGGTCTTGTTGCCTTCCTTGTCCGTCTTGTCCATCGTGGAGACGCGGACGTTGTTCGCGTAGTCGCGGAGCTGCGGGGCGAGGTTCTTGGCGATGAACTCGGTGAACTTGTTCGGGTGGACGAACCACTTGGTGATGTCGCCTTCATTGACCTTGTCGAGACTGCCGAGCGGGATTTCGTTGATCTTGTCGGCGGCAGTCTTTGCGAGCGCGGTCATGATGCTGTTGCCCTGGTGGGCCGGATAGCCGGAGAGCACGGCGAGCGTATCGAACGTGCCGCTTTTCGGCTTGCCGACTGCGCGGAGAATCCACTGGTAGTTCACGGCGTATTCACCGCCCTTGTACTTGCCGAGGGTGTTGCTGTTGTCAACTTCGAAGTTGCGGACGTAGACCTTGGTGGACTGGGCATAGGGGCCGAGGGCAGCCTGGACCGCTTCCGCAATCTTCGGGAGGATTTCCTTGTCGTCGGTGTCGATTGGCTGGATTTCGTAAACGCAGCCGTTGGACTTGATGTCCCCTTCGAAGGTGAACGAGACGTTTTCGTCGAACTCTTCGCCAGTCGCATCCTTGATTGCACCCTGGATGCGCGTAGTGACAATCATCGCGTGGTGGCGGTCGCCCGTATAGGCGATGATGATGCCCGGGTAGTTGTTGGCGTTGAGCGTGTTGTAATAGTAATCGTAGGTTTCCTTGACCGTGCCGTCGGCTGCTTCAGGTTCGGGTTCCTGGGTGGCCTTCTTGACCGGACGGCCGGACGAGGCTTCCTTCTTCGGTGCCGGTTTCGGGGCCGGGGCTGCCGGGACCGGCATCATCGTGTCGGCGTAGGTCTTGAGGTGGGCGAGCGCGTCGTTGAACCCGCCGAGGATGCCGTGGACAGGGGCGATTACGTCACTGCCTGCGCCATAACGGGCGTTGTCTGGGTCGTAGATGCCGCCACGGATTTCTTCCAGCTTCGCGATGTGGCGGTGGAGGTCGCGCGGATCGACGTCGCCCTTGCCGACGAGGTCGTTGAGGAGGCCAATCGTGTTGCCGATGTCTTCCTTGGCGAGGGAGAACTTCTGCTTGCCGAACTTGTTGTC
>Ga0310696_10002055_pt1 | contig 27535 bp, 25 predicted proteins | sample AusTroGonzalo_MG_4_FD_203885 | JGI IMG/M metagenome (GOLD analysis project Ga0310696, IMG submission 203885) | Bovine rumen microbial communities from tropical cattle in Woodstock, Queensland, Australia - Gonzalo_02 (v2) (version 2) | ecosystem: Host-associated > Mammals > Digestive system >...
GCCCCGGCGGGACCTTTTTTCTTTTTCCGGAGACAGCCCATGCTCTGCTATCTGAACATCGGAAACACGCATACCCAGATCCTGACCTTCGACAACGTGGAAGGACGCTGCCGGACAGTCGCAACGGACGACTTTTCGCCGGAGCTGATCCCCCCGGGCGCGGACGTCGCCGCCGCATGCGTCGTCGGGAGACTGTTTCCGGTCCTGGCCGGGCTCAATGCCCGTCTTGCCACGCCGGAGGCCGCGTCGAAGTCCGTGGACTTCTCCGCCGTCGACGCGTCCACGCTCGGACAGGACCGCGTTGCGAATGCCGTTTTTTTAGCCGCAAAGGCTCCTCTCCCGGCGGTCGCGCTGGATTTCGGCACCTGCATCACCGCCGAAGTCGTCGATGCGAAAAGGCGTTTCCTCGGGGGCGCGATCTTCCCCGGACGGACCCTCGCCCGCAAGGCGCTGCATTCCTATACCTCGAAACTTCCCCTCGTCGACCTGGCGCCCGATCTGCCCCCCTGCCCCGCGGCAAACACCGTCGACGCCATCCGGGCCGGCACGGACGCCGCGGCTGTCGACGCCGTGGCCGGTTTTCTCGCGCGCCTGGAAAAGGTCCTGGGATGCCGTCCCGCCGTTTATGCGGGCGGCGGCGACGCGGCTTTTTTCATGGGACAGCCCGAATTGTCCGGCATGATCCGCACGGAAAATGGGCTGACGCTGTCCGGCCTGCGGATCATGTTCCCGTGTCCCTGTTCGACACACGGATGAATCGAGGGCACGCATGAGGATCAAGATCTGCGGCATTCGGAACGAAAACGATTTGCGTGCGGCACTCTCCGCTTCGCCCGATGCCGTCGGATTCCTCGTCGGACAGGTTCACCCGTCACCCGATTTCATCCTCGCGTGCACGGCGCGGCGGCTCGCCCGTTCCCTGCCGCCGTTCGTTCAGCCGTGGCTGGTCACGCATTATTCCAAGCCGGAGGAAGTCATTGAGCTTTCCGAGGACGCCGCCGTGTGGAACATCCAGCTCCATGGCGCATCCACGCCGGAAGAAGTCTCCGTCATCCGCGACGCCCTGCCGCCCTGTGCCAAGCTCGTGATGGCGGTTCATCCCGAACCGCAGGACTCCTTCCGCGAATACATGGATTATCTCCCGTTCATCGACGCTTTCCTGATCGACACGCTCAATCCGAAGACCGGACAGGTCGGCGGCACCGGCCTCGTCGGCAACTGGACGCGGGCTGCCCGGTTCGTGCAGGAATCCCCTGCTCCGGTGATTCTCGCCGGGGGACTCACTCCCGCCAACGTCGCCCGCGCCGTCGAACGCGTCCGCCCGTACGCCGTGGACGTGAATTCCGGGGTCAAGGCACCGTCGGACCGTTCGGAAAGCGCGGCTCTCTGCCGCGCGTTCGCCGAGGCCGCCCGTTCAACCGGGCTTTGAGGACGAATCCGTCCGCGGACCCGATGAAAGTATCTTCTGGTAATACACGATGCTGAGCCAGCGGCCGAATTTCCGGCCCGCTTCGCGGATGACGCCCGCATGGACGTAGCCGCATTTCCGGTGCAGTTCGATGCTCGGCAGGTTCCCGGAATCGATCACGCCGATGAGCGTGTGGAAGCCGCGGGCGCGGCATTCGTCCTCCAGACGTGCCAGAAGCGCCGTCCCGACGCCTTTGCGCCGCGCGGACGGCACGACGTACACGGAATGCTCCGCCGCATGCAGATACCCCTCATGGGGACGGTAGCTGCCGCAGGATGCAAACCCGAGAAACGCGCCCTCGTCGGATTCCGCGGCAAAGACCGGGTAGTTCCCCGCCGCATGCTTCTCGAAATACTCCCGCATGAACGATTCCGGATGCGGCTCGCAGTCGTACACCCAGGTTGTGCGGACCACGGCGTCGTTCAGCAGCTCCAGCATGGGCGCCGCATGGCGCTCGAAAACGGCCGGCACGATCTTCATGTGCGCCTCCATGCTCAATTCCCGGTCAGGGCGGGCAGGACGCCTTCCTGCCGCCAGATGTACGCCCGCCGGTCAAGCTCCTCGCCGTTGTCCCAGAACACCGGGCAGATGCCGTTTTCGCGCGAATGCCGGACAATGGAGCGGAAGTAGTTGACGCGGCTGGAGCGGTCCTTGTTCCGCAGCAGGCAGCCGTATTCGCCGAGGATGACCGGGACGCCCCTGTCGAGGAACGTCTCCTTCATTTTCGCGAAATTCCGATCCATGGCGGCGCGTTCCTCGTCCGTGCCCCAGCTGTAGTTGTAGCCCCAGCTCGTTCCGGGCGTGGCAATGGCGAATTGCGGCGGCAGATAATAGTGGATGGAGGCGATGCAGCGGGCGTCGCCGTCGGGGATGGTCATGTAGTCGCAGGTCTTGTCTAGGTCGGCGCCGATCCCCGGCAGCAGCAGCCAGCGGGTCCGGTTCGCTCCGCCCGAGGCGCGGATGAGCTTCACGAACTCGCCGTTGATGCGGTTCACGAGCGCGGCGTTTTCCTCGATGGGCAGGTCCTTGAAGTCGATCTCGTTCATCGATTCGAACAGCAGATGGTCGGTACGGTCGCGGAACCTGGCGGCGATCTGCCGCCAGACGGAAAGATACTGCGCCATCGTCCCGTCGTAATCCTTCGACGCTTTTTCCAGCCAGCCGGACTCGTGGTGCGCATTGACGATCACGTACATCTTCTCCGCAAGCGCCCACTCCACGACCTCCTCGACGCGGGCCATCCACGCCGGGTCGACCGTATATTCCGGGCCGTCGCCCGTGTGCGGTCCCCACGTCACCGGGATGCGGATCGTGTCGAACCCCTGTTCCCGGATGAATTTGACGAGTTTCCGCGTGGTATGCGGATTTCCCCAGGACGTCTCCGTCTCCAGCCCGCCGCGATTGCCGCCGCCCGGCAGGGAATCGAACGTGTTGCCAAGGTTCCAGCCGAGTCCCATGCCGGACACGAACGCCTGGCCTTCGGATGGTTTTCCGTTCTGCGCCGAGATACAGGACACAGAGCAAACGGCGGAACAGAGGAGGAACAGGGCTGCGGCAAAATGTCTGACGGGGAGGAAGCAGATTCGGGACATGGGGGAGACCGCCTTTCTTTCTGAGTTCGGGATCCGCGGAAACGAATCCATAAAGGGCAAATGATGCCCTTAATATATCACCTGCCGAACGCGTTTGCAAGCCGGATACACGCACAAACGCGATGCGGCGGATTTCAAAACGGAAAAAAAAAGCAAAAAAAACCGTTTGCCGTTGACTTTTCAAAAAAATGATGTATCTTTAAACAAATGATGTATCCTTAAAACACATGCTAAAAGCCGGAAACGGCTCAGCTTCTTTTCTGCTCAATCGTTTTTTCTTTCACGGGAGTTTCAGTTCCATGAAATCACATCGTTTTTCCGCGGCGCTTCTTTTCTTCCTCTGCGGCGCTCTTTTCTGTCTGTGCGCATGCAACAAACCCGTCGTCAAGAAAAGGACCGTCAGCCAGGAAACGTGGCGCTCCATGCAGAAAACGCAGTCCGAGCTTTCCCTCTGCGCCCAACGGTGCAGAGAGCAGGCCGCGGAAAACCCGGAAAGAGCGGATTTCTTCCTCGCTCTCGCGAATTCCCAGCAGACTCTCGCGGACTATCACGAAACCATCATCGATGCGCTTCAGAAGAAGTTCAAGATTGAAAGGAACTCCACGTCTTCCACCGTCAGTGAAATGGACCCATGGCTCCTGGTCCTCGAGCCGCCGGAAGAATATGAAAGGATTTTTTCCGAAGCCGATCCGACAACGACTGTCCTGGAGGTCCTGAACATCCTCGAATTCACGGGCGCGATCCTCAAGGCCGACAAGAAGATCGAAGCGAAGATAAAGCCGGATTCCGAAGAGTCGGTCGTCGAGGATTTCTATCTTTGCACCCTCTGCGGCAGACTCTCCATGGAGGAGCCCGAGGAAAACTGCCCTGTCTGCCATTCCGACAAGGCCCGGATCGTCAAGCTGCTGAAAGGCGAAATCCCGCCCCGCAAAAAGGAACACAGCATCGTCATCGAGTGACGATGAAATACCGGGGTCGCCTCATTCCGGCGGCCCCGTTCTGTGCCGGATCGAATGAATCTCCCGAATCCGCCCTGCTCCGGCGGACCAGTTCCGTGCCCGGTCGACAGATGAAGTCCGTCCGGGAAGGGCCGGCTTCATCCCGCCGTTATTTTCCGTCGGCGAAACTCGTCCAGAGGTGTTCTTCCTCGTCCTGACGCTGCGGCGTCGCAGCCTCCATCCTGAGCATCCGCGCCAAATTGTGCGCCAGCGTGCGCATGGTCTGAAGCCCTTCGGCATCCTTGCGGACGTCGTCCGGCGTAAAGCCGTGGACGGAGTTCCAGTATTGCGAGGAAACGACCGGCATCTGGTTGATCGTGAAATACTTGTTCAGGCGGTCGAAAGACGCGCTCGCACCGCCCCTGCGGCAGCTCACCACCGCCGCGCCCGGCTTGAACTTCAGCAGCGATCCGGCGGAAAAGAAAAGGCGGTCCAGCAGCGCGCAGAGTGCGCCGTTCGGCCCGGCATAGTACACGGGCGATCCGATGACCAGCGCGTCGGCGCGTCTGACCGCTTCGACGAGCGCGGGAAGCGCATCGTCCTGAAACGCGCATTCGCCGCGTTCCTGACAGGCTCCGCACGCGACACAGCCGCGGACGGGTTTTCTGCCGAGCTGGAAGATTTCCGAGGACACGTCATCCGCTTTAAGCGCGGCGGCGATCTCCGAGAGCGCGGTGAAAGTGCAGCCTGCGGCGTTCGGGCTGCCGTTGAGCAGGAGTACATGCATGATGAAGATTCCTTTCGGGTGGTGCGTTGGAAGGGAAATGGAAAAAAAGGCGGGCCGGGAGAGCCGGTCCGCCGATGTTTGCTTCAGGTTGGAGTCCGGCTTACTTTTTTGCGGAGACCTTTTCCAGCCAGGCGTCGAGCGCGGGACCGGCGTTCGCGGCTTCCGTGCCCTTGAAAGCGAAGACTTCTTCGAAATAGTTGATTGCCGGGACGGCATTCTTCGCGTCGCGGAGGAAGGTGAACGTGGCGGGGTTGCCCTGTCCGTGCGTGCAGAAGAGTGCGACCGTCTTGTCGCCGAAATCATAGGACTGGAGGAACGTGCGGACCGGCGGCGCGTAGGTGGAGAACCAGATCGGCGTGCCGACATAAATCGGGTCGTATTTGGAAAGATCGAGGTCCATATCCTTGATGGCGGGAGCCTTCGGCTGCTGCAGGTCGCGCTGGCCGAGCTGCATCACGCTGCCGAAGTCGTTCGGATACGGCGTGACCATTTCGATGACCTTGATGTCCGCGCCGGTCTTCTCCTGAAGCATTTCGGCCACGACTTTGGTGTTGTGGGTGTCGGACCAGGACCAGTACACCACCAGCGGTTTCGTCTTGGCGGCGGCCGGTGCGGCGGCTTCCTCGCCGGAACAGGATTTGTCGCAGGTGCAGCCGAAGAAGGCGGCAGCGGACAGGACGGCGGAAGCGGCAAACATCAACATGTGTTTCAGGTTCATAAAGGTATCTCCTCTGATTTGGTTATGACTCGTATGGAAAAACTATACCACCGATTCCGTGCTTTTCAAGTGCCGTTTTGTAAAAAAGACCGGAATAATGCCGCAAATCGGGAAGCCGCCCGGACGATCACGGTTCGGGTTCGGAGGACGGATCTTCCCCGGCAGGAACCGGGACTTGAGCCTCGGACGGCTGGGCGGCGGATTCCGGTCCGGCGGGGGTCTGAGGCTGCACGGCGGATTCCGGTCCGGCGGGGGTCTGAGGCTGGGCGGCGTCCGGCTTGCCCGGTTCGACGGCGGGAGCTTCCTGTTTCTGTGCTTCGGCGGGAGCTTCCTGAACCGCGGACGACTGCGCTTTTTCCTGCGACGATTTGCCGGATTTCCCCTTATCCGAATCGAAGAAACCGGCTGCGGAGAGGAACGTCACGAAGATCAGCACGGGCGAGATGAAGCGAATGAACACGGACCACGAGATGATCGGAAGACGCGTCCTGTTGAATTTCTGGAATCTGGTGAGTCCGCTCAGATCGGCGCCGGTGCGGTAAAGCTCGCGGGCGGCGCCGTTGGTGCCCCAGACCCAGCCCGCGTAAATCGCCGCGGCGAGGCCGTTCAGCAGCAGGATCCAATTGCCCGTGACATAATCGACCAGATCGAAGAGGCTGGTCCTCGCCCCGCCGAAAGCACGCGTGATAAACTTTTCCATGCCGGGCAGCTTCGACCAGTCGAGAGAACTGAACGAGATCACGCAGCCGAATGCGGTGATGAGCACGGTGGAGAGGATGACGGACGCCCGGCGGGAAAGCTTCAGATTCTGCATGAAGCTGGACACCACGGCCTCCTGCAAACTGAGTCCGCTGGTCAGCGCGGCGATCGCCAGCAGCACGAAGAAGAGACCGTTCCAGAGCCAGCCGAGACCGCCGGGGATGGACTCGAACGTGATCGGAAGGGTGTGGAAGACGAGCGCGGGCCCCTGTTTCACTTCGCCGCCCTGCGCGAAGAGCGCAGGGAAGATGGCGAGGCCGGCGAGCATGGCGATGAACGTATCGAAGAAAATGATCCAAAGCGAAGCCTTCAGGATGTTGCGCTTCTTGTTCAGGTAGCTCCCGTAGGTGATGAGGATTGCCATGCCGAGGCTCAGGGAGTAAAACGCATGTCCGAGGGCGGCCAGGATGCTGGATCCGTTGATCTTGCTGAAGTCGGGCTCCAGGAAGAACTCCACGCCCTTCGACGCTCCGGGGAGCGTCACGCTGCGGACGACCAGCACCAGGATCAGCACGAAAAGCAGCGGCATCATGATCTTCGAGACCTGCTCGATGCCCTTCTTCACGCCGAACCAGCAGATGGCCGCCGAGGCGAACATGAAGGAGATCGTCATGCCGGAGCAGAGCAGACCGTCGGACCTTACGTCGACGAGGAATGCTTCGGCTGTTTTCATGTCGGAAAAGACGAGCTCATGCGCAAAGGATTTCCAGGCATACAGGAAAATCCAGCCGCCGATCATCGCATAGTACGAGAGGATCAGCCCGGCCACCAGCGTGCAGGAGAACCCCGCCGCCGCCCAGCCGTAGTGGTAGATCAGAGCGCCCAGAACCACAAGCAGGACCGCCATGCCGAAGTTGCCGGACACGCCGAGCGAGGTGGCGAGCCCCAGGCAGAATCCGCACGCGATCTTCGGCAGGCGCGGCGACCGGACGGCGAAATGCTTGAACGCCTTGATCGGATCGCCCTGCGAGGCGCGGCCGATTGCGAGTTCAGCCAGCATCACGGGCAGACCGACCAGCGCGATGCAGACGAGGTAGATCAGGACGAACGCGCCGCCGCCGTTCTCGCCCGTGATATAGGGAAAACGCCAGATATTGCCGAGTCCGATGGCGGAACCGACCGCCGCCATGATGAATCCGAAGGAACTGCCCCAATGCTCGTGTTTCACGCCGTCCGCCATATCCGTTCAATCCTTTTTCTTCCGGGCCGCCGCGGGAACCTCAGAGTTGAATGTTGTCGATCAGGCGGGTGGTGCCGAATTTCGCCGCCACCGCGATCGTAAAAGACCTGCCGGGTTCAAGCTTGACGGCGGGCAGCATCGTGTCCGAATCGGTCAGCTCGACGTATTCCACCGCGCCGCCGGCCGCCGTGATCTCTGCGCGGATATCGGCGAGAAGCTTTTCCGCCGTCAAGCCGGGCTTTGCGGCGAATGTCTTCCGGGCGCGGAAGAGGCTGCGGGAGATCGCCAGTGCGCGGCGGTGTTCGTCCTCGGAGAGGTATTTGTTGCGCGAACTCATGGCGAGGCCGTCCGCCTCGCGGACGATGGGCGCGGTGATGATTTTGATCGGGAAGTTCAGGTCGCGGACCATGCGGCGGATGATGGCCGCCTGCTGGGCGTCCTTCTGTCCGAACACCGCCACATCGGGCAGCGCGGCATTGAAGAGCTTCGAGACGACCGTGGTCACGCCCTCGAAATGGATCGGGCGCGACTTGCCGCAGAGGTTCTTGGAAATGGTGTTTTCGTAGACGTGGCAGGTCAGCGGTTCGGGGTACATGTCCTCGACGCCGGGAGCGAAGATCACGTCGACGTTTTTCGCCTCGCAGAGGGCGCGATCGCGTTCGAAATCGCGCGGATACTTCGCGAAGTCCTCGTTCGGGCCGAACTGGATCGGGTTCACGAAGATGGAAATGACCACGGCGTCCGCGCCATTCGCACGCGCCGCGTCGATGAGCGAGAGATGGCCGTCGTGCAGGAATCCCATCGTGGGCACGAGGCCGACGGTCCTGCCGGCCTTATGGGCGTCGCGGGACCACTGCTGAAGTTCGGAAACAGAATGAATGACCTTTGTCATGGGAGCGATCCTCGTTGTTTTCAATTTGCCGTGTTGCGGGCGATACGGGCGGCCACGGCGCGTTCGTAGGCGTCGAGGTCGTCGATGCGGATCTGCGCCACGCCCGAGGCCATGGCGGCTTCGGCGACCATACGTGCCACGCGGGGCACGACGCGCGGATCGAACGGCTTCGGGATCACAAACGACGCTTTCAGCGGGATTTCGCCGTCGAAGATGCCTTTCGCCGCCTCTTCCGGGTACGCGGCGGAAAGCAGCCGCCGGATGTCTTCCGGCATCGGTTCCGCCACGATGTCGGCCAGAGCGCGGGATGCCGCCAGCTTCATCGCTTCGTTGATGTCGGATGCACGGGTATCAAGCGCGCCGCGGAAGATCCCCGGGAAACCGAGCACGTTGTTGACCTGGTTGCTGTAGTCGGAGCGGCCCGTGCCGGCGACCGCCGCGCCCGCGGCCAAAGCCTCGTCCGGGAAGATCTCGGGCGTGGGATTCGCCATGGCGAACACGACCGCGCCGGGAGCCATCGTGCGGACCATGTCCCCGGTGAGCGCCTTCGGCACGGAAACGCCGACGAAGACGTCCGCGCCCCTGATCGCATCGGCGAGCGTGCGGGCGTCCGTGTGCGCGGCAAAGCGCTGTTTCTGGGGGTTCAGGTCGGTGCGGCCGTCATGGATCACGCCTTTCGAGTCGCAGAGGATGAACTTGGAACGGTCGGCTCCGGCGGAAACGTAATACTCCGCGCAGGCGATCCCGGCGGCCCCCGCCCCGTTCATCACGAACCGGCAGTCGCCGATCTTCTTGCCGACCACGCGCAGGGCGTTCAGAATGCCGGCGAGCGAGATGATCGCGGTCCCGTGCTGGTCGTCGTGAAAGACGGGAATCTTCATGGCCTTCTTCAGCGCGGGTTCGATGGCGAAGCACGCCGGAGCGCCGATATCTTCGAGGTTGATGCCGCCGAACGAGGGTTCCAGGCGGGCGACGGTCTCGATGACCTTGTCCGGGTCGGTGCGGCCGTCATCCTTGAAGACGCCGCCGATGCAGAGCGCCACGGCGTCGATATCGGCGAATCGCTTGAAGAGGACGGATTTGCCTTCCATGACCGGGAGTCCGGCCTCGGGTCCGATGTTGCCGAGTCCGAGCACCGCGGTTCCGTCGCTGACGACCGCCACGGTGTTGCCGCGTCCGGTGTAGTCCCAGATCTTCTCCGGGTGGTCGTGGATCTCCGTGCATGGGACGGCGACGCCGGGGGTGTACGCCAGGGAGAGGTCGTCCTGCGTGGTGCAGGGCTTCGAAGGCAGGATTTTCAGTTTGCCCGGCTGCGGGTTCGCGTGATAGGCCAGACTGCGGGAGGCAAGATCGTTCGGCATGGTATGTTCTCCAGAAAACGGTTGAATTGTTCAGGTTCGGACGGGAATTCCACGTGCGGCGAGAAAGCGCTTCGCGTCGCCTACCGTGTACGTCCCGAAATGGAAGATGCTGGCGGCGAGCACGGCGTCCGCGCGGCCTTTTTCGATGACTTCGGCGAGATCGTCCAGATCGCCCGCGCCGCCGGACGCGATGACGGGCACCGGCACGGAGTCGGCGACAGCGGCGGTAAGCTCGCAGTCGTAGCCGTTCTTCGTCCCGTCGGTGTCCATGCTCGTGAGCAGGATCTCGCCTGCGCCGAGCTCCACGCCGCGTACGGCCCATTCGAGGGCATCGATCCCGGTCGGACGTCGTCCGCCGTGGGTGAATACTTCCCAGCGGTTTTCACCGGGGACGCGCCGGGCGTCGATGGCCAGCACGATGCACTGTGCGCCGAAGCGGTCGGAACCGGCCTTGATGAGGTCGGGATTCAGCACCGCGGCGGTGTTCAGGGAGACTTTGTCCGCGCCGGACTTCAGCATCAGGCGGATGTCGTCCGCGGTGCGGATGCCGCCGCCCACGGTCAGCGGGATGAACACCTGGTCGGCGGTCTTCGCGATCACGTCGACCACGCTCGCACGGGCGTCGCTGCTGGCGGTGATGTCCAGGAAGACGAGTTCATCCGCGCCCTGGCGGTTATACTCCACGGCAGCGGAGACCGGGTCGCCCGCGTCCACAAGTCCGACGAAATGCACGCCCTTCACGACGCGTCCGTTGTTCACGTCCAGACACGGGATGATACGTTTGGCAAGCATCTTTCGGGACTCCTTCGTTCAGTTGCAAAACACCGGAAAAATGGTATCTATTAATATACATGGAAATGCACCTGTTTTCAAGGCGTTTTCAGGCTGTTTCCGCCGTTTTCCGCGTTTCCCGACCGTTTCGGGAACCCGAGGCCGCATCCCGGGAAAAATGAAACAACGCCGTCCGGAACGGTCCCGGACGGCGCGGCGATTCAGGTCATGAAACTGTCAGGGCGATTTCAGCCCTGCGGCGGACGGCGCGGCGGATTACCGCCTTTTCCTCCGTCGTGACGGCCCGCATCGCCCGGTTGTCTGGGCGGACGCGGCGGGCGGTTCTGGTTCTGCCCCTGCGGACGATTCTGGCCCTGGGGACGATTCTGAGGGCGCGGCCCCGCGGGGCGCTGGGGACGTTCGCCGGGCTTCCGCTGTTGTCCGTGCGGTCTGGGCTGAGCGTCCGGTCCGCCCTGCGAGGGACGCTGCGAACCGGGAACAGGCTCGTTTGCGGAAACGGGCTGGTCCGCGCCGCCATCCTGGGCCGGGGCTGCAGACGACTTCTGCTGTGCCGCGGGATCTCCCTGCCCTCCGGTGCGGACTTTGTATTTGTCAAGGTAAATGACCGAGACTTCCGAGGCGGGGCAGACCACAGTGTGCGTGGAATCGTCCAGCTGGACCGTGACCTTCTGCGTCAGGAGATTGCGGTCGACGACGCGTCCGCGGCCTTCCTTGCACTCGCAGAGTTCGCCTCGGCGGGGCATGGTCTTTTCAAGCTCCAAATAGCCCTCGTGCTCGTATTTCAGGCAGCATTTCAGCCTGCCGCAGATGCCGGAAATGGTCGACGGCGTAAGCGAAAGGTCCTGCTCCTTGGCCATTTTCACGTTGATGGAAGCGAAGTCCTTCAGGAACTGGCAGCAGCAGAGCGGACGGCCGCAGTTGGCGATGCCGCCGAGGATGGACGTTTCATCGCGCACGCCGATCTGGCGCAGTTCGATGTGCGTGTTGAACTCCTGCGAGAGCTGTTTCACCAGCTCGCGGAAATCCACGCGCCCATCCGCGCTGAACTGGATCGTGATGAGTTTCCCGTCGTAGGAGTAATGCGCATTGATGAGCTTCATCGGGAGGCCGAGACGGTCGACATACTGCCCGGTGATCCGCAGCGCGGATTTCGCCCGCATGCGGTTCTCGTGCGCCTTGCCCTGGTCCACCACGGTCGCCTTCCGCAGGATGGAGTAGATTTCGTTCTTCTTCGCGGAGAAGACCGTTCCGCCCGATTCCTTCTGCGGCTCCTCTTCGGGCGCGGGCTGCGGAGCGGGCACGGCATCCGGCGGGGGCGCGGCGAACTGCTTCACGATCTGCCCGTAGTCCAAATAGAAATCCTTGCGGATCACGCAGCTGTCGCCGACGTGAAGCCCGAGCGAAGAATCGCATTTGGCGTTATATCCGGACCCGTTGTCCAGCTGTATCCCGTAAACAATATCCATACGGTATCACAATTCCGTTGCGCCGCGGGCACGCCGGCACGTCCGGGGATCGGGCGTCCGTACGGGCTCGGGCAAAGTTCATGCCGGAGATGCGGCGTCACCAGCTCGTGACGAGCTTTTTCTTCTTCGCCAGTTCCGCGATGTTGTTGGCGAGCTTGTCGTTCTCGTAAACGCCGAAGGAATACACGGCCACGGTCTTGCGGAGGTTCTGTCCGGTGCGTCCGGCGTTTTTGTTGACCTCTTTCACGGCCTGAACGCTGCTCTCGCTGATGATGCCGTCGTAATTGCCGTCAAGCACGACCTGATACGGACGGCCCCAGGGATCCATGATGCCCTTGTTTTCGTCGTAGCCGACGCCGACTTCGTAGAACACCTTCTTGGCGGAGTTGTCGCCCGTGAGAATCTTGCACAGCTTGATGTAGTCTGCGCCATTCACAAGGCCGTCCGAGGAGACATTCGCGGGCCAGCAGGAGTACTCGCCCTCGTAGGCGACGATGGCGGTGTACAGGGACTGGCACTCCGTGTTCGCCTTGGATCTGCGGGCGTTGTTGCGGACGGTGTTGAGAGCGGGGAAGATGAGGCCTGCGAGGATGGCGATGATGGCGATCACGACCAGCAGCTCAATCAGTGTAAATCTTTTTCTGGAATCGGTTTTCATGGTATCAGTTCCTTATGAATAAGGTGGTTCGGTTATTTCCCTTTCGGATTTTTGAAATTCGCGAAGTCGTCGCCGAGGCCGGGCAACTGGCGCGAGGAGTCTTCGGAGTCGCCGACCGACTTGTCGCGTCCGATGGAGTACAAGTCGTAGCTGCCTGTGTTGTATACCCCGGGGCAACGGTAACGGATCGCGTTCCCCCAGGCGTCGCGCACTTTGTCGGCGTTGCCGCTGTCGGCGGCGATGCGTCTGCATTCCTCGTACGCCTCGCCGAGGAAATCGGGGTCCAGATTAATGGAGTAGAAAGTATTTCCGCCCTCATTGTAGCTGGAGCCGCCGTTCGGGAAATAATATCCGTTCTTGGTCTTGTAGTTCTCGTTCGCGGTCTTGATCATTTCCAGAACAGCCTTTGTCTTCGTTTCGTCGGCGTGACGGTAGGCGATCTGCGTGACCTTGACGGAAATCGCGGCCAGCAGGGCGATCACGACGATCACGCACATCAGCTCGATCAAAGTGAAAGGACGTTTGAAGCGTTTCATGGCATTCTCCGGGTATCTGTTGAATTTTGTCCGATACGTACTATATCATGCAAACTGCCGGATTACAACCGTATCTTTGCGAAATAATCCCAAAAAAGTTGCGGTCCCGGCGGCGGGCAGGTTCATTCCGGCTGTCCCTCCGTGCAGGACAGGATCTCCCGCTTCAGCGCTTCGAACGCCTCCTCCTGCGGGAGATTCGCAAACGGCACGCCTTTGCGGAAGAGCGCCACACAGCCGTTTTTCGAGCCGGCCAGACCGAGTTCCGCGTCCTTCGCTTCGCCCGGACCGTTCACGACGCATCCCATGACGGCGATCTTCTTCAAGCCGATGCGACGGCCCGAGGCTTTCAGGGAGGCGATGAACTCCTCCACCCGGGCGGCCATGCCGATCAGGTCATACTCCGTCCGGGCGCAGGTGGGACACGACACGATCTCGGGGGAGGCATCCCGGAGGCCGCAGACCTCGAGCAGGGCCACGGCGGCCTTGACTTCCTCGCGGGGCGGCGCGGTCAGGCTCACACGGATCGTGTCGCCGATGCCCGCCAGCAGCAGAGCCCCGATCCCGGACGCGCTCTTCAGGATGCCGCGGTACGGCGTCCCGGCTTCGGTCACGCCGAGATGGAGCGGGAAAGGCGACCGCCCGGCGAACTTGCGATAAGCGGCGACGGTGACCGGCACGGAGCTGGCCTTCAGGGAGACCTTGATGTTGTGAAATCCGCAGGATTCCAGCGTGCAGATCTGCTCTTCGACGGCCCCGCAGAGGGCTTCCGCCAGCGCTTCGTCGCGGTCGCCGCAGGCTTTGAGCTTCGATTCGAACAGGCCTTTCGGGAGGCTGCCCGTATTCGCACCGACGCGGATCGGGATCCCCGCCTCGCCGGCGGCATCCGCCACTGCGCGGACACGGTCTGCGCCGCCGATGTTGCCCGGGTTGATCCGCACGCCGTGGACGCCGGCGCGAATGGACGCCAGCGCCAGACGCCAGTCGAAATGGATGTCGGCGATCACCGGGATCGGGGATTCCGCCACGATGCGGCGCATAGCCTCGGCGGACGGCATATCCGGGACGGCGCAGCGGATGATGTCGCATCCCAGGTCGGCGAGTTCGCGGATTTGTGCGAGCGTGGCCTCGGTGTCCGAGGTGCGCGTATTCGTCATGGACTGCACGGAGACCGGAGCTCCGCCGCCGACGGCGACGCGTCCGATGTGCACCTGATTGCTCTGCCGGCGCTTCACTTGTCGTCCGCCTCCCGCGCGGCAGGATCGGCGTCGGACTGCGCTTCCGTCACCGCCGGTTCTTCAGCGGATCCGGGGGCCTCTCCGGTCGAATCCGGTTCATTCGCAGCCGGGGGTTCCTCCCCGGCTCCGGATTCCGTCCCGGTTGCGGCGGCGTCCCCGGCTCCGGATTCCGTCCCGGTTGCGGCGGCGTCCTCATCCGCGGCGTCTTCCCCGGCGGAAGGACGGCCCGGGATCAGTGCTTCGGTCCATGTATCCGGGAGCATCTTCTTCACGTCGAAGATGGAAACGATGACCATAAACGAGATCAGGACGAACATGAAGAAATACGTGACGGGCTGGACCAGCTTCACGGGAACCGGCCGACGGATGATGATCTCAATCAACGCGATCATGATGTGACCGCCGTCGAGCACGGGGATCGGCAGAAGATTGAAAAGCCCGAGCGAGAAGCTGATGACCACGACCAGATACAGGCCGCGCATGAAGGATCCCTGGAACATCATGATCATGTAACGGCCGATGCCGAGCGGGCCGGAAAGGTTCTGCATGCCGATCGTCGCGTAACCGGAATTCCCGCCGACTTTGGTCTGGATCGAATGACCGAGGCTCAGCAGGGTGCGTTCGGTCATTTTCAGCACTTTCACGAGCTGGGCGAACGGAGAAGGATGTTCGATGCGGTAGAAACTCACCCCGGCTTCATACGGGACGACAAGGCGGGGCGTGATCTTTACCTCGATCTGCTCGCCGCCGCGTTTCACGGTCAGCGAGATCTCCTTCTCGCCGTTCTCCGCGACGAGTTTGGGGAACGAAGCGGAACTGATCTGACGGTCCCCGTTGAAAGCCACGACGATATCGCCGGGACGCAGGACATCCGCCGCGGGCATGCCGGGGATGGTCTCCAGCACTTTACAGCGGTCTCCCTTTTCAGCCGAGAAACTCACCCCGATCTGCGAGCGCGGCTCGATGCCGGGAACCTGAGTCGGCGCAAGCGGGACCTCAATGGTGCGGCCGTTGCGTTCCACGGTCAGCGAGAGCGTCTTTCCCCCGGAAAACCAGATGCGGTTCGCGAGGTCGTCGGACCCGTAGACGGGCTCGCCGTCGACGGCGGTCACGACGTCCTCCGGCTGAAGTCCGGCCTTTTTGGCGGCGGATCCCGGAAGCGGATAGACGTAAACACGCATTTCGGGCAGGAAAAACGGCATCATGACCTTTTCGCCGGATATGTCGTTTGGCTCCGGCGTATAGACGATCTCGGAGGTCTTGCCGTCGCGGACGATTTCCAGCGTGACCTGCTTCACGTTGTCTTCGTTCAGCATGATCCGCTGCACAAAATCGTTCCAGCTCAAATCGAACTCCCTGCCGTTCAGCTTCACGATGCGGTCGCCCTCGCGCAGTCCGGCGCGGTATTCCGGGCATCCCTCGGGGAGATGCCGCACCGTGAACTCGGAATAATGGTCTGCATCCGGCTGCGGCACGCCGACCAGCCAGACCACGACGCCCAGAAGAAGACCGAAAATGATGTTGAAGAACGGGCCGGCGAACGCGGTCACGATACGCTTCCACGGTTTGGCGCGCGGGAGCGGGGTCCCCTGGCTGTCGGTGATCTCGTCGCTGGTGGAATCGATCTGCGGGAGGTCGACGTATCCGCCGCAGGGAATGCAGCCGATGCGGTACTCCACGCCGTTGATCTTCTTGCCCCATATCTTCTTGAAACCGACCGAGAACGCCTCGATATGAAGGCCGCAGAATTTGGCGACGATGAAATGGCCGAATTCGTGCACGATGATGCACAGGCCGAAGAAGATCACCATCAGCACGACGGCCACGATCAGAATCAGTGTATCCATATCTTCAAAAACTCCTTTTCAGTTCGGATTGATTCAGGACAGGACGAGCTTCCGGGCGTAGTCACGCGCACGGGCGTCCGCCTCCAGGACCGCTTCCAGCGTTTCGTCGCCGCACGGTCCCGGCGCGGCCATCGTCCGCTCCACGATCCTCCAGATGTCCGTAAAACGTATGGTCCCTGCGCGGAACCGTTCAAAAGCGATTTCGTTGGCCGCGTTCAGTATCGCGGGCATGGCGCCCCCGGTCTCAAGGGCCGTCCGGGCAAAGCAGAGCGACGGGAAACGCAGCTCGTCGGGACGCTCGAACACGAGGTCCGGCGAGGCGGCCAGGTCGAGCGCGGGCAGATCGGACGCGATGTGTTCCGGCCAGGTCAACGCGTACTGGATGGGGAACCTCATGTCCGGCACGCTCATCTGCGCCATCAACGCGCCGTCGCGGAACCGCACGAGCGAATGCACGATGCTCTGCGGGTGGATCAGCACCTCGATGCGCGGCGACTCCACGTCGAACAGCCACCGGGCCTCGATCATCTCGAGCGCCTTGTTCATGAGCGAAGCGGAATCGACGGTCACTTTCGGCCCCATCGACCACGTCGGATGCGCCAGGGCCTGTTCCCAGGTCATCTTCTCCATCTCGGCGACGGACGTTTTGCGGAACGGTCCGCCGCTGGCGGTCAGAATCAGCTGCGCCACCTCGGACGACCGCCGGCCCTCCAGGCACTGGAAAAGCGCGCTGTGTTCACTGTCGACGGGCAGGATGCGGACGCCGCGCTTTTTCGCCTCGTCCGTGACCAGTCGCCCGGCCATGACCATGACTTCCTTGCTGGCCAGCGCGATCGTCTTGTGCGCCCGGATGGCCGAAAGCGTCGGGAAAAGCCCGCCCGTGCCCACAATGGCGCACAGCACGGTCGTGATTTCCGGCGCGGTTACGGCGTCGCAGAGAGCGTCGCGTCCGCTTATGACGCGGCATCCGGCGGGGACGGCGGCGCGGAGGTCGTCGAGATATGCGGCATCCTCCAGGCACACGCAGTCCGGGCGGAACTCGCGGGCCTGCTCGGCCAGCAGCTTCCAGTTCTTCCCCGCCGCGAGCAGGGAAACGCGGATGCGGTCCGGGAGAGCCCGGGCGACCGCGAGGGCGCTTTTGCCGATGGACCCGGTGGAACCGAGAAGCGCGAGGGAACAGACGTTCATTCTTCCGCCTCCGGGTTCGAGGTCGTGGAAAATTCCCACGGATGGGAGAGCAGGAACGTCGCCGGGCCGTCGTTTTCAAGGGAAACGAGCATATCGGCGCCGAAGCGTCCGGTCGCCACGTGGGCGACGCCCTCGGCCTTCAGGCGTTCCGCGAAGTATTCGTAAAGTTCGTTCGCGACCGCCGGATCGCCCGCGGCATCGAATCCGGGACGGCGTCCTTTCCGGCAGTCCGCGTAGAGCGTGAACTGCGAGACCACGAGCGCGTCCCCGCCGACGTCCAGCAGGGAACGGTTCATCTTGCCTTCGTCATCCTCGAAAATGCGGAGTCCGGCGGTCTTTTTCGCAAGCCAGTCCGCATCGGCGCGGCTGTCGCCGTGCGTGACGCCGAGAAAAAGCAGGACGCCGCGGCCGGCCGAACCGACCATTTCGCCGGAGACGGAAACGGATGCCTTACGGACTCGCTGAAGCAGCACTCTCATGCGGGGGATCCTGTTCAGATCTTCGCCAGGGCCTGTTCGAAATCAGCCTTGATGTCGTCGATGTTCTCAATGCCGACGGACAGGCGGATGAGGTCCGGAGGCACGCCCGCCGCGGCAAGCTGTTCGTCGGAAAGCTGGCGGTGCGTCATGCTGGCCGGGTGCAGCACCATGGTGCGGACGTCGGCCACGTGGACCACGATGGACGCGAGTTTCAGGGAGTCGATGGCGCGGACGCTGGCCTCCTTGCCGCCGACTGCGCCGAAGCAGAGCACGCCGCTGGCCGCCCGCAGATATTTCTTGCAGCGTTCATGTTCGGGGCTGTCCTCGAGGCCGGGATAATTGACCCACGCGACCTTCGGATGCGCCTGGAGGAACTTCGCCATTTCTAGCGCGTTCGAGCTGTGGCGGTCCATGCGGAGATGGAGCGTCTGCATGCCGAGGCTGATGAGGAAGGCATTCATGGGAGGCAGGATGGCGCCGGTGTCGCGGACCCACTGCACGCGGAGCTTCGTGGAGAACGGCGCGGCGGGGAAATCCTTGGTGTAGACCAGGCCGTGATAGCTCACGTCCGGCTCGGTGAATTCGGGGAAGTTGCCGTTCGACCAGTTGAAGTCGCCCTTCTCAATGATGACGCCGCCGATGGAAGTCTGGTGGCCGTCGAGGTACTTCGTGGCGGAATGCGTCACGATGTCCGCGCCGAAGTCGAACGGGCGGCAGAGGTAGGGCGTGGCGAACGTGTTGTCGACAATCAGCGGGACGCCGAGCCGTTTCGCCGCTTCGGAATATGCCTCGAAATTCAGCACGCACACGCTCGGGTTCGTCAGCGTCTCGGCGAAGAGCGCGCGGGTGTTCGGACGGGCCGCCGCCACGATCTCGTCCGCGGTGGCATCGTGCGGGACCATGGTGACATCCACGCCCATGCGCTTCAGCGTCATGGTGAAGAGCGTCACGGTGCCGCCGTAGAGGGCCGCGCTGGCAAGCACATGGCCGCCGCAGGGGCAGACGTTCATGATGGCGAGCATGTTCGCAGTCTGGCCCGCGGTCACGCCGACGGCGGCCACACCGCCTTCCATCTCGGCGATCTTGGTCTCGAACGCCGCGACGGTCGGATTGGCGAGGCGGGAATAGAAGAAGCCGTCGGATTTGAGGTCGAAGAGATCGGCCACGCTCTGGGCGTCGCTGTATTTGTAGGCCGTGCTATGGAAGATGGGAAGCTGGCAGGGTTCGCCGTTTTTCGGGGTCCAGCCGCAATGAACAGCCTGGGTTTCGGGTTTCCAGTTTCCGGAATTCATGATGTGCGCTCCTTGATTCGATCGTTCGTAACGTTAATCTATAAAAACGAATATCCCATACAATATCACGTTTCCGACCGTTTTTCAACTCAAAACCATCCGTTCAGCCCGTTTTTCTCCAAAAAAATCCCCCGCCGCCCGAAATGAGGACGACGAGGGAGCATTGTCTTTCGTTTTGAACTTCCGTTTTCTCCTTGATCCTGCACGCTCGCGAGAATGCCGTCGCCGGATTCCTCGAGGATCCTCTGCGTACGGTCGTCCCGTCACGGCAGGAGGGCAAGCCTTCCTCTGACACAGTGTCCGGCCGCCCGGACACGATGTGTTACGGCTCAGAGCACTTCAAATCGGGCTTGCGGGCCGCGAGCGTCTCGTCGAGACGGCGCACCGGGGTGGTGACAGGCGCGGCGTGCAGGGATTCCGGATCCGTTTCGGCGGTGCGGGCGATATCCTTCATAGCCTCGATGAACTCGTCGAGCATCTCCTTGGACTCGGTCTCGGTCGGCTCGATCATGATGGCCTCCGGGACGATGAGCGGGAAATAGATCGTGGGCGGGTGGAATCCGCGGTCGATGAGGCCCTTGGCGATGTCGAGCGTGTGGACGCCGTTCGCATCGAGCTGGCGTTTGCCGGAGAGGACGCATTCGTGCATGCAGGGGCGCTTGTACTTGCGGTCGTAGTACGCATCGAGCTGGGACGCCACGTAGTTCGCGTTCAACACGGCGTTCTCGCTGACGCGCCTGAGGCCTTCGCGCCCGAGCGTGAGCAGGTAGGCGTAAGCCCGGAGGATCACGCCGAAGTTGCCGTAGAACGGTGCGATGTAGCCGATGGATTCCGGATAGTTGTACTCCAGGCAGCAGATGCCGTCCGACCGCCGGATCACGCGGGAAGTGGGCAGGTACGGGACAAGCGCGATGGAGACGCCGACCGGGCCGGAGCCGGGTCCGCCGCCGCCGTGCGGGGTGGAGAACGTCTTGTGCAGGTTCACGTGCATCACGTCGAAGCCGACGTCGCCGGGACGGACGCGTCCGACGATGGCATTGAAATTCGCGCCGTCGCAGTAGCAGAGGCCGCCGGCCTGATGCACGAGCTTGCAGATCTCGGACACGTTCGGATCGAAGAGGCCGAGCGTGTTCGGGCAGGTCAGCATGATGCCGGCCACTTCAGGCGAAAGCATCGCCTTCAGCGCGTTCAGGTCCACATTGCCGTCGGCATCGCTGGGCACGACCTTCGTGGTGAACCCGGCCACGGTCGCGCTCGCGGGGTTCGTCCCGTGCGCGGCGTCCGGAATCAGCATGTACTTGCGCGCGGTATCGCGGCGGGCGCGGTGGTAGGCGGCGATCAGCATGCAGCCGGTGAGCTCGCCGTGGGCTCCGGCCATTGGCTGCATCGTCATCTGGGAGAATCCGAGGAGTTCGGCAAGCATGCGTTCGGTCTCATGGAGCACGATCAAAGCGCCCTGGACCAGCACGCCGCCGCGGCGGAGCTGGGGCAGCAGCGGATGCAGGTCGGCGAAACCGGCCAGACGCACGACTTTCTCGTGGAACTTCGGGTTGTATTTCATGGTGCAGGACCCGAGCGGATAGAAATTGGTGTCCACGCTCATGTTCATCCGGCTGAGCCCGGTAAAATGGCGGACGACCTCAAGTTCGGAAGCTTCGGGCAGGCCCGCGGGCTCGGCGCGGCGGAGGGCGGCGGGAACGGCGGAGGCTTCGGGCACGTCGGACTTCGGAAGGACGACGCCGGACCTTCCGGCGCGGCCTGTTTCATAAATCAGTTTCATAACAGTGCCTCCATCGCGTTTGCGAGCGCCTTGATCTCTTCGCGGGTGCGTTTTTCGGTCACGGCCACGAGGATCTGGTTCTTGCGTTCGGGGTAGTAGCGCCCGAGCGGGAATCCGGCGGCGAAGCCCTTGTCGATGAGCTTGCCGACCAGTTCCGCGCCATCGAGCGGCGTCTCGATCACGAATTCGTTGAAGAACGCGCCGGATCCGACGGGCATCACGCCCGGGATCGCCAGAAGCTGTTCGCGAGCGTAGACTGCCTTGGACATGCAGAGTTCGCCGACCCGGCGGAACCCCTCCTTTCCGCAGAGGGAAAGATAGATGAGCGCGTTCAGGGCGCACAGGCTCTCGTTGGAACAGATGTTGCTGGTGGCATGTTCGCGCCGTATGTGCTGTTCGCGGGTCTGAAGCGTCAGCACGTAACCGGTCTTGCCGTTCAGGTCCACCGTGCGGCCGACCACGCGGCCGGGCATCTTGCGCATGTATTTGGCCTTCACTGCCATGAATCCGAGGTACGGGCCGCCGAAACTCAGCGGGATGCCGAGGCTCTGGCCCTCGCCCGTCACGATATCGAATCCCATTTCGCCGGGGGTCTTCAGGCAGCCGAGCGCGACCGGGTACGCGGAGCAGACGGCAAGCGCCCCTCTGGCCTGCGCGGCGGCCACGACTCCGGTCAGGTCCTCGACCTCGCCGAAGAAATTCGGATACTGCACGATCACGCACGCGGTGCGGTCGGTCACGGCGGCGATTACGGCGTCCAGCGCGGAATCCGTGCCGTGCCCGTCCGGGATCTCAATGCGTTCCAGGTCCAGGTTCCGGCAGTAGCATTCGATCATGCAGCGGAAGATGGGGGAAACGGCGGCGGAGATGACGACCTGGCGGCGGCCGGTGATGTGAGCGGCCATCATCATGGCCTCGAAGAGGGCGGTGCCGCCATCGTACAGGCTGGCGTTGGAGACCTCCATGCCGGTCAGACGGCAGATGGCGGTCTGGTATTCATAGATGGCTTGAAGCGTACCTTGAGACGCCTCGGGCTGATAGGGCGTGTACGCGGTGTAAAACTCGCCGCGGGACGCGATGGCGTCGGCGGCAGCGGGAATGATGTGGTCGTAGTAGCCGCCGCCCACGAAGTTGATGAGGTGCGTGGCGTTCTTTTCGGCCAGGCCGGAAAGGTACGACATGACCTCGAATTCGGACTTGCCTTCCGGGATGCCGTCGAGCTTGGGCGCGGGGAATTTCACTCCGGCCTGCTCCCACATGTCCTCGACAGACGCAAATCCTGCCGCGGCGAGCATTTCCCGCCTGTCGGCGTCGGTGTTCGGGATGTAAGGCATGGCGTTGCCGCCTTTCAGTTTTGGAAATCAGGTGAAAAAGAGGCGGGATCAGAGCGTTTCGATGAACTTCGCGTAGGCGGCGGCGTCCATGAGGCCGTTCAAAGCATCCGCCTTCACGCCCGCGAGCTTGCAGATCCAGGTGTTTTCCGGGTCGGCGTTGAGCGCCCCGGGATCGGCTTCCAGGTCGGCGTTTCCGTCGCTGACAGTGCCCGCGACAGGCGCATAGACGTCGGAGACGGCCTTCACGGACTCGACCGTGCAGAGGACGTCGCCCGCCGCGACGGATTTGCCGGGCCCGGGGATTTCGACGTAGGTGATGTCGCCGAGGGAATCGGCGGCGTACTGGGAGATGCCGAGCGCGGCGGTCGTGCCGTCGAGTTCGATCCATTCGTGCGATTCGGAATAGTATTTCGCCATGGTTTTCTCCTGTTGAAACGGGTTGGTATGGTAAAAAAGGTGTCTTTCGGCTGGTAAAAACGGGGCGTCACGCTTTCGGGTTGGCGGTGCCGTGCGTCCAGAACGGCAGAGGAGCGAATTTCGCCTTCACGACGGCACGGTGAAGCTCCACATCGAACGCGGCGTCCTCCGGGACTTCCGCCGACGCGTCCAGATAGGCCATCGCCACGGCACAGCCCAGCGACGGCGCAAACGTGCCGGACGTGATCGTGCCGACCTGTCTGCCGTCGAGCAGCAGGGGCGTGCCGGTATGGGCGGCGCGACGGCCTTCAAGAACGATCCCGCGAAGATGCTTTTTCGGCGGAACGGCGCGAAGCGCTTCGGACCCGACGAACGCGCGATCGGACTTGTCGAGTTTCAAAAGAGCCCCGAATCCTGCTTCGACCGGCGTGGTGGATTCGTCCATCTCGTCGCCGTACAGCGGATAGCCCATTTCCAGACGGAGCGTATCGCGCGCGCCGAGTCCGGCGGGCTTCACGCCCGGGCATGCCAGGAGCTTCCGCCAGACTTCGACCGCATGCGCGGCGTCGAAATACAGCTCGAATCCGAGTTCACCGGTGTAGCCCGTGCGGCTGATGAGCATGTCGAGTCCGAAGAGTTTGAATCTGCCCCAGTGATAGTATTTCGGCAGGGCGGCGGGATCCAGTCCGAGCGAAACGAGGACGTTCATGGAATCCGGCCCCTGCAGGTCGAATTTTGCCGTGGCGTCGGAGAGGTTTTCGAGTTTCACCGAGGCGGGCAGGCGTTTGCGCAGCGTCTCGAAATCGACTGCGATGCGGGCAGCGTTCACCACAATGAAGAACTCTTCCGAGCCCATCCGGTACACGATCAGGTCGTCGATCACACCGCCTGCTTCGTTCAGCAGGAAATTGTAGCGGCAGACCCCGTCCTTCTGATCGGCCACGGACCGCGCAAGAGCGGCATCAAGCGCCCCGGCCACGCCGGGCCCGGAGGCGGTGAACTCGCCCATGTGGCAGATATCGAACAGTGCGACATGTTCCCGCGTGTATTTATGTTCGGCGAGGATGCCTTCCTTGTACTGGACCGGCATATACCATCCGGCGAAGGGGACCATTCGTGCGCCGAGGGCGGTGTGTTCGTCGGCCAGCGGGGTTTTCAGGAGAGTTTCGTCCATGGGAAAGGGCCTTTCTGTAGTCGGAAGCCGAAAAAAGAAGGGGGTGCGGCAAAGAGGGGCCGCGAAGAAAAAATCTTTACAGATTAATATACTCTTGAAACGCCTTTAATTCAAGACCGAAGCCCCGGAAAAGGGGATTTTTCCGCCCCTCCGGACGCCCCGACGCGGGACCTTGTTTCCGCAGCGCCGCGACTCCCGCGCAAAACCGGGCAAAAAGGATGCGCGAAATCCGGGACGGACCATCAGCTCGGAGCATCTTTTTTCCAATATCGAAAGGCATTCCCGTTTGAAAACGGGACCATCTGCGGGTATATTATATCTTATGGTTTTTTCATGCGCATACCCCCGGGAAACGGCGTTTTCTCCGCACTCCGGCACTCTGCGCGACCGGCCGGGGAAGCAGTTTCCGGCACGGCACAGCAATCCACACTACCTCGCAAGAAGGAGTTTCAAAGTTATGGCTAAGAAAGAGACGAAGGAAATGCTGAAGCGGCTTTTCCTGCATCACCTGACCTGTTCTCTCGGCAAACGCCCGGAAAAAGCCGTCAATCTGGACCGCTATCATGCGCTCGCTCTGGCTATCCGTGACCTCATGATGCGCGACTGGATCGCCACTCGCGACGAATATGAGGAAAAGAATCCGCGCACCGTTTGCTACATCTCCCTCGAGTTTCTGATCGGCCGCACGCTCGGCAACGCCATGGTCAACCTCGGCGTCGAGGAGGAAGCCGCGGAAGCCATGGCCGAACTCGGGTTCAAGATCGACGAGATCCGCGACGAAGAAGTCGATGCCGGTCTCGGCAACGGCGGCCTCGGCCGCCTCGCCGCCTGCTTCCTGGACTCCATGGCCACGCTCGAACTCCCCGCCTACGGCTACGGCATCCGCTACGACTACGGCATCTTCAAGCAGATCATCCAGAACGGCTACCAGGTCGAAGAACCGGACAACTGGCTCAGCCGCGGCAATCCGTGGGAGATCCGCCGCCCGGAACTCGCCCGCGTCGTCCAGTTCGGCGGGCACGTCGAGAAGATCCGCGACGACTCCAACCCCGCCCGCCGCAGATGGGTCGACACGCAGGACGTGAAGGCCATGCCCTACGACACCCCGATCCCCGGCTACCGCAACCACACCGTGAACACGCTCCGCCTCTGGTCCGCCGAATCCCTCTACGGGTTCAACCTCACGAAGTTCAACCAGGGCGACTACATCAGCGCGAACCTCGAGTCCAGCCTCGACCAGAACATCACGCGCGTGCTTTACCCGAACGACAACAACCACGAAGGCAAGGAACTCCGCCTCAAGCAGCAGTATTTCCTCGTCTCCGCCTCGCTTCAGGACCTCTTCGGCCGCACCGAATACTACAAGACCGACCTGAAGGACCTTCGCAAGACAGCGGTCGTCCAGCTCAATGACACACACCCCGCGCTCGCCATCCCGGAGATGATGCGCCTGCTCATCGACATTCACAATTTCTCCTGGAATGACGCATGGGAAATCACCACGCACGTCTTCAACTACACCAACCACACGCTCATGTCCGAGGCGCTCGAACGCTGGTCCGTGAAGCTCTTCGAAAAGCTTCTCCCGCGTCACCTCGAAATCATCTACGAGATCAACTTCATCTTCCTCCGCCAGGTCGCCACGCGCTACATAAACGACAACTGCCGTCTTGCCCGCATGTCCCTCATCCAGGAGCACCCGGAAAAGATGGTCCGCATGGCCTACATGTGCGTCGCCACCGCCAACCATGTGAACGGCGTGGCCGCGCTCCACACCGAGCTGCTGAAGGACGGCCTCTTCCGCGACTTCAGCGAGTTCTTCCCCGGCAAGTTCGTGAACGTCACGAACGGCATCACGCCGCGCCGCTGGCTGAAGAAGGCCAACCCCGGGCTCTCCCGCATCATCGACGCCCGGATCGGCGACGACTGGCCGAATGACCTCGACCGTCTGAAGAAACTCGTGAAGTTCGAGAACGACAAGGAATTCCTCGGCGAGCTCGCGAAGGTCAAACGCGACAACAAGCTCGTCCTCGCGAAATACATCTGCGAACACAACGGCGTCGAGGTCAACCCAGACTCCATCTTCGACGTCCAGGTGAAGCGCCTCCACGAGTACAAGCGCCAGCTCCTGAATATCCTCCACGCCATTACGCTCTACCTCCAGCTGAAGGACAACCCGAAAATGGACTTCGTCCCGCGCACCATCATCTTCGGCGCGAAGTCCGCACCGGGCTACTACATAGCCAAGCTCATCATCAAGCTCATCAACTCCGTCGCGGAAGTCATCAACAACGACCGTTCCATCGGCGACCGCCTGAAAGTCCTCTTCCTCGCGAACTACCGCGTCTCCCTCGCCGAAAAGATCATCCCCGCCGCGGACCTCTCCGAGCAGATCTCCCTCGCCGGAACCGAGGCGTCCGGCACCAGCAACATGAAGTTCGCGTTGAACGGCGCCCTCACAATCGGCACGCTCGACGGCGCGAACATCGAGATCCGCGATCAGGTCGGCGCCGACAACATCTTCATCTTCGGGCTGAACGTCGACGAAGTGAAACAGCTCCGCGAACAGAGCTACCGTCCGCGCGAATACATCGAACGCTCCCCGCTGCTGAAACGCGCCATCGACCTCATCCGCAACAACTTCTTCTCGCCCGGCGAGTTCGACATCTTCCGGCCCATCCTCGAAAGCCTCGACTACGACAACTACATGTGCGCTGCCGACTTCGACTCCTACGCCGCCGTCCAGGCCCAGGTCGCAGAACTCTACCGCAAACCCGTCGAGTGGCAGAAGAAATGCCTTCGCAACATCGCCATGATGGGGTTCTTCTCCAGCGACCGTTCCATCCGTGAGTACGCGGAAAATATCTGGGACATCCAGCCCTGCCCCGTCAACGTCTCGAACAAACACGGCTACAACCTCGCAGCGAACCAGCTGGCGAAATAACCGCAGAACGCCCGGACAGGACCTTCCCTTCATGAACTGGCTCGGCTCCGGACCGTACACGGTATTCGACCTCGAAACGACCGGCTTCAGCGCCGTCCGCGACCGCATCATCGAGATCGGCGCGGTCCGCGTGGAGACCGACGGCTCCGTTTCGAGGTTCCAGACGCTCGTGAACCCGGGCGTGCCGATCCCGCCCCGGCTGACCGCTCTGACCGGCATCGACGACGCCATGGTCGCCGACGCCCCGAAGTTTCGCGAAGCCGGGTTCAAGTTCATGGATTTCGCCCGCAAGTCGCGCCTCGTGGCACACAACGCCCGGTTCGACCTGTCGTTCATGCAGGAGAGCCTCGCGCGTTGCGGCATGGAGCTCATCAAGGGCGGCGCTTACGACAGCATCCCCATCTTCCGCCGCGCATATCCCGGGCTCTCCAGCTACAGCCTCGAATTCCTGCGCAGCACGTTCCCCGTGCCAGACAACTTCCCCGGCCAGCCCCATCGCGCCGCCTACGACGCCGACGTCACGTTCTCCCTCTTCAAGATGGCGATGAACATCCTCTGCGGGGAGGACAAGTCCTCCACGGAATAGTGTCCGGCTACTCCCGGACACAGAAGGCGAAGCCTCCACGGAATAGTGTCCGGCTACTCCCGGACACAGAAGGCGAAGCCTCCACGGAATAGTGCCGGGCTACGCTCCGGCA
>Ga0310696_10002056_pt1 | contig 27524 bp, 25 predicted proteins | sample AusTroGonzalo_MG_4_FD_203885 | JGI IMG/M metagenome (GOLD analysis project Ga0310696, IMG submission 203885) | Bovine rumen microbial communities from tropical cattle in Woodstock, Queensland, Australia - Gonzalo_02 (v2) (version 2) | ecosystem: Host-associated > Mammals > Digestive system >...
TAAAACGGGGACGGAATATCCCAAAAAGACGGCATGGTCGGCAAATCGAAGGGCAATCCTGATTCGTCGAGATTTCCTGTATTGTAATCCGTAAGGGAGTTGTTCAAGATTTTCACCGGCTGCAGGGAGAAGACCTGTGATGCGGGCTCCCAGTAGTGTTTCTTGATCTTGGTTTCCATACTGTGCATGGCAGACATAATAATGGTTAAAGATATTGTTTTTCAGCTATGCTACCAAAAATAAATCGAGAGAATTCATTTTTCTGTCGTATCTTCGTTGCAAAAATCTCCCGTTATGAATAACAATCGCTTATCCCTCCTTTTCGTCGATTTCTTGCTTTTTTGATCGGCATTTGTTAGATTTGCGAAGATAAAGTCATAAATGTCAATCGCTATGAAAAAGCTCGTATTGCTGATGACGGCCCTGCTGCTGGTCTGCGGCAGTGCCTACGCACAGAGCGACATCCTCAACCGCCTGAAGAACCGGGCGAAGAATGCCGTCGAAAACAACATCGGAAACAAAGTTGAAAAAGGCGTCAACAATGCCCTCGACGGCAAGATGGGCAATGACAACAAGAAGCGCAGCAAGCAGGAGGAGGAGCAGCTCCGAGAGGAGAACCGGGCCCGGGCCGAGGAGATCAAACGCCAGAGCCAGGACGACGGTACCTGGACTTGCCCCGAATGCGGCCATACGGGCAATACCGGCAAGTTCTGCGAAGAATGCGGTGCCAAGAAACCCGAGAAAGACGATGGCACCTGGACCTGCCCGGAGTGCGGTCATGAAGGCAATACAGGAAAATTCTGCGAGGAATGCGGAACGCCGAAGCCGACTGGCGAAAAAGGAGCCAGCACGCAGCATGCCAAAAGCGATTTCAAACGGGGAGAAGTGATTCTTTTCCAGGATGACTTTGCCGATGAACAGATCGGAGAGTTTCCCTCTAAGTGGGATGTCGTCAGGGATGGCAATGCTGAGACGGCCGTCCTCAACGGGACCAAGTATCTATTTTTCGCCACGGATTATAATCAAGTTCAACCCTTGATGGAGAACATGAATGCTTATCTGCCCGATGTCTTCACGTTGGAATGGGATGTCTTTTGCTCCAGACAAGGAGATTTCGGACAATCATCTATTGAAATGAATCTGTTCAACGGCGATGACCGGGTCGGTGAATTCGAATTGACGTTCCGCTCCTGGAATCCTGATTATTACGGAAGTTATTTCTTCAAGAAAGGGAACGTCATCGGTCAACTGGATGGCAGCTTCGGTTGGGATGCCTTGAAAGACATTATCAAGATCGGCCAGTGGAATCATTTTGCGGTCTCGTTCAATAAACGCGCTCTAAAGGGTTACATCAATGGCGTCCGTGTCATCAATCTTCCCAATGTGGCGGCTCCCAGCCGCTTCGAGTTCTTCTGCAATGGTGACTACAAATACAGGGGCATTGCCAATGTGGTTCTCGCCGCAGGCGCCGTTGACCTTTACGAACGGAAGACCACAGACCTTTCCGCTGTCGAGAAAGCCATTGCCGAGACCGGCAAGTTCGTGACCAACAACATCCTCTTCGAGACCGGCAAGGCAACGCTGAAACCCGAGTCGATGGAAGAGATTGAGAAGGTGGCCGACTACATGAAGAAAAATCCTTCCGTGCGTTTCGAAGTGCAGGGTCATACCGACAATCAGGGCTCTGACAAAATCAACGACCCGCTCAGCCAGCAGCGTGCCGAGGCCGTTGTGAAAGCCCTCGAAGGCTTGGGCGTCGACGGCTTCAACCTGCGCGCCGTCGGCAAGGGCGCCCACGAGCCCATCGCCGACAACGCCACCGAAGAAGGCCGCGCCATGAACCGCCGCGTGGAGTTCATCAAGAAATAGCAGCTGAAGAATTAGGCCAGTCCCATCTCCGCGGCCTTTTGTTCCATGAGGGCATAGGCGGCGTCGAAATCGTTGGGGATGACGCCGTCGAGGATGGCTTCCTTGACCGCCTCCTTGATGATGCCGATCTCCCGGCAGGGCGGCAGGTGGTATTTCTCCATGATGAGCTCACCCGTGATGGGATTCTTGAAGTTGCGCACTGCATCCTTGGCTTCGACCTCCTCCAGTTTCTGGCGGACGTGTTCGTACTGCTGCTTGTAACGCTCCACTTTCTGTTCGTTGGCCGAGGTGATGTCGGCCTTGCAGAGGAGCATCAGGTCGTCGATGTCGTCGCCCGCTTCGAAAAGGAGCCGGCGGACGGCCGAATCCGTGACTTCGTCGGTAACCAGGGCCACGGGACGCATGTGCAGGCCCACCAGTTTCTGGACGTACTTCATGTCTTCGGTCTGCGACATCTTCAACTTGTTGAAGACGCCCTTGACCATCTTCGATCCCACATACTCGTGTCCATGGAAGGTCCAGCCGATGCCAGGCTCCCAACGCTTGGTCGGCGCCTTCCCGATATCATGGAGCAGGGCGGCCCATCGCAACCAGACATTGTCGCTGACCGCAGCCACATTGTCGAGCACCTGGAGGGAGTGCTTGAAATTGTCTTTGTGCGCCCGCCCGGAAACGGTCTCCACGCCTTTCAGGTCGGCCAGAGCCGGTAGCACGTAGGGCAGGAGTTCGCATTCGTCGAGCAGGTAGAAACCCACGGAAGGCTTGGGTGCCTTCATCATCTTGTTGAGTTCGTCGGCAATGCGCTCGGCCGAGAGAATCTCGAGCCGGGCCTTGTTGCGGCGCATCGATTCGATGGATTCGGGGACGATGGTGAAACCCAGTTGTGTGGCGAAGCGGATGCCACGCAGCATCCGGAGCGGATCGTCGCTGTATGTGGTGTCGGGGTCAAGCGGGGTCCGGATCAGGCCTGCATTGAGGTCGCGGATGCCCCCGAAGGGATCGACGAGCGCCCCGTAGTCATCGTGCTGCAGGCTGAAAGCCATGGCATTGATGGTAAAGTCGCGGCGCTGCTGGTCCTCCTCCAGGGTACCGTCTTCCACAATGGGTTTGCGGGAGGATGCACGGTACGACTCCCGGCGCGCTCCCACGAACTCCACTTCCATGTCCCGGTAATGGAGCATCGCCGTGCCGAAGTTCTTGAACACGGAGACTTTCACGTGGAGTTTTTCCGCCACAGCCTCGGCCAGGGCGATGCCGCTGCCCTCCACTACGATGTCGATGTCGTTGTTGGGACGCTGCAGGAAGAAATCACGCACGTAGCCGCCGATGACGAAGGCACGCACGCCCAGCTCGCGGGCTGACTGCGAGACGATGTCGAAGATTTTTCCTTTCAATGCCTGGGCAAACATATGGCAAAGATAAGAATTTTGTATCTTTGTTGTCTATGGCAAAGACCACGACCGATACCGTCCAGGAATACAAGGCGCTGCGGGAGGAGATTCTCAGCGGCGACATCAAGCCGTTCTACCTGCTGTTCGGCAAAGAGCACTACTACATCGACGAGCTCTGCAAACTTTTGATGGAGACGGTGATTCCGCCCCAGGAGCGGGATTTCGGCCAGATGGTGTTTTTCGGTGCCGACGTGACGGCCAACCAGGTGGTGAGTGCCGCCCGGCAGTTTCCGATGATGATCGCCCGGCAGCTGGTGGTGGTCAAGGAGGCACAGATGATGAAAAAGGTCGAGGACATCGGTGTCTATTTCGAAGGCATCCAGCCCTCCACCGTGCTCGTGGTTTGTTACAAGACCAACAACGATCCGACGAAGTCGGGCAAGAACATCGACAAACGTTCCACTTTCTACAAAAACGCCAAGAAATTCGGTGTGGCCTTCGAATCGAATCCCATCCCCGACTACCGCATCGCCCGCTGGATCGACGGCTTCGTAGCTGAGCAGGGGCTCAGCATCACGCCCGATGCGGCTGCCCTCCTGGGGGAATCGGCCGGCACCGACCTCCAGAAGATCGCCCTGTCGATCGACAAACTCCGCAAGATCCTGCCGGAAGACCGTCGGCGCATCAGCATCCAGGATGTGGAAGAGAATGTGGGGATGAGCCGCGACTATTCAGCCTTCGAACTGACCAAGGCGCTTTCCCTGAAAGACGCCGCCAAGGCCTTCCGCATCGTTAACTTTTTTGCCGATTCGCCCAAGCGCTTTCCCATCCAGATGACGATGGCCGCCCTGAGCAGCCATTTCATCCGTCTGCTCCGCTATCATACCCTGCTCCAGGACGGCGTTTCGCGCAACGACATCCTTGCGCAACTCGGCATCAACCCGTATTTCGGGGGTGAATACGACGCAGCGGTACGCAACTATCCCGTCAAGAAAGTGATGCGCATCGTCGCCCTGCTCAAAGACTACGACCAGCGCTCCAAATCGAACACACGCGGCGAAGCCTCCGACGGCGACCTGCTGAAGGAGCTGACGGCGAAGATTCTGGCCTAAGCGTCCAGCCAACCCTCCGGAATCTCCGAACAGTAGTCAAATCCGTCCCCTTCAGGGCGGCGCCGGAGGATGTGTGTCGTGGGACCATTGGTCACCAGGATGTAACGCACCGGCAACACCCGTGCGTAGCGGGTTACCTGATCGACCACCGCCGCGCCCAGCGGCACGTCGGGTGCCTTGCATTCAACCAGGAGCAAGGGCTGCAACGCCCGGTCGAAAACCAGGACGTCGGCCCTGTATCGGCGGCGATTGTAGACGAAACCATACTCGCTCTCCATCCGCATGAGCGAGACACCGCAACTTTCATGAAGCCAGGATATGACTTGCTGGCGCACCTCCTCCTCGGGGGTGCGGGCCACGTTCTTTTTCCGCAGGGGATCGTAGATTTCGCGTTCGGGCATCAGATGCGCTGGACAATCATGCCGACCTTCTGGAACTCGTTCCACAGCCAGAGATACTCCTCGGAGGTCTTGACCACCACCAACTTGACGATGAGCGTGGTCTGTTCACCGGCCGACAGGCGGTAATGGATCTCGCACTCCACTTCCTGCCCCTCGGCGGTCGGAATCTCCTCAGCGTAGAAAATATGAAGATATCGGGCCTGGTCGTCGCTTTGGATCCGGTAGATTCGACGCTGGGTGCTGGTGGCACGCTGGAAGGAAACCAGATCGTACGACAGGACGCACGACCCTTTGACATAGAGACCTTCTGCACAGGCCGCCTCGAGTTGCTTTCGCTCGGGTGATTTGGTGTCGACCACGGGAGGCTCAGGTCCGGGTTTTTCGGGCTCCGGACAGGAAACCGCCATCGTGGTGGCCACCCAGAAGAGGATCACGGCGAAACGCAGATAGAATCCCGTATGACGATGTCCGTTCATTCTTTCACCTCCAGGATTTTGGTCAGGGTCTCACGGGAGCCGTCGGCATAACGGAGGGTCGCCGTGATCAGGCAGGAGCCCGCATGGGAAAAGGTGAACGATTCGCCTGTAACCGGTTCATTGTCAATGGTCCAGGTTACAGAGGCCTTTTCGTCGGGCAGGTTGAGCAGGAAGAGACGGAGTTCCTCACCCACATGCCAGATCCGGTCCATCCCCCCGATGAGCGGATAGTCGCTCAAACGGTCGATGGCGCGGAATTCCATGTGGTACACCCGTCCCGTAACACCCCACCGGGTGTAGAAGAGTTCGCAATAGTAGGCCTCGCCCGGCGTCAGGTTGTCGAAAGTCCAGTTGTTCTTGTCGGGAAGCACCGTCTGGCTGGTGACGCCGTTGACGGCTCCCCAACGCAGGTTCCACTGGCCCGAGGAAATCTTGTCGCACTCCCAGCTGAGATGGGCCGAGGTCTGGCCGGGCACGATGGAATAGCCGGTCACCACGGGGAGATCCCAGCTGTCATCGTTGGACAGCCGGCAGCGGATACCTTCCGAGCTGCGGGTAATCTCGGTCAAGCCGAAACCAACGCCTTTTCCGCTCCAGGAACGAAGCGGGAAATCGTAGGCGGAATGGATGGCCTTGACATTGCGGGGGCCTGGATAAAAGGCATCGGCTGCGCCGGTGGCGTCGGTCCCCGTCGAGGACACGAAGCGGGCGCAGGGATGGGCAGCACATCCGTTGACGGCATTGGTCGTCCAACGCATCCGGGCATTCATCGAACCCGCCGCATTGGCGCTCTTGTCGATGTGGTAGACCACCAGTCCGGTGCCGCCGATGTAGGCATCCCATTTCGATCCGTCGCGGAACTCCAGCCAGAAATCTTCACCCGGAATCTCCGTGGGAATCAGCAGGGCCGTGGGCGAATCCTGCACCGGCTCGACCAGCAGTTCCTGTGTCGCACGCAACGACCAGGTCTTCGACAGTCCGATCATCTGGCGTTCGAAGACGGTAAGGTAGGGCGGCGTACGCCCCTGGTTGTTGTAATTGCCGCGGTCCATCACGGACAAGGAACCGTGCAGGCCGGGACTGTCACCCTCCTTTTCGTCGTTGACGTCGTAAAGGTCGGGCAAGCCCAGAAAATGACAGTATTCGTGGCAGATGGTACCGATACCGGCGAATTGGTAGCCGGACGGACCCGTGAATTCAGAATAGAGCGAGAAATTGGAAATCCGCATCCCGTCGAGCGAGAAACCCATTTCAGAAATGTTCCAGGACTGGGGCCAGAGCGTATTGTCGCCACCACCTTCGGCCTCGTTGTGCCCGGCGAAGAAGAGGAAGACGTTGTCGACCACCCCGTCGTTGTCGAAGTCATAGCGGGAAAAATCGACGCCGCCCGCATCGGCAGCCTCACAGGCATGGACCACCATCTGCTTGATGTTGCGGTCGGTGACGCCTTCTCCATTTGCCCCGTACCACGCCAGGGTATTGGGCAGGGTCACCACGTCACAGACCTCGAAACTGAAACTGGTACTTACGCCCAGATTGTCGCGGAACCAGTCGAGGACACTGCCCGTAGCTCCGTTTTCGGAGTAATACTGCTGGTTGAACAGGTTGTAGATGGCGTTGCGCGGAGAAGGGATGGTGAACTTGCGGTCCTGAAATTGCACGGGAATGACAATGGTCCGCACGTTGACCGGGGCTTTGGTGGCCAGGAAGAAAGCCAGGGAACCGCCCTCCGGGTTGAGTTGCTTGCGCAGTTCGGGTCTGGACGGGGGCAGCGAATCGGTCTCGCGCCAATACCCCAGGGCATCCTGGTACACAGGGCGGCCCGACAGGGTGGTCTTCCAGGAGCGGTTCTCATCGCCGTGGATGAGGATGGTCAGCGAAGTGCCGTCGGGCTGGATCACCTGCACAGGGTACGGCCAGGCCTTCACCGCATGCAGCTGCAGTGAAAACGCCAGCAGGGCGACCAGTGCGACAAGGATTCTCCGACCCATTTTTACCCGATTATAAACATTTCAAACTACATAATTACAAAAAATAATTTAGTTTACCAAAAACAGTTTCCTTATCTTTGTATCGATGAACGCCACCGCAGCCTATCGTTTCACCATTGTCGTCCCGCTTTTCAACGAACGGGACAACCTGCCCCAACTGGAAGAGCGGCTCGCCGCCTACCTCGAAAAATCGATGGAAAAGCCCGCCTGCGTGCTCTTTGTCGACGATGGCTCCACCGACGGCGGAAGCCCCCTGCTGGAAGAAATCTGCAGCCGGCACCCGGACTTCTTTTTTATCCATTTCCCGCAAAACCAAGGCCTGAGCGCCGCCCTGAAGGCCGGCTTCGACCACTGCTATTCGCCCTATGCCGGTTACATCGACGCCGACCTGCAGACCGATCCCGACGACTTCGACCTGCTGCTGCCATTTGCTGCCGACCATGAACTGGTGACAGGCATCCGCACCGGTCGGAAAGACAGTTTCGGCAAACGCTTGATTTCGAAATGGGCCAACGGGCTGCGCCGTCGCATCGTCCACGACACGGCCATCGACACGGGCTGTCCGCTGAAGGTCCTGCAGACGGCATGGGCCCGGCAGCTGCCACCCCTGGACGGCATGCACCGTTTCCTCCCCGCCCTGGCAACAGGGATGGGCTGTCGCTGCAAGCAAGTGCCCGTGCGCCATTATCCCCGCACAGCAGGCCATAGCAAGTTCAACCTCTCCAACCGCTTCTGGGGACCGATCCGCGATGCTTTCGGCTACCGCTGGTATCTCCGCCGGCACCTTCGCTATACGGTTGACCGCAGCCAACTCGACTGATGGAACCTCTCTGGATCTTTGCCCTCGGTTTGTTCGCGCAGATGCTCTTTGCTGCGCGCATGCTGGTCCAGTGGATCCTGTCGGAAAAAGCCCGGCAGGTGGAAAACCCCACTGCCTTCTGGATACTTGGGCTGTGCGGCTCGCTGCTCTTTCTGCTCTATGGCTGGCTGCGGAACGATTTCGCGCTGATCCTGGGCCAACTCATCGGCTACTACGTGTATATCTGGAATCTGGGGTCCAAAGGCGTCTGGCAGCAACTGGGACGCTGGCGTCCGCTCGTGGTAGGTTTGCTGCTGCTGGTTCCCCTGGCGGTCCTCACCCCCTTCCTCGTCCACTGGCCCGATGTCTCGAAAACGCTCTTCCAGAACAAAGACATCCCGCAGGCCCTGCTGCTATTCGGCATTGCCGGGCAGGTAGTCTTTTCCACCCGTTTCCTCTACCAGGCCTTCTACTCCGTCCGCCACAAGGCTTCGTCCCTGCCGGTCGGGTTCTGGCTCATCAGCGCGATCGGCGCCGCGATGATCCTGGTCTACGGTATCTTCCGCAGGGACCCGGTTCTCATCCTCGCTGAATCGTTCGGTTTGTTCACTTATATCCGCAATTTGATGCTATGGGACGCCCGACGGGAAAACTGCTGACCGCGGCAGGATCGAACCAGTGGGTGCGCCTGGCCTTCTATCTGCTCCTGCTGCTGCCCCTGCTGATCCGGCGTGAACCCACGCCGGCCAACGAACTGAAATACCTGCAGATCGCCGATGAGGCACTGCGCGACGGACATTTCTGGTGCCTGTATCTCGACGGGGCCGTCTACGCCGACAAGCCCCCGCTCTATCTGTGGATCGTGATGTTGTTCCGCCAGATGTTGGGCTTCCACTGCCTCCCGCTGCTGGAGTTGTTCTCGCTGCTGCCCGCTTTCGGCATCCTGGTGCTGCTGAACCGCTGGTGCGGCAACCGCCTGCCCCTGCGCTGGCAGATCGGTGCAGAGTTGGCCTTGCTGACCACTGCCTATTTCCTGGGCGGAGCGCTGGTCCTGCGTATGGACATGCTGATGGTCTTTTTCATCGCGCTGGCCATGTGGATCTTCTGGCGGATCGACCAGGGAGATCCGCGTCCGGTCCTGCGCTGGGCCTTTCCCCTGGCGGTGTTTGCGGCCATCTTCTCGAAGGGGCCGGTAGGCATGCTCTTCCCGCTGGGCGGTTGCCTGGCCTGGCTGCTGTCGGAAGGCCGGCTGCGTGATTTCGGCCGGGCCTGGGGCTGGCGCTGCTGGCTCACGCTGGTCCTGCTTTGCGGCTTCTGGTGGGGCATGGCCTGGCTGGAAGGAGGCCGCGACTATATCGATAATCTGCTCGTCCACCAGACGGTCGGCAGGGCGGTCGACGCCTTCCACCACAAGCGTCCCATCTATTGGTACCTTCTCGTCATCTGGTATGCCATGGGTCCCTGGTCGCTGCTCACCATCCCCGTCGGTGCGTGGGCTGCGGCCAAAGGCCGCCTGAAAGCGCCGGACCTGGCACTCGCCCGCTATTTCCTGCTCATCTCGGCCACTTTCTTCGTCGTGATGTCGCTGATGAGTTCCAAGCTGCAGATCTACCTGCTGCCGATGTTCGGCTTCGTCAATTACGCCTGCTATATGATCCTGGCTTCCACCCATCAGGAGGATCACTCAACGGTCGTCCTGACTGTCACATATGCCGTGGCAGGCACGATGCTGGCCGCCTGTGTCGTCGCCGGATTCTTCTTTCCCTCAATTTTATAGCCCGAGAGGGATAACTTTACCGGCAAATCGTTACATTTGTGGGATAATTCAATACAATGGCACAGAATCCCCCTCTGGCGCGACTTGAATTGAGCCGCAGCGGCATCCGGAACAACTTCCAGCATTTCCGTTCCCTGCTCCGCCCCGAGACCAAGATGCTCATCCTGGTCAAGGCCAACGGCTACGGACACGGCGCCGTTCCTTTTGCCCTCGAAATGGAAAGCCTGGGCGCCTCCTATCTGGGTGTGGCGCTCCCCGGCGAAGGCGTCGAACTGCGCAAGGCCGGCATCTACCTGCCGATCCTCGTGCTTACCACCGGCACCGACGATTACCCTGAAATGATCCGCTATGGACTGGAACCGGGCATGCCCGACCTTTTCGCGCTCACGCGCCTGCGCGAAGAACTGCGCAAGGCCGGCCGGAAAGACTATCCCGTCCATATCAATATCGATACCGGCATGCACCGGCTTGGTTTCATGGAGCGGGAGATTCCTGCACTCATCGATTTCCTGGCCGAAAGTCCTGAAATCCACATCGAGGGCCTGTATACCCACCTGGCCGCCTCCGATGAAGTGCAGCACGACGAATTCACCCTCGGCCAGATCAAGCTTTACGACAAGCTGAGCACACAGATCATGCAGCATCTGCCCTACAAGCCGCTCCGCCACGTACTCAACTCGGCCGGCATCGAACGCTTTACGGAATACCAATACGACATGGTGCGCCTGGGCATCGGCATCTACGGCATCAGCGCCATCTCCGATCCCCGGCTCAAACCCGCCGCCTTCTTCCGCTGCCCCATCCTCCAGATCAAGGACCTGCTGCCGGAAGACGGCACCATCGGCTACGGCCGCCACGGTATCCTCCACGATGGCATCACCCGCTCGGCCACGCTATGCGTGGGATACGCCGACGGCATCAACCGTCACCTGGGCTGCGGGCGCGCCAGCTTCGAAGTGAACGGACAGCTTGCCCCCACCATCGGCAACATCTGCATGGACATGTGCATGCTCGACGTCACCGGCATCGACTGCCAGGAAGGCGACATGGTGACCATCTTCGGCGATAAACCGACAGCCGGCGATCTGGCCAAGGTGCTCGATACCATTCCCTACGAGATTTTCACCTCCGTTCCGCGCCGCGTGAACCGCGTGATTATCGACTGATACCCCCTGATACTAAAACCAAATCAAATATCCACCATTATGGCAACTGAGAAACTCGACATCATGCAGACCATCAAGGACGGCGTCCAGTATGGCCTGAAAAACTTCTTTCCCCTGCTGCTGATGGTCATCCTCTATGTGGTGACCGTCTGGATCCCTTACCTCAACGTTGGCACCACCATCGGCCTTTACAAGGCCATCATTGGTATCGGCCGTGGCGAGACCATCGACCCGGTCGCTATTTTCTCGAAAGACAACTTCAAGAACCTCAGCGGTTTCTTCCTTCTGCTGGGCCTGCTGTACATCGGCATCGTCGTGGCCTTCTTCTTCATGTTCATCCCGGGCATGGTGATGAGCATCGCCTGGGGCTTCGCCGTCTATTTCTTCATCGACAAGAAAGTTTCCCCGCTCAAGTCGCTCCAGTTGAGCTATGACACCACCTTCGGCAACAAGTGGCGGATCTTCTTTACGGAACTGCTCTGCGGCATCCTGATCTGCATCATCTGCGGTATCTTCACCGCCATCCCGAAAGTCGGCGCCGTGCTGGCCGGCATCGCCACCGTCCTCTGCAGCGCCATCATGGTGGCCGTCGAAGGCGTGATGTACGACTTCTTCTCCAAGAAGGCCGATGACATCCTGAACAAGAAAGACGAGAAACCTGCCTGCACCGCTCCCGTGGTCGAGGCCGAAGTGGACGAGGTGACCGACACCGTCCCCACCGAAGCGTAAGCTCCCGCTGATGCACAAGGTATTCCTGCCGATCTACCGCTACCTCCGCGGCCACAGGGCCGTGATGTACACACTGCTGATCGTCAGCTCGCTCGTCTTCCTCTATTTCGGACTCCAGCTCCGGTACGAGGAAGACGTGGTGAAGTTGCTTCCTCGCTCGAGTATCGACAGCGAACTGGCCTTCAGTGATATCGAACTGAAAGACAAAATTTTTATCCAGATCACCTCGGCCGATCCCGAGCAACCGCTGGATACCTGGACGCTGAGTGACTACATCGACGAGTTCTGCGCCTCCCTGATGGCGCGCGACACGGCCGGCCGTTACATCATCGGCATCCTCAGTTCACTCGATCCAGGCATGATGCTAGGAGCCATGGACTATGGCTTCGAGCACCTGCCTTCCCTCATCGACACCGCCTTCTATGCCGATTTCGCCGCGGCGCTCTCCCCCGATGCCATGGCCGCGCAGATGGCCCGCAACAAGGAGCTCATCGACGCCGACATGACCGGACAGACCACGCAGATGGTCTGCACCGACCCGCTGGACCTGCGCGACATTTTCCTGTCGCATATGTTCCCAGGTGGCCTGGAATCGGGCTCTGTGGGTGATTTCACAATGGAAAACGGCCATTTCTTCTGCCCCGACAAGACCGTGGCGATGGCCTTCCTTTCGTCGACCATCTCGCAGACGGACTCCGGCACCGGCACGCGATTCAACCGCATCCTCAACCAGGAGCGGAAGCGCTTTGAAGAAGCACACCCCGACGCACACGTGCTGTGCCACGGAAATCCGCTCGGCGGCGTCTCGAATGCCAGCACCATCAAGACCGACCTGGTGTGGACCGTCGGCCTCTCGCTGCTGGTCATCCTGATCCTGCTCCTGCTGTGCTTCCACAAACTGCGCTTCATCGTCCACATGCTGGCCCCCGTCGTCTACGGCACCTTCTTCGCCCTGGCTTGTGTCTACTGGATCAAGGGTTACATGTCGTTCATGGCCCTGGGCCTCGGCGCCATCATCCTGGGCGTTGCCCTGAGCTACTGCCTGCATGTGCTCATCCACTACTATTTCGTGGAGAATGCCGAGCAGATGCTGCGCGAAGAATCCACCCCCGTGGTGCTGGGCTGCCTGACCACCATCGGCGCCTTCCTGGGCCTGCTCTTCACGGAGAGCGAGTTGCTGCGCGACTTCGGTCTGTTCGCCACTTTCGCCTTGCTGGGCAATACGGTCTATGCCCTGGTGTTCCTGCCCCAGTTCCTCAAAAAGGAAGATATCTGTTACAAGAAAGAGAAGGGTTTCCCGGCCATCGACCGATTCAACAACCTGCCCTGGGACAGCAATCCTTGGATCCTGGGGACGATGACCGTGCTCCTGGTTGTCGGCATCGTGATGAGCCACCGCGTGGGTTTCGACTCCGACCTGCGCAACCTCAACTACGTGAATGAACCGCTGGGAGAAAGCCAGACGCTCTATTATGAAAAGAATGAGGACGGCAACTTCTCGCAATATTATGCGGCCTACGGCGAGACCCTTGACGAGGCCCTGGAATGCAACAAGCTGCTGACCCGGCGGCTGGATTCGCTCCAGAAGACAGGCCTGCTGACCCGTTATTCCTCGCTGGTGCCACTGCTCTTCCAGTCGCAACACGACCAGGAACTCCGCATCGCCGCCTGGAAAGCATTCTGGACGCCCGAGCGGATTGCCCGCACCCGGAGCGACCTGGCAGTGGCTGCCCGGAAGCAGCAACTCGACCCGACCAGCTTCGAGCCTTTCTTCGCCCTGCTGGAAAGCGACTATGAGCCGGCTTCGCTCTACGACGCCGACATCATCCCGCACGAACTGATGTCCAATTTCGTGGAACACCAGGCCAGCGGACGCTGGATGGTCTTCTCGACGGCAGTATTTGCCGAAAAAGACAAGGACATCGTCAACGCAGCGCTGGTCGACGGTCCGCAGTCCGTGGTGCTGGAACCCTTCTACTACTGCCGCGACATGGTGCAGATCGTCCACGACGACTTCCAGATCACGATGTGGATCTCCTCGATCTTCGTGCTGCTGGTGCTGCTGATCTCGTTCCGCAGAGTCTGGGTGGCCCTGGTGGCCTTCTTCCCGATGTTCCTGTCATGGTATGCCCTGCAGGGCTTCATGGCCATCCTGGGGCTGCAGTTCAACCTGATCAACATCGTCATTGCGACCTTTGTGTTCGGTATCGGAGTGGACTACAGTATCTTTGTGATGGAAGGCCTGCTGCAGGAAGCCCGAACGGGCTCGAAGGAACGGCTGGCTTATCACAAGACCGCCATCTTTTTCTCCGCGGTCGTGCTGATCATCGTCATCGGTTCCCTGATCTTCGCCCGGCATCCGTCCATCCGCTCGACCGGCATCATCTCTCTCATCGGCATGGTCTTCACCATCCTGATGACTTATTGTCTGGAACCTTTCGTTTTCCGCTGGTTGCTGAAATTCCCGTTCTTCAGCAAGCAGTTCCGGAAAGAAGGACAAGAACGATCATAGATGGAACGGATTGACGGCCAACTCTATCTATCGATGGTCCGCGGCGGCGCTGCGTGCCTGAATGCCTGCCGGCAGACCATCAACGACCTGAATGTCTTCCCCATCCCTGACGGCGATACGGGCGACAATATGTACATGACCATCGAGTCCGGGTGCCGGGTGGCACCCGGACCGCTGGGCGAGACGGCTGCCGCTGTCTCGAAGGGCATGCTGACCGGAGCGCGCGGCAATTCGGGCGTGATCCTTTCGCGCATCTTCGCCGGCATCGCCCAAGGACTGTCGGGCGTGGAGGAAGCCGACCTGCAGACACTGAAAAAAGCGATGGCCTGCGGCGTGGAATCTTCCTACAAGGCCGTGGCCACGCCTGTGGAAGGCACCATCCTGACGGTCTTCCGCGAAGCGGTTGCCGCAGCGGAGGACAGCCCGGATATCGACAATTATTTCGACCGACTGCTCTCCGCCATGGAGGTTTCTCTCCAACATACGCCGGATATGCTCGACGTGCTCAAGCAGGCCGGCGTCGTGGACAGCGGTGGAGCGGGCCTGCTCCAGATTGTGGAAGGCATGCGCGCCGTTCTGCACGGGGAAACCCCGGCCCTGCCCGTGGAAACGACGGCTACCGCACATCCGGCCGTCGACCTGGATGCCTTCACCGAAGACAGCGTGCTGGAATTCGGCTATTGCACGGAATTCCTCCTGCGGCTCCAACGCAGCAAGGTCGACCTGGAACACTTCGACGAAAGCCTCCTGTCCGACTGGCTGGCCGCCCACGGAGAATCCCTGGTGTTTTTCCGCGACGGCAGCATCATCAAAGTACACGTCCATACCCCCACCCCCGGAGATATCCTCAACCACTGCCAGCAGTTCGGTGAATTCCTGACCCTCAAAATCGAAAACATGACGCTCCAGCACCACGAAAACCATATGGACGAGCGCTTCCACGTGAGCCGCAAGGCGCTGGGTATCGTGGCCGTGGCAGCGGGAAAGCCCCTGCAGGATGCTTTCCGCGAGATGGGCGCCGATGAGGTGATCGAAGGTGGTCAGACCATGAATCCGCCGGTGCAGGCGTTCCTGGAGGCCTTCGACCGGATCGGGGCCGACAGCATCCTGGTGCTGCCCGACAACGGCAACATCCTGCTCACGGCTCGGCAGGCCGCAGCCCTGTACGACAAGGCCCGCATCGAAGTGCTGCCGACTCGGAACCTCGGAGAAGGGTATTTCGCCCTGGCCAGCATCGACCGGTCCCAGCCCGTCGAAGATATCGTGGAAACCATGGCCGAAGCGCTGCAGAGCACCGTAACCGGCATGATTTCACAAGCGATCCGCGACAGCCAGGCCGGACAGGCCGGCGACTATCTGGGATTCAGCGACAAAGACATCCTCTGCGCATCGGCCGACCGGCAGCAGGCCCTGCTGGATCTGGCCGGCAAACTCGATATGGGCAGCTACGACATCGCCCTGCTCCTGACGGGCGCCGACGTGACCCCCGAAGACGCCCGAAGTGCCACCGAGGCACTCACCCGACAATACACCTGCACGGAAATCACGCAGATTACCGGCGGACAACCTGTTTACGACTTTATTCTCCTGCTATGTTGACCCTTTTTACCGACACCGACACCGACATGACCCCCGCCGTCGCGGAGGAATACGGTTATAAACTCATCAGCATGCCCTACAGCGTGGACGCCAAGACCGTCTACCCGTATGTGGATTTCGACCAGTTCGATGCCAGAAGCTTTTACGACATGCTGCGGGCCGGCACCCTGCCCACCACGAGCGCCATTTCGAAAGAACGCTACCTCTCCTATTTCGAGCCTGAATTCAAGGCTGGCAACGACATCCTCTACGTCCACTTCTCCCGGGCGATGACCATTACATTCGATGCCATGGACCAGGCTGTGGCAGAACTCCGGGAACGGTATCCCGAACGCCGCTTCTACGCCATCGATACCAAGGGGATCACCACCATGAGCTACGCCATCGTCCGTGCCGTGGGTGACCTGGTCAAGGCGGGAAAGAGCATCGACGAAATCATGGAATGGGCGAAGACGGAAGTGGACCATTACGCAATGTATTTCTTCGCCGACGACCTGAAGTTCTTCCGCCGCAGTGGCCGCGTCAGCGGACTGGCCGCCACGATGGGAACCCTGATCGGCATCCGGCCCATCATCTACATGTCGGCCGAAGGCAAGATGGTCTCCTGTGGCTCGGTGAAAGGCCGCGCCAAGGCCATGGACTACCTGCTGGAGAAAGTCGCTGAACTGGGAGACCATGTGCAGGACTACCGCTTCTATGTCGGCCACACGGACGCACCGGAACTGGCGGAACAGCTGGCCGGACGTCTGAAAGAGCGTTTCGGCGAGAACCTCCCCATCGAATTCGTGGTCACCAATCCCACGGCGGGCAGCCATTCCGGCCCCAACGGCGTCGGGGTATGCTTCCACGCCAAACATCGCTAGACCATGGTCGAGGTTGTCGAAGTCTCCTCACGTCGGCAGCAACGGGAATTTCTCGAATTCCCCCTCAAGCTCTACAAGGGGAATCCCTGGTTCGTCCCTCCCCTCTATGCCGATGAAAAGAAGATGTTCCGGAAAGACTATGTCTATTCGGACTGCTGCCAATGGGTCTGTTACAATGCCTACAGCGACGGCGTGATGGTCGGCCGCATCCAGGGCATCATCCAGGTGGCTGCCAACGAAAAGAACGGTGAACGGCGTGCCCGTTTCAATCGTTTCGATGCCATCGACGATCCGGCTGTTTCCAAAGCCTTGTTCGAGGCGGTTGAACGCTGGGCCCGCGACAAGGGGATGGATACCCTCTGCGGCCCGCTCAGCTTTTCCGACCTGGAGCGCGAAGGCCTGCTGATCGAGGGATTCGACCAGCCGCAGACCTTCGAAGAGCAATACAATGCTCCCTACTATCAGCAGCATATCGAGCAGCTGGGCTTTGTCAAGGAAGTCGACTGGCTTGAATCACGCGTCTACGCACCCGAAGACTACAACGGGGACCTCGACAAGGTCACCGAATTCATCTTCCGTTGCAATAAACTCCATTTCGGACCTGCCAGGAACACCGCCGATTTCCTCAGGCGTTACCAGGACGGCATCTTCGATCTGATCGACAAATCGTACGAGGGCCTGTACGGAACCGTGCCCTTCACACCCCGGATGAAGAAACTGATGATCGACAACTTCCGGCTGGTCATCGACCTGAAATACACGGCCGTCATCCTCGACGAGAACGACCGGATGGTCTGCTTCGGCTTTGCCATTCCCGCCATCGCCCCCGCCCTCATCGGGACGAAAGGGAAATACACACCCCGTGTGCTCTGGCGGTTGCTCCGCTGCATCCGGCACCCCAAGGTGATTGACCTGTGCCTGATCGGCGTGGATCCGGCCTACCTCAACAAAGGCGTATCTGCCGCCTTTGCCGCCGCCATCATGCACATGCTGCGCGACACGGACGTCGAATACACCGAGACCAATCTCAATCTCGAGGACAACTTCGCCATCCTGAACTTATGGAAGCGATTCAACGCCGTGCAGGCGAAACGCCGGCGGGCCTACGTGAAAAAGCTGGTTTGATCAGTAGGTAAAGATGTATTCGGTGGAAATACCGCCGAATTCCTCGAGCACCATCCGCACAGGATGTCCCTTCTTGTTGTATTCCATGATGATTTTGGAATAGCCGCGAGGGGCCGGTTTGCGGGCCTTCATCTCAACGGTCTTGATACCGCCCTTCTCGGAAACGGTCATCTCCGCATCGTTGTCGGCGGCTGCTTGCTCGCAATTCCCCATGATACAGTTGAGAAGCGTATTGCGCATGTTGCGGAAACGGGCATTCTTCTCGGTATCGATGGAAAGCTGCTGGCCCTGCGAATTGGAGCGCAGCATCGGGCCGGAGATGATCAGATACTCCCCTTCGGGCTGGGTGTAGGTCATCGTCAGGTTATCGGGAGCATTGAAGGATATGACGCCCTCCGAACGGATGACCTTGCCAGTGGCCCGAATTGTCCTGGCCTGCGTGAATGTACAGCTGAGTTCCTGTGCTCCTGCCAGCAAAGTGATGCAGGATAATACGAAAATCAAAAATATTTTTTTCATTTTCAACACTTTTCTTTGTTTGATGCGACAAAGATAGCGTAATTATTCCTAAATTTGTGCCAAACCCTCAAAAAATGGACAGAATCGAGCCCTACTGGAACGCGGCAGAAAGTCTCAACAACTTCGTTTTCAGCATAAAGCAGGTAGAAAGAACCGGATATACCGATTTCTCCGATGTACCGCAGACTAAACTTCCTTTCTATACTTTCACTTATCTCACCGAAGGAGAAGTCTTGTTGGAGGTGGAAGGGAAAACCTACCTCTGCCAACCGGGGCAACTGGTGATCATTCCGCAAAAGATCCCCTTCCGCGTACTGTATTTCAAAGGGAACGCAGGATATGAATGCGGCTTTTCACTGCGGATGGTGAAAGATCTTTCCTACGATTGCCTGCACAATCCCCAACCGCTGCGCCAAACCTTCACCGGCGAGGAAGCCGCCTTCACCCAGATGCTGCTGGCACAGCTCCTGAAAGCCCACCAGGCGAAAGACTTCCAGATGGTAACCAGCGCGCTCGATCTCTTCCTGTGCAGGCTCCAGACCCCCGAAAACCATCCCTCCAACGCTACGGTCGCCCATTTCCTCGAAAAAGTTTTCGACCGCAGCCGGAAACCGGGCAAGGTATCGGACTATGCTGACGAGCTCTGCATCACGCCCAATTATCTCAACCGCCTGGTACGCAACCAGACCCATCACTCGGCCATGGACTGGATCGAAATTTCGCGCCTCAACCTGGCCAAGGCCCTGCTCCGGCAGAACGAGATGCAGATAGCAGAAATCGCCGTGGCCGTCGGCATCGACGACCAGTCGTATTTTACGCGCTTCTTCAAGAAGAATGCGGGCTGCACCCCGTCCCAATACCGGAACATGGTACTAAAAAGTACAAATTAATTTTACTAGTCTAAAACAGGATTTCTGCACAGAAAGAGGAGCGGTCTGATACCCTCCCCTCGACTGCCCATCCTCCCTCCACGGGGGCGCGGAACAATTCGACCGTTTCGCCGGGCAACACTTCCTTGTTGAAATTGATGCGGACCGATCGTACCCGCTGAGAAGAAACCAGGTCGAAATCGAGACAGTCCATGGCCCAGACCATATACTTGGCGTTGTTGGCATGGCCCACGATGTCGACGTCGGAATAAGCCACCCTGTGCTCGGCCATCTCCTCGATGTTCTCTGCGGGCAGCACCACTTTGCCGCAAGGCGTGTCGATGGCGCTTTCATGGCACTCCGTATCGAGCGGCAGTTTCCCTTCCAGATGTTCGCGCCGCAGCAGGCGACGGGAGGCCAGGTCGATGATCAGCCACGAGGAAGTGGCCAGGACGGCCGGTTGCCCGTCGTCGCCCAGCATCCGGAAATCGCGTACGTAGAAGGGACCCTCGAATCCTTTGTGCCAGGTCTGGAGATCGACAACGTCTTTCCACTGCGGCATACGGACAAATTCGATGTGCATCCGCGAAAGCACCCAGGCCGTGCCGTAACGCTGAAGGTCTTCGTAGCCGAAGCCGAGGGATTGCGCCGACACATAGGCAATCTCCTGGGCCATGTCCATGAAGGAGCCCGGTTTGAGATAGTGGGCGATGTCGGTGTCGTAGCAGGTCACCGTCAGCCGCTGTGTGGTTTTCTTAGAGACTGGCATCGATACTGAGGGATTGGTCGTAGAAGGAAATGTCGTTGACGGTCAGGTGTTCGAAGAGGGTCTTCAGCTGCGGGACAGCGTCGAGACAGAGGACGGCGCGACCGCTCTGGAAACTCTCCACGAGACCTTCGGGCAGTTTGTCCAGCAGTTTCCGCGAGGCCATGTCAAGGGCCATGTTGCCGGCAGGGCCGGCATCGAACTGGAGGACGGCCCGTGGCGGTGCAAATTCCACCACCCGCATGTCAACGTTGATGGTATGGGTGACGGGTTTGTTGAGAATCGGCAGCGTAATGGTGGCGTCGTAGATGAGCGTCAGCGTATCCGCATCCTTGTAACGGAGTCCGAGCGACTGCCCGCTCTTCTCCCGGAACAGGCGGGAAAGTTCGTCGTATGAAGCGGAGAGAATCATCGGTTATGAAATATTTTTTTCAAAATTAACGAATGTTTCACAATATTTGCATAGCAGGGCGGAAGAATACGCCCAAATAACGATGAATTGACAATGAAACGCATCTCCATACTTCTTTTCCTCCTCTTCGCAGGAACCGGCATACAGGCACAGGGGCTCTCTTTTAGCGAGGAAGAGTTGGACTACTCCATCCGTCACAATCTCTTTCCGGGTACGATCGGCACGATGAACTTCCAGGGCAAGGAATGCCCGGAAGGCTATCACGTCGACGCCGTGCTGAAAGCAGCCGTTGGCAGCATCTATACCCTGGACTGCACTTATGGCGCGACCTTCTGCAACGACGCTGCCCTGACCCCTGTATCGGCCACCCGCAGCCAGGTCGAGAAAAAATACTGGGCAAAGGGACGCTACGACTGGTCGGCTCCCGGAAAGGTCCACCTCGACGTAACCAAGAGCACCCGCCCTCCCCGTGACGAAATGCTCGAATGGGATGGCATGGTCCGCGACCTGCTGGGCACCATCTGGTGGCTCCGCACGCTGGACTACAGCAGCCCCCGGCCCGCCGACGGCAACAACGCGTTGTTGCTCGACCACGACGCCCTGCCGATCGTCATTTCTTCTTTCCAACGGAAGACAGTCAAAATCGACGGCACGCAGACCCCGGTGATCGAGGTCGCCCTGGCACACGATGGAAAAGAAGCCCTGCGGGTGACACTCAGCGACGATGCCCGCCGCATTCCCCTGAAATTCTCCATCGCCCTCCCGTTCGGAAACATCAAGGGGACGCTCAAGAAGAAGGCGGAGTAGGTGTGCCGGCGTGCGGTACAGACAGGGGCAAGTCCTTCTGAGAAAGATAGAACATGTAGAGGATGGCGGGTTTCGTGCCGCGATTCTCGCCGTAGTGGATGGTGTCGACCATCTCCACAAGGGTCTCGCCCGCATGCACGGTTTTCTCCCTGCCGTCCTGTCCGATGATGGTCAGCTCTCCCTCCGCCAGCAAACCGAAATTGATCACGGGATGGTGGTGACATTCCAACCTTTTTCCGGCAGGAAATTCATACTTCACGGCTACCAGTTCGGGGCGGCCCGTCAGATAGTCGGGCAGCTCCACGCCATCCCAGCTCTGGCTGGTACGAAACAACTCGGTGCGTTGTACCTGCCGGGCCGGATTTTGTTTTTTGCGTGTATTCATGGGAATCAGTCGTTAATAAGACACTTGCCCGTCATTTCCCCGGGCTGTTCCAGCCCCATGATATGAAGGATGGAAGGGGCCACGTCCGACAAGGCGCCGTCCTGCACTTTCGCCTTCTTGTTCTTCGTCACGTAGATAAAGGGAACGGGATTGACAGAATGCTGCGTGTTGGGCGAGCCGTCGGCATTGATGGCATGGTCGGCGTTTCCGTGGTCGGCGGTGATGATGGTTTCATAACCCATCTTCCGGGCCGTTTCCACAACCTCGTCCAGGCACTGGTCAATCGTCTTCACGGCCGTTTCGATGGCAGGGTAAACTCCGGTGTGCCCCACCATGTCGGCGTTGGCGAAATTCACCACAATCCAGTCGTACTTCTTGGTCTTGAGCGCCTCGACCAATTTGTCCTTCACCTCGAAAGCAGACATCTCGGGCTTCAGGTCGTAGGTGGCCACCTGGGGAGAGTTCACCAGGATGCGGTCTTCCCCCTCGAAGGGCTCTTCCCGCCCGCCATTGATAAAGAAGGTCACGTGCGCATATTTCTCCGTCTCAGCGGCGTGCAACTGCTTCAAGCCCTTGCCGGCGATATACTCGCCAAGCGTGTTTTGTACGTTCTCCTTGGGGAAGAGAATGTGCACGCCCGTGAAGGTATCGTCATAAGGAGTCATACAGTAGTACTGCAGGCCGGGAATGGTCGTCATACCCTCCCCGACCATATCCTGCTGCGTGAGTACGATGGTGAGCTCTTTGGCACGGTCGCTGCGGAAGTTGAAGAAGATGACCACGTCGCCTTCCTGGATATGGCCGTCGACATTGCTGTTGACGAGCGGCTCCATGAACTCGTCGGTGTTCTTGTGCTCCTCCGTGTGCGTGTCGTAGCAAGACTGTACGCCCGCCACCATGTCCGTCACCGGACGGCCTTTGCCGTTTACCAGCAGGTCGTACGCCAGCTTGATTCGGTCCCAATGCTTGTCGCGGTCCATAGCATAGTATCGGCCGATGACCGATGCGACAACACCTACCCCCACATCATCCATATGCTTCTGCAAGTCAGCGATGAAACCCTTGCCCGACCTGGGGTCTGTGTCACGACCGTCCATGAAGCAATGCACGTAGCAGTTCTCGACGCCATACACCTGGGCGATGTCGATGAGTTTCAGGAGGTGGTCCAGCGAAGAGTGAATGCCGCCGGTGGAAGTGAGGCCCATCAGGTGAAGGCGCTTGCCAGTCGTCTTGGCATAGCTGTAAGCCGCTTTGATTTCCGGGTTCTCCAGGATGGAGTTGTCGGCGATGGCGCGATTGATCTTCACCAGATCCTGATAAACGACGCGTCCGGCGCCGATATTGAGGTGTCCCGTCTCGGAATTACCCATCTGCCCGTCGGGCAGCCCCACGTACGCGCCCGAAGCCTGCAACGTGGAATGCGGATAATGGGCATACAGGTAGTCCATATACGGCGTGGCGGACTGTGCAATTACGTCGCCCTGACTTTTATCGCCGATCCCCCAACCGTCGAGGATGATGAGAAGTGCTTTGTTTGCGCCATCTCCCTTCGGACCGACCGGCGTACACGCCGTGATTACACCTGCTCCGCAGATGAGAAGGAGGGCAATCATCCTTTGCAAGTTCTTTTTCATGGCCTTTAATGCAACGGAGTTAACGGATAGACGATGTTCACGATGAAGATGTTGGCGGCCAGGATGATGATGTTCATCAGCAGGCCGATACGCAAAAAGTCACTGAAGCGGTAGCCGCCGGGGCCGTACACCAGCATGTGGGTGGGCGAACCGATGGGTGTGGCAAAACTGCTGCTGACACTGATCATCAGGGCAATGAGGAAAGGGAACGGCTCGTAGCCCAGTTTCTCAGCAGCCTCGAACATGATGGGGAAAAACATGGCTCCCGCCGCCGTGTTGGAAATGAACTCGGTGATGAAGGTGGCGACAAAGCAGACGGCGGTCATCACCACGAAGGGATTGGTTCCGCAGACGTTGAGGATGCCCGTGGCCAGCCATTCGGCAATGCCGGTTTTCTGGATGGCAAGGCCCAGGACGGCACTGCAGGCGAATACCATCAGAATCTCCCAGTTGATGGATTTCATGGCCTGGTCAACACTGCAGCAACGGAAGAGGACCATGGCGCCGGCGGCAAGGAAAGCACACTGCAGCAGAGGCATGATGCCGAGGGCCGAGAGGACGACCATCGCTATCATGATCGCTGTGGAGACAAGCGTGCCGGGCCCGATGTTCGGCACGTCATCGGAGTCGAAGAAGTGGACATCGTTCCGCAGGGATGCAGTGTCCACATTGATTTGACTCGGATGTATGATCAGCAACGTGTCGCCTGCCTGCAGCACCACCTTGCGGGGCGCCTCGTTGATGCGCTTGCCGCGGCGGGCGACTGCGGCGACCATCAGGTTGTTGTCCTTCTCGAAGGTACTGTCGGCGATGCTGTGGCCTATGAGACGGCTGCCAAAGGTGATGTATGCCGTGCGTACCTGCCAATTCGTATCCACCTCGTCCATGGAGAAGACGTGGTGGTCGGCGGCAACCAGCTTGTGGCTCACAGCCATATCGTAGATCTCGTCTATCTGTCCGGCATAAACCAGATGGTCGCCCCCCATGATACATTCTTCCTCCGTGACAGGCACCGCAACATCATCGAAGTGATAGATCTCAATCAGGCTGCCGCCATTGACATGGAAGAGGCCGGCTTCGCCCAGTGTTTTTCCGATGAACGGATTGTCCGACGGCACCCGCAACTCCACGGTGTATTCCGATGTGGCTTCAAAGGCTTCTTCCGGTGCCTGCCGGTCCGGAAGCAAGCGACGCAGGGCGATGACGGAGAGCACCCCGATGAACAAGCAGAACAAGCCCGGAATGGCCGTGGCCAGCACATTCATCACATGGCCCGTACTTTCCTGGTAAAGACCGCTGATAATCAGGTTCGGCGGCGTGCCGATCAGTGTGCAGACACCGCCCATTCCCGAAGCGTAACTCAGGGGAATCAGCAGTTTGGAGGGGGAAATACCGAGTTTCTTGGCCCACATCTTCACGATTTTCACGAAGAGGGCCACGACGGTGGTGTTACTGAGAAACGAACTGAGAAAGGCCACCGGCAACATCAGTCGCGTCACTGCTTTCGAATAGCTGTCGGGCTGCCCGAGCAAGTGCTTCACAATCCACTGCAGCACACCCGTATGCGTCAGTCCCGCGACAACCACGAACAGCACGCCGACGGTGATGACCGACGTGCTGCTGAAACCCGAGAAGGCTTCCCTGGCATCCAGAACTCCCGTGACGAACAGGATACCGATGGCACAGAGGAACACCCAATCGGAGCGTATCTTGGTAAACAACAGGACCGTGAACATGGCCAGCACCGTAACGATGGTGATCCATGCATCCACGCCAAAGCCCAAGAATGTGAATGATTCCATTTCAGTTATTATCACTTCATCCATTTAAAAAGCATAGGATAGACGCCGAAGCCAATAAAGGAAACAATGGCATAGCGTGCACACCGCACCATCAGCGCGGCGGTACTGCCGTTTGACAAAAATTCATCGGAGAAAGGCAGCTTGAGCGCGGTGTTCACTACAAGATAGACCACCAGTCCTCCCAGCAGACGAACAGCCATCAACAAAGGCTTGCGCGTATCCTCAAAGTGCACGCAATAATCGTCGAGGAGCGTGCCACCCATGAAACCTATCATCAGTCCCACCGCAGTGAAATAATCCGCACTCGTGCAGTAGAAGAAGCCGGGAACGGCCGTGACCAACAGAATGCCGTAGAGCGTGAGCGTGCTCTTTACCCGCATTTGAAGCGTCTGAACAAGCACCACACTGATCAAACCCAGCATCCACCCCGCCAGCACGTCTGTGGGATAGTGAGCTCCGACCACGAAACGTGAAATGCCCGTCAGCAAAGGAATCACAATCGCAATCACCGTAAACCACCGTTTGCGCAGGTTGATGGCCAGCGAGCCGAACACAGTCACCGCATTGGTCGAATGGGCGCTGGGGAAGGAATAGCCCTGGGCCGAGATGTCGTAGATGTCCGCCTCGGGCTCCACGACACGCAGTATGTCAATACCCTCGTGGTCGAAATACGGTCTGCGGCGTATGACGATGTTCTTGATCATAGTGTTCCAGGTCAGCCCCATAATGGCAATCAATCCCACCTTTCTACCCAACTGCTTGTCATAGCTCCAGTACAGGAAGCCCACAATCAGTATGAGCGGCAGTTCTTCTCCAAACAGGGAGAAGAAGGACATAAACGAGATCCATGCGTCGCTGATGTTGGCCTGGAGCCACTCCATCAGGGTGACTTCCCAGGGAAAGAAAAACGTATTGCCGATTTCTGTCATGATTAAATCGTTTTGATGCGCCACTTTCTCCTGTGGATATATATGGCGCTCTGGATCCAGACACAAAGCGCATAGACACCATCGGCCGTCCAGCACACGGCGATGTCCGATTGAAAGATGCCGATAATGATGGTGCAGTACACGGCATAGATGCAAAGGGCCACTGCGTCGATGCGGAGACAGACACGTGTATCTCCCGTTCCCGCGACGGACTGAAGATACACATTCCACGGCAGGGTTAGCAGCATGGCCGCACACATCACCCATAGCGTGGGAACGGAACCTTGGATCAGGGAAGGAATATCGGTAAACAGGCTGATGATCTGGTGCGGGAAAATGGCAAAGATAGCCAGCAGCGGCAGCATCGTCACGGTACAAAGCATCACTACGCGCCGGATAATCGGGACCACGCCATCGGGATGGCCTTCGCCGATGATGTTGCTCACCAGCGTTGCCGCCGTAGAGGCAAAGGCCGCCGAGAAAACGAACGGTACCTCGGAGATACTCCGCACGATGTTGGCGATAGCCAGCTGCTCCTCGCCCAAATGCTCGATGAAGAGGAAGAATAGCAGCCACACGGAAATATTCAACACATACTCCAGCATTACCCAGGAGGCTGTGGAGAATATGTGCTTGAACTCCTTCCATTCGGGTTTGACCAGCGTTTGCAGGCCGTATTTCTTATCGGCCGTAAAGAAAGCCCATAAGACAAAGAAAAGGAGAGAGATGCCTTCCGCGATGGTCGATGCCAATGCGGCTCCCTTGATGCCCATCGCCGGTGCGCCCAGGTGACCGAAGATGAGCACCCAGTCCAAAAAAATATTGCTAGCCACCAGCACGATGGAATTCCAGGTAAGGCTCTTCGTTTCACAGATCCCAACGTAAAAAGCACGGAACAACGCTGTCAAAAAGGCAAAGAGCAGCCCCGGAATCCGCCAGTTCACATAGACGACGGAAGCCGCTAAGATATTCTCCGACCGCAGGATCCCCCGAAGAAGGGGCGGCGACAGAAAATACGAAAGGACCATCGTCAGAAGAGCCAGAGCCGCCAAGAACCAGACGCCCTGCCAGAAAACGCGTCCGATAGCGCCGAAGCCCGTTCCGCTCTCGCAAGCCTCCCCGTTGCGCCGGCCGATGATGATTTGGACGCCGATGGAGAAGCCAAATCCCAGCATATACAGAATCGTGAAATAGACGCCGGCGATAGCCGAGGCACCCAGCTCAATCTCCCCGACACGGCCCAGAAAGGCCGTGTCGGTCATACCCAGCAGCTCCTCCATCACCAAGGCTACCAGGATGGGGAAAGTGATCCTCCAAATGGACTTGAAGGAATAATGCTCAGGGAGCTTGAATGTTGAATCAGTGCTTTTCATGCAACGCGTCAGCAGACTCTCTTGGACGACCCGTTTCCAAGGCGCTCTGCCCAGGACATCATCAGGTCCTCCCTTCTTCCGAACAGATCTTTCTGCATGCCGATGACATCGTCGAAGACCATCGTCTGGCGGTCGTCCCCCGAGAACTTCTTCCACACGTATTTGTCGGTGGAGGGGTTGCCCGTCCGGGCGAAGTTGGTCCACATCTCCTTGGCGAC
>Ga0310696_10002057_pt1 | contig 27514 bp, 16 predicted proteins | sample AusTroGonzalo_MG_4_FD_203885 | JGI IMG/M metagenome (GOLD analysis project Ga0310696, IMG submission 203885) | Bovine rumen microbial communities from tropical cattle in Woodstock, Queensland, Australia - Gonzalo_02 (v2) (version 2) | ecosystem: Host-associated > Mammals > Digestive system >...
TGCTGTATGTAAAAGTGAAATGATTCAAACCAACTAATAACCATTACCACTATGCAAAGAAGAGATTTCCTCCGTTATTCCGCACTGGGAGCAGCTGCCGTTACCCTGGCTCCGGTTCCCGGCATGAGCGCCAACGCCAAGAAGGCCTCCTCCAAGAACGATGCAGTCCGCATGGGCTTTATCGGCCTGGGACAGCAGGCTATGTATCTCCTCAGCGGTTTCATGTCCATGCCCGACGTGCGGGTGGTGGCCGGCTGCGATGTGTATGATGTCAAGCGGGACCGCTTCGTCCGCCGTGTCAAAGAGTATTATTCCGGCAAGGGCGAGAAGAAAGTGAAGGTGGATGTCTATGAGGACTACCAGGACCTCCTGGCCCGCACGGACATTGATGCCGTGGTGATTGCCACGCCCGACCACCAGCATGCCATTATAGCCATCGCCGCCTGCAAGGCCGGGAAGGATGTTTACCTGGAAAAACCTGCTACTCTTACCATTTATGAGGGACAACAACTGGTGAAGGCGGTGCGCAAGTACAACCGCATCCTCCAGATGGGTTCCCAGCAGCGTTCCAGCGAGGAATTCATCCATGCCGCCAACCTGGCCCGCGAAGGCGAACTGGGCCGCATCCAGAAGATGAAAGTATATGTGGGCCGAAACAACGTGAACCCGCTGACGGCCGCTCCCGCCCCCTGCAACCTGCCCCACATGCCGGTCCCTGCCGGTTTGAACTGGGACAAGTGGCTGGGTCCGCTGCCGGAGTCGGTGTATTATCATTCGGACCTGGATCCCGTTATCACGCCCGAGCAGAACGAGCAGCTCTGGGGCGCTTGGCGCTGGTACAAGCCCAGCGGCGGCGGCCTCATGACCGACTGGGGCGCCCACATGTTCGACGTGGCCCAGTGGGCCCTGGGCAAGGACGGCACCGGCCCCGTGGAGGTAATCCCTCCGGGCTGGAGCTTCTACGACCATCTCACCTTCAAATACGACAACGGCGTGATCCTGTCCGAAGAACCGTTTGACGGAAGCACGCCGGGTGTGCAGATCTATGGTGAAAAGGGCTGGATCAAGGTGAGCCGCGGCAAATTCGAGGCCTCCCGGCCCGAATGGGATATGCATGTGGCCGATACGGACGTCCCGTACGAGACCAAGGTGGGCCACCACCGGGCCTTCATCGAGGCTGTCCTGAGCCGCAACGACCCCAATGTCCCCGTGGAGGTGGGCCATTCTTCCTGCACCGTATGCAACCTGGGCAACATTGCCATGGAACTGGGCCGTCCGGTGATCTGGAATCCCATCGTACAGAAGTTCATGCACGATACTGATGCCAGCCAACTGCTTCACTACCAGTATCGCTCCGGTTATGAACACGCCCTGGATGTATAAGGCCATGAAAAGGCTTTTGCTTCCTCTCATGATTCTGTTGTGCCTGGGTGCCCGGGCACAACAGAAATATGATGTGGCTGCGTATCTGTATCCGGCTTATGCCTATGGGGATCCCCGGTTGAGGCCGTTCTGGCCCAGTGGAATGGGGGAGTGGGAGACCGTGCTCACCATGCAGCAGCGTTATCCCCGCCATGAATGGAACCGCCATCCGCTGTGGGGCCCCATCAATGAGGCAGACCCCGCCGTGATGGAAATGGAGATTGAGCAGGCCACCCGGCACGGGGTGAACGTGTTCATCTTTGACTGGTACTGGTACGATGGCCGTCCCTGGATGGAAACCACCCTTACCGAAGGCTTCCTGAAAGCCCCCAACAGGGACAAGATGCAGTTCTACCTGATGTGGGCTAACCACAATGTGGGCAACGACTGGGATACCCGCATTTCCCACCTGTGGGAGCCCAATATCATCTACCGGGGCGGAATGGATCGGGAAGAATTTGAAAAGATTTGCAAGCGCAACATAGAGCTTTTCTTCAAACAGCCCAACTATTATAAGATAGACGGCAAGCCGGTGTTCATGATTTATGAGGTGTCCACTTTCATCGAAGGTATCGGCGGCGTGGAGGCTGCCATAGACGCTCTCAAATGGTTCTGCAAGGAAGTGAAGAAGGCCGGATTCCCGGACCTGGAACTGCAGTTCACCATGTGGGACAGCCAGTTCAACTACAGCGGCGTGGACGAGGCCAAGGTTCAGGCCAGCCGGCTCCGGGACGATTTTGCCCGCAGGCTGGGCTTCAACAGCATGACCCATTACCAGTTCTGCCACTTCATCTGGATGGACGACGATTACCAGAACATCCTGAACCGGGCCTATGAGGAATGGGACAAGCTGGACGAGGAGTTCACCATCCCGTACTATCCGCACGTTTCCATCGGCTGGGACAACAGCCCCCGCTTCGGGGAGAGCGCCGTGGTGAAGGAGAATACGCCGGAGCGCTTTGAGGGAGCCCTGCGGAGGGCCAAGGCCTGGCTGGACGCCCGCCCGAAGATGCATAAGCTCATTACTGTGAATTCCTGGAACGAATGGACGGAAACCAGTTACCTGCAGCCGGACGATGTTTATGGTTACGGCTATCTGGATGCCGTGAAACATGTTTTTATAGACGAACAATAACTGATTATGAAGAAGATCATTCCGATGGCCCTCCTTTTGACCCTTCTGGCATGCGGGAAGGAACAACAGCAGAAACCCATTACACCGGTGCCTTTCTCCCAGGTGCACATCCAGGACGGTTTCTGGTCTCCCCGGCTTCAGGCACACAAGGACGTGACGCTGGCCGTTTGCATAGACCAGATTGAAAACCAGACCGGACGCATCCGCAACTATGAAAACGCCGCCAAGGGAAGGGGAGAGCACTCGGGCATCTTCTTTGACGATTCCGATGTGTACAAAGCCCTGGAAGGAATGGCCTATTCCCTCCAGAATCATCCGGACCCGCTGCTGGAAGCCAAGTGCGACGAGTGGATTGACAAGTTTGCCGCGGCCCAGCAGCCGGACGGCTACATCAATACCTTCTATACTTTAACCGGCCTGGAAAACCGCTGGCACAACATGGACAAGCATGAGATGTATTGTGCAGGCCACATGATAGAGGCCGGTGTGGCGTATTACCAGGTAACCGGCAAGCGCAAACTGCTGGATGTGTGTATCCGTATGGCCGACCATATGATGTCGGTGTTCGGCCCTGGCAAAAGGGATTGGATCCCGGGTCATGAGGAAATTGAACTGGCCCTGGTGAAGCTGTTCCAGGTGACGGGCGAGAGGAAGTATCTGGAATTTGCAGACTGGCTGCTGAGCGAGCGTGGGCACGGACACGGTTCCTACGGGGACGATCGTGTGTGGCCCAAGCACTATTACCAGGACGAAGTGCCGGTGCGTGAAATGACGGACATTTCCGGCCACGCCGTGCGTTCCATGTACCTTTTCTGCGGAATGGCCGATGTGGCTGCCTACACCGGAGACCCCGGCTACCTGGCCGCGCTGGACCGGGTGTGGGACGACGTAGTGCTGCGCAATATGTACATTACCGGTGGTATCGGCCAATCTTCCCATAATGAGGGATTTACGGACGATTACAGCCTTCCGAACCTATCGGCCTACTGCGAGACCTGTGCTTCCGTGGGCATGGTGCTCTGGAATTGGAGAATGGTGCAGTTCAAAGGTGACGGCCAGTATGCCGACGTGCTGGAGCGGGCCCTTTACAACGGCGCCCTGGCAGGTATCTCGCTGGCTGGAGACCGTTTCTTCTATGTGAATCCGCTTGAATCCCTGGGAGACCATCACCGACAGGCCTGGTATGGCTGCGCCTGCTGCCCCAGCCAGATCTGCCGTTTCCTGCCTTCCATCGGCAATTATGTGTACGGCGTATCCAAGGACGCCGTGTGGGTGAACCTGTACATGGGTAACAAGGCCGATGTGAAAGTGGGCAAGAAGGCCCTCACGCTCAGCCAGGAAACCTCTTACCCCTGGGACGGCGCCGTGAAGCTGACGCTGGGCCTGGAGGGTAGCGTGCATACGCAGTTGCGCCTCCGCATCCCCGGCTGGTGCAAGGATTATACGCTGGACGTAAATGGAGAACCGGTCGAGGCTCCCGTAGAGAAAGGCTACGCCGTCGTTGAACGCAAGTGGAAAGACGGGGACCAGGTTCAGCTGAACATGGCCATGCCCGTGGAAGTGGTAGCCGCAGACCCCCGCGTGAAGGAGGATATCGGTCTCAGGGCCCTCCAGCGCGGTCCTGTGGTCTATTGCCTGGAAGAGGCCGACAATCCCGTGGACTTTGACAAACTGACGCTTTCAGAGGACGCTGAACTTGTGACGGAGGCTCTTCCCGGCAAGCTGGGCGGTATTGTGGAAATATCGGCCCGTACGCCCGAAGCCGTCCTTACCTACATCCCGTATTACGCCTGGGACAACCGCGAGGCCGGCAAGATGAAGGTTTGGGTGCCCTATAATGAATAGATTGAGATGAAAAGACTCCTCATCCTTCTTTGGCTGGCGCTTCCCCTGACCTTGCAGGCACAGGAGGAACTGCCGGATAGTTGGCGTTTTGGCGGCTGGGAGTTTGTGGAAGTGAACCACGACTTTGGGAACAGCCCCCTTTTCGGGAGTTTCTATTTCGAGCACGACAACCTGGGATACCGGTATTTCGATTGTTGGTACACGCGTACCACCCTGGGCGTGAAAATCCTGCCCTGGCTCAAGGCCGATGTCGCCTATGACTTCCTGAAGGAGCCGTCGGCCATTACTCACAAGCTCTTGCTGGATGTGACGGGAACCCTGAAATCGGGCAACTTCAAAGTTTCTATCCGGGAGCGGTATATCCATTCCTGGACGCCGTCCGCTGGGACCGAGGGTAACGTGCTCCGTTCCCGGCTCAAAGTGCAGTACACCATTCCGGACAGCCACTGGAGCCCGTATCTGGCCATTGAGGTATTCACCTGGGGAGACAGCTGGAAGAAGACGCGTCATTACGTGGCCTGCAACTACGATATCACCTCCTGGATGCAACTGGAGGCCTATTACCTGTATTATACCCACAACGGCCGTCCGGCCCAGCATATCCTGGGCATCGGCATGAATTTTTATCTGTGAACCCATGAAACGCAGAACTTTTATCAAAGTATCCGGAGCGGCTGCCGCAGGGCTGGCCCTGACCATTTGCTGCACCAGTCCTAAGGAGCAGGAAACTGCGCAGGGCGCGCAGCCGGGGGACATTATCCCGGCCCCGGTGGAGTTTACGCTCACTTCCGGCAGCGTGGAATCTGCCAAGGTGCTGCAACTGCCTGAAAAGGTGAAGATTTCCGAAAAAGCCCTTGGCAAACGTTTGAATGGCAGGGAGTTGGCCGATTGGCAGCTCAAAGGCGCCTACTGGCTGGAAGTGGGGAAGAAAGCGGTGAAGATAGAGGCGGCCGATGAAGAGGGCGTGTTCTATGCCCGGCAGTCCCTGAAGATGCTGGCGGCCCTGGACAGCACGGTTGCCTGTTGCACCATCCTGGACTGGCCGCGTTTCCAGTACAGGGGACTCATGCTGGATGTGAGCCGCAACTTCCAGGACAAGGAGTTCGTGAAGAAGCAATTGGAAATGATGGCGCTTCTGAAGATGAACCGCTTCCATTTCCATCTGGTGGACAACCCTGGCTGGAGGTTGCAAATTGACGCTTACCCGCGGCTCACCCAGTTGACTGCCTGGAGGCCCATCCCCGATTTCTGGGAGTGGGAAGACAGCGGGGGAGATGTGCTGGGAGGCGCTTTTGTAGAGGAGGGCACCCCGGGAGCTTACGGGGGCTATTACAGCAAGGAAGACATTGCCGAGCTGTTGGCCTTTGCGGCCGAAAGGCAGATAGAGATCATTCCGGAAATAGAGATGCCGGGGCACAATTATGAGACCCGGGCCGCCTATCCCAAGCTGGTATGCAGCCTGAAGAAGACCCCGGACGACAGGGAACTATGTCCCGGTAAGGAAAGCACCTACGAATTCCTGGAAAAGGTGCTTCTGGAGACCTTTGAGATGTTCCCCAGTCCCTATATTCACATTGGCGGGGACGAGGCCGGGAAGCGGAATTGGGAACTGTGCCCGGACTGCCAGGCCCGGATGAAGGCCGAGGGACTCCAAAGCGTGGAAGAGCTTCAGAGCTACATGATCAGGCGCATGGAGCGCTTTGCCCACGAGCATGGCAAGCGCATCATCGGCTGGGATGAAATCCTGGAAGGAGGCCTGGCCCCGGATGCCACCGTGATGTCCTGGCGCGGGATGGAGGGCGGCCTGAAGGCGATAGCCCAGGGCCACGACGTCATTTTCACGCCTTCGCACTACTGTTATCTGGACCATCAGCAAGATTCCCTTCAGTACAAGCCTTCGGGAGGACGTCCTGTGCCGCTGGAGAAGGTGTATTCCTTTGAACCCCTGGTGAAAGGTGTCTCCGAGACCGATGTGCACCACGTACTGGGCTTGCAAGGCAGCCTGTGGACGGAGTGGGTCCACGAGGACTGGCACGCGGAGATCATGCTCTATCCCCGCGCTTTCGCCATTGCCGAGGTGGGCTGGAGCCCGGCCGAAAAGAAGGATTATCCGGACTTTGAACGCCGTGCGCGCGCCTGGTCCGCTGTGGCCCGCCAGATGGGCTACAATGTGTATGATTCTGAAAATAAACAATATACAAAATGAAACGAAGAGACTTTATCAAAGTATCCGGCGCCGCTGCGCTGGTGGCGGGGAGCGGTCAGCTGGCATCGGCCGCCGAGCAACTGACCCAGGAGGAGAAGCCTGAGCAGCTGATTGCATCGGCCCCCATGCTTCAGAACTTTGCCGAGACCTCCATCGGGATTGCCTTTGCAGTGAACGACCTTTCCAACGGCTATGTGCTCATAGGGGAGAAACCGGACCTGTCCGATGCCCGGAAAATCCTTTGCGGCGGGTACAGGCTGGCCGATATTGACGACAAAGTCATCCAGGTGCGGGTGACAGGCTTGCAACCGGCAACGCGCTACTATTACAAGATAGGCGCCGACCGCATCCACTACGGTCACGGCTACGATATGAAGGTGCTGGGGACCGAAGAGGATCCCCGGGTCTATTCCTTCGTGACAGCCGGCAAGAAACTCACCAAGGGCCGTTTTTGCGTAATCAACGATACTCACAAACACTGGGAATCCATGGATCCCATCCTGGACAAGGTGGCGGCGCTGGCCCCTTCCTGCGTGGTATGGAACGGAGATGCCTCCAATTCTGAGGAAACCATTGAGAGGCAGATAAGTATCTTCCTGGACCAGCCCATCCAGCGAAAGGATTATGCGGCCGAGATGCCCTATCTCTTCTGCCCCGGCAACCACGACTCCCGCGGCCGCGCCAACCGGCACCTGGAGAAAGTGTGGATGTACCGCCAGCCCGAAGAAAGGGATGTCCGGGACTGGGACCTGGGCCGCAATTTTGCCATCCGCCTGGGCAATATGGCCCTTATCGGCCTGGACACGGCCGAAGACAAACTGGATACCAATCCCATTTTTGCCGGCCTGTTCAAGAGCGAGGAGTACCGGCGGGCCCAGACGGCCTGGCTCATGGATGTGCTGCAGCAGAAAGAGATAGCTACCGCCCCCTTCCTGGTGGCTTTCTGCCACATTCCGCTCTTTGACTCCGATCCCACGCACAATCCCGGCGACGTGTTCCCGGCCGATTACGATCCCCAATATACTGAGAACTACGCCTATTGGCAGCGTACCTGCGGCCGCATGTGGGGCCCGCTGCTGCACAAGGCCGGCTGCCAGGTGGTCATTACGGCCCACATGCACCATTACCGCTATGATGCGCCCGAAAAAGGCCGGTGCTGGGCCCAGGTGGTGGGCGGCGGCCCCCACATGCAGGAAGCGGACTATCCTACGGTGATAGAAGGCTTTGTGAAGGGGAACAAACTCCACATCACGGTCCACAATATCCTGACCGGCCAGGTTCAGGATTCGTTTACGTTCAACAGAAGGTATTAAAAAGCTTCGGTATGGCCAGAAGATCCCTCATCCGTGTTTGCTCTGCAATAGTACTTGGTTTTTTGCTGACTCCGGCCCTTACGGCTCAGGAGCGCTTCCCGGACGGGAAGAAGATTCCAGGCTGGTTTTCCCAGCCCCGGAAGGCCGAACTGAAGGCCCTGGGCCGGCAATACGTCCTCACGGACTATGGGGTGGAGGCCGATAAGCCCCAGGTGCAGACGGAAGCCATCCAGCATGTCATCGACCTCGCTGCTTCCAAGGGAGGCGGCGTGGTGGTGGTGCCCGAAGGGGTATTCCTTAGCGGCGCCCTGCATTTCCCGCAGGGAACCAACCTTTGGGTGAAGGGCACCCTGAGAGGTTCGGACCGAGTAAAAGACTTTCCGCTGGCCACCACCCGCATCGAAGGACAGACCTGTACGTATTTCCCGGCCCTGATCAATATTGACGGGGTGGACGGCTTTGTACTGGGCGGCCCGGGCGTGATAGACGGGAACGGAACGGAGTTCTGGCGGGAGATGAAGATCCGCTGGGCCTGGAAGAAGGATGCCATCAACAAGGACGGGCAGCGTCCCCGCCTGGTGTACATCTCCAACAGCGCCAATGTCACGGTGCAGGACCTTCACCTGAAGGACAGCCCTTTCTGGACCCAGCACGCATACCGCAGTCACCATCTGCGTTTCCTGGACCTGACGGTCACGTCCCCTTCCAGTGGGGAAGTGGTGGGGTACAGTACCGACGCCGTCGGCCTGGACAATTGCCACGACGTGCTGGTAAAAGGCTGCCACATGGATGTTTGTGACGACGGCGTGGTCCTCAAGGGAGGCAAGGGCACCTGGGCCGACAAGGACCCGGAGAACGGTCCCAACCATGACATCATCATTGAGGATTGCCGCTTTGGACAGACCCATGCCTGCCTTACGCTGGGCAGCGAATCGGTGGAAGACCGGAATGTCATTCTCCGGCGCTGCGTCTCAGAGGCCGCCTATACCATCCTGCACCTGAAAATGCGTCCGGACACCCCTCAGCACTATGAGTTCGTCCGGGTAGAGTCCGTTACCGGCCATTCCGGTTCCATCTTAAGGATCCGTCCCTGGACGCAGTACTACCAGATGGAGAAACGGGAGGACATGCCCGTCTCCCTTTGCAATGACATAGTCCTCAAGGATATTCAGGTGGAGGCCTGCCAGACCCTGGATGTGGAACTCTCCCCCCAGTACGAACTGGCGAACATCACGCTGGAAGGAAAGGATGTGGTGGCTCTGCTCAGCGGTAAGGCCGATGCGGAACCCGCTCCTTCCGTCCCCGGTGCCCTGTCGGCTGCCCAGCAGGACGAGCTTCGCAAAAAAGCGTATGCCACGGTGAATTATGACGAATCGGCCATTCCGCCCTATACGCTGGAAGACCCGCTTCGCTTTGCCGACGGCCGCCGCGTGCGTTCCCGGAAACAATGGCCGGAACGGAGGAAGGAGATTCTGGACCTCTTCCAGCGGGAGATGTACGGGGAAATGCCGGCATCGGCCCCCATTTTCCTGGAAACCCTGGACGAAGGCACTACACTGGCGGGCTTTGCCCGTCGGCGGCAGGTGCGCATGTGGTTCAGGGAGGATCATTCCGGTCCCCATATTGACTGGCTGGAACTCATCCCCGCGCATGCACAGGGACCTTGCCCCGTCATTCTGCTCCTGAATTATACGGGCAATCACGAACTGTTGGCCGACAAGGAGATCCTGGTCACGGAATCCTGGCTGCGGGAGACCCCGCACATGGCTACTTCCCGCACCCGCGGCAAGTTCAACCAGGACGGCCTGGATACTGTTTTCCCTCTGAGTACCTTGCTGGCAAGGGGCTACGCTTTGGTAACCGCCTGCTATTGTGACATTTCCCCGGATCCCGACCCGCTGCTGGAAAAGGACGGCGCCATCTTGCAGGATACCTTTGCCTATACCGGGGTATTTGACCTCTGGGGAACCCGCGATCCGGAGAAGACCGATAATACGACCGCCCTGGCCGCCTGGGCCTGGGGCCTGATGCGGGGTATGGACATGGTAGAACAGAATCCTGCGCTGGATGGAAAAAGGGTGGTGCTGACGGGCTATTCCCGCCTGGGAAAAGCCGCCCTGCTGGCCGGGGCCTTTGACGAAAGGATTCCCGTGGTGGTGCCCGTCCAGACGGGCGGCGGCGGCGCTCCGCTGGCCAAACGCGACTATGGCGAAAAGATTGCCACGGAGGTTTCCTCCTTCCGGCACTGGTTCTGCCGTGCCTACGACAAGTATGCCTATGACACGGCCTCCATGCCCTTTGACCAGCACCTGCTGCTGGCCTGCGTGGCTCCCCGCGCCCTGCTTCTGGAAGGCTTCGACAAGCCCTGGTTCGATACGAAGGGGGAATTCCTGGCCCTGCAGGCCGCTTCCCCGGTCTGGAAGTTCCTGGGGCAGAAGGGCTTGCCGGAAGTGGCTTGGCCGGACGATTATGATACCTCTGCGATCGGCCCTCGCATAGGCTATGTGCGACGGGATCAGGGACATGGCATTTCCGCCCTGGACTGGCTGTGGATGCTGGATTTCGCCGATGGCGTTTTTGATAAGTGAGTATGAAAAAAGGTTTTCTCTTCCTGCTGCTGGCACTGTTATCCTGTTCGGAAAGGCCGTCAGGCGTTTCCATGCAGGACCGCTGGGCCCGGAAACCCGTGCTGGCCTCCTGCCTGGTGGACGACATGGAAGGGGAGGGCCGATGGGTAGTCCTTGAAGGAAACCCTGTCATTGAGTATACGCGGGAGAATGTGCATTCCGGCCGGCAGGCACTGCGGCAGCGCGTTTCCCTGGTGGACAGTACTGCTCTCCAGGACCCGGCCAACCGCACTCCATGGGACAGTTTCAGCGGCGAGCAGGGCGGCGTGACGTACGTGGCGCTGGAGTTTGACCAGCCGCAGGACTGGAGCGAATGGAACCGTATCTCCCTTTGGGTGTATATCCATCCGTCCAAGAATCCCAACGTGAGCTTTGCCATGGACCTGGTGACAACCACCCCTGACGGAACGCTTACCCCCAGCCGGGAAACCAATCTGGACATTCCCCAGGGCCGATGGGTCCAGGTGCTTTGGGAGATAGATTATTTCAAGAGAGACAGCGTGCTGAGCTTCCAACTATGCCAGACCTGTACCGGCTATGACCGGGAAATAGGGGAACCGTATGTAACCATAGACTTCGACTCCCTGGAACTGCAGAAGGTGGAGCCTGACCATTACGAAGGCTGGGACATCCCCGCAGGTGAGATTGTGTTTTCGCATGTGGGTTACAGGCCGGCCGATAAAAAGGTGGCCCTGGCCGCTGCCGGTGAGTCCCGGAAGTTTGTACTTTTGGATAAGCGCGGGAAGAAGGCATTTGAGGGAGAAGCAGTGCCTGTTGAGCAGAAAGGGAATGGTTTTGTCCAACTGGATTTCAGCGCTTTCCGGAAGCCCGGAACCTATACGCTCCGTTATGGGAAGGCCGATTCCCAGCCGTTTGCGATTGGTGACGATGTGTGGCAACAGCCCCTGAAGGCGGCCGTCAACTTCTATCGTCACCAGCGTTGCGGCTATCCCGTTGAAGGAATCCACGGAGTCTGTCACCAGGATGTGATGGGCTTTTACGGGGAGGAGAAAAAGCCTGTCAACGGCGGCTGGCACGATGCCGGAGACCTTTCCCAGGGCGCCTGGCGCACGGCTTACGCCTGCTATGCGCTTCTGGAGGCCGGAGAAACGGAGGAAGCCGTCTGGGGCGTGGACTGGCTCCTCAAAACCCGCTTTGCCGACGGCCGTCACATGAGCTGGTCCACCGTCCGTATGTACACGGATGGGGAGGCGGGTACTCTGGATGATGTGGTAAGCCCGGCGGATTACGTTCCCTGGGAACTCTTCCTGACCTCGGCCGTTTTCTCCAAGGCCGGCCAGGAAAAGGCTGCCGTGGAAGACTGGGAAGCGGCCATGAAGAAGACTCCGGCGTGGGCAGAGGCCAATTATCTGGAGGCCTCCTGGGGTGCGGTGGCATCGGCCCTTTTGTATGAAAGATATGGTCAGATCCGCTACCGGGATGCCGCTTTGCTGTTTGCCCACCTGCTTTTCCGCTGCCAGGAACAGGAGTTTGTGGACGGCTTGCCCTATGCCGGTTACTTTTATACCAGTACCGGGCGGCGGGCTTTGCTGCAGGACCACCACGCGGCTTTCAACGAGGCGCCGATGCTGGCCTTTTGCGAACTGAGCCGGGCTTTCCCGGAATTATCGGCCCCCTTGAAGGAGGCGGCGCGCCTGTATGTGCGGCAGTACCTGATTCCGGGCAGCCGGATTTCGGCCCCCTATCATCTTCTTCCCGCCGGCATTTTCCGCAGGGCCGATATGCAAACGCCGGACGACGTGGAACAATACGAGGCCGGCACGCAGATTAACGGAGAGTACGCCATCCGCACTTTCCCCATCTGGAAGAACCACGTGTTCCACGGCGCCACTAATTTCCATCTGTCGCAGGCCTGGGCCCTGGCATTGGCTGCCCGGCTTTTGGAGGATAAGGAAGCCATGGACCTGGTGCAGGAGCAGCTGGAATGGACCCTGGGACGCAATCCCTTCGGTTCCAGCCTGATGTATGGCGTCGGGTACAATTACGCTCCCTATTTTGTTTACTGTACCCGCAACGTAGTGGGCGCCCTGCCTGTGGGCGTGGATTGTTTCCATAATGACGAGCCTTTCTGGAACGGAACGGCCCATGCCACTTCGCATGAGGTCTGGGTAGAACCCGTTTCCCGTTTTGTGGGAGCTCTGGCTGTATTCCTGGATTTTGGCCGTGAGGTGGAAACGCTTGATAAATAGTGAGCTATGATAATCCTCCTCAGTTGTTTTCTGAGAAGAAAAACAATAAGTAGTTGACGATTAGAAAGTTATATATTACGTTCGCCCTGGTGCTGGTTATGGTGTCGGCCTGGTGGCTGCCCGCGCTCCTTTCCGTGTCAGATCCTTTACATTTCAGTGAGAATTATATAACAGAATAGGTCCTATGAAAAGATTGGTTTATGTATTTGCGACGGCGCTGCTGGTGATGGCGGCGGGTTGCGCGAAGGAGTCCGAGAAGGACATCGCCTCCCATGTGATTGTCATCGGCCTGGACGGCTGGGGTACCTGGTGCATGGAAACCGGGGAGGCCCCGTTCATCCGGGAGATGATGAAGGAAGGATGCTATACCCTGGACAAGCGGACGGTGCTTCCGTCCTCCAGCGGCCCCAACTGGGCGGCGATGATGAACGGGACGCCGGTGGAGGCAACGGGCATCATCAGCAACAACGCCACGCCGGATTTCAAACCCCTATTGCTGACAGGGCACAATGCACAGCCCACCTTCTTCCACATCATGAAGCAGGAGCGGCCGGATGCCGAAACCGGCGTCATCTGCGAATGGGGAGATTTCCTGAACTATGCCGATACGCTGTGCCTGGACTATGCCCTGCGCATCCCTGAGCCGGAGGAGTTTCCCGATGCCGTCGTGGAGGAAAGCGTGAAGTATATCGTGGAGAAGAAGCCGGCTATCTGCTTCATCCACATCGATGCGCTGGACCACAAGGGCCACGCCTTCGGTCAGGGCTCCCCGGAGTATTATGAGGAACTTCCCTTGGTGGACGAGAGGGTGCGCCAGATTGTGGAAGGCGTCAAGAAGGCCGGCATCTATGACGACAGCATCATCATGCTCACGTCCGACCACGGCCACTATGGCACCGGGCACGGCGGAACCACCATGTTGGAAATGGAAACCCCGTTTGTCATCTGGGGCAAGGGAATCCGGAAAAACCACGAGATCAAGGAGACGGTCCTGGAGTATGATATTGCCGCTACGGTGGCGAAGGTTTTCCACCTGACGGTTCCCCAAAGCTGGCGCGGTATCCCTATGGATGTGTTCGAATGATGAAACGGGTCGTCATATTCCTGGCTGCACTGGCCTTTTGCGCGGCTTGCGCCCCGAAGCAAACGCTGTTTGAGGACGGACGTTCAGATTACTGGATTGTCTTGGACGAAGCGGCGTCGGAGGTGGAGCAGTATGCCGCCCGGGAACTGCAGGCCTGGATCGAGGAAGTGGGCGGGGTCAAGCTGCCCATCGTGAAGGAAGCCCAGCCGGGTTATCGCCTGCTGCTGACCTGTGAGAATGAGCGGGGAAGGGAGGACGGATTTACCTATTCCAATTCCGGGGGCGACATTGTCTTTTCGGGCAAAAGCCCCCGCGGAACGCTATATGCCGTATATGCCTTCCTGGAGAACGAACTGGGGTGCCGATGGTATTCTCCTAAGGTGAGCGTGGCTCCCAAGCGGAACAGCTGGCGTTTCAGGAAACTGTACTGCCAGGAGGCCCCCGGCATCCGGATCCGGGACAACTGTTACCTGGATCCGCGGACGAAGCCGGCCTTCTCGGCCCGCCTGCGCAATAATTTCGTCCGGATTCCTTCGCCGGACGGGGAAGGGACCATTCCCGGCAGCGCCGAAGGCTATTGGGGCGTGCATGCGTTGGGCACGCACCTTCCTGTGGAGAAATACTTCAACAAGCATCCGGAATACTTCTGCTTAAGGGATGGAAGGCGCTACGGCGGCTACGGGCAGCCCTGCCTGTCCAACCCCGAGGTGCTGGCCATCGTCATTGCGAGTGTCCGGAAAGCCATGCGGGAGGAACCGGATTACCTGATTTACTCCGTGGAGCAGAACGACAACCAGCTGTTCTGCCAGTGCGAAGCCTGCCAGGCCCTGTCACGGATGTACGGCGGCGAGTCCGGCGTCATGATCTGGTTCGTGAACCAGGTGGCCGATGCCGTCAAGGAAGAGTTCCCGGACAAGTTTATCGGCACTTTTGCCTACCAGTATACCCGCCATGCACCCCGGAACATCCGGCCGCGGGACAATGTGGTGGTGCGTCTTTGCAGCATCGAGTGCTGCCTCCTGCACGGGTATGACGAGTGCGAACAGAACCAGTCTTTCCTGCAGGACCTCCGGCAGTGGGGGCAGATTGCCCCGCATCTGTACATCTGGGATTATGTGACGGATTTTGCCCAGTACTGCCTGCCGGTAGCCAATTGGAAGACCCTGCAGCCGCATATCCGGGACTTCCGGGACAACCATGCCATCGGCATTCTGGAAGAAGGGGATTATCAGACGGTTTCCTGTGAACTGCGTGAACTGCGCACCTGGGTTTTGTCCAAACTCATGTGGAACCCCGATGCCGACGTGGATGCCCTCATCCGGGATTTCACGGATGGTTATTACGGCCCCGCGGGCCGGTATGTCCGCGATTACCTGGATTTGGAAGAACGCATCCTGCGCCGTCCCGGCGTGCACGGCAACTGCTATGTGCATCCTGCCGACACCATGTTCACGGATGAATTCATCCGGGAAGGCCGGCGCATCTTTGCCGAAGCGAAGGAAGTTGTCGCCGGGCAGCCGGAGCTGTACGACCGGGTAGAGACGGCTGAACTGCCTCTGTGCTTCCTGCAGATGGTCAAAAACCCGCTGGTGGGCTTCCAGGAGGGAGCCGCCGACCTGGTCCGGCGCGTGGTGGAACGCGAGGGGATCGACCGGCTGGCCGAGGGCGCCTGGGCGGGCGGCATCATGACGGCAAAAGACTTGCTGGCCTATTATGACCGGATCCGGCAGGAGATGGCCGATGGCGAAGTCCTGCCCGCGGCGGCGGTGACCCCCACGGAGAAGGGAGTGGAATATGTCCGCTATGCAGGGGGCTTCCTGTCCACCGGAGAGATGCTTGCCTGCGGGAAAGAAGTGGAGCGGGGGTCGGCCCCGTGCATTTCCCTGAAAGAGGACCCGGTGAAAGATCACTTCGGTTATGTTTATAAGGGCTGGCTGGAGGTCTCTGAAGAGGGCCTGTACCAGATTCGGATCACCTCCGACGACGGAACGGTGCTGCTGCTGGACGGCCGGCCGGTCCTGGACCTGGACGGCTCCCATTCGCCGGTTTCCGCCTTCTGTTTTGTAAGGATGGAGAAGGGATACCATAGTCTGGAACTCCGTTATTTCGAAGACTGCGAGGGGCAGATCCTGGAGGGTTCGCTCCATGGCCCCGACGGGCTGGATGTCCCGCTCAGTGAATGGAAACTATATCATTGATAACTATGGACAGAAGAGATTTCATAAAGGTTTCCGGGGTGGCCGCGGCTGGGTTGGCCCTGGCGGGATGCGTCCCGGGCGCCGCCAACTGGAGCAAGCGGGACGAGGAACTGTATGGTCCCAAGAAAACGGGACATTTTTCGCTGATGCAGATTTCCTCGGTGGAAGACACCATCGGCAACTCCTATCTGCTCAAGACATCCGGAGGGAAGGTGATCATGATGGACGGCGGGCATTCGGCCGAGGCCCCGCACCTGCGGGAACGCATCAAGGAGGCCGGCGGCCACGTGGACCTCTGGTTCATCTCCCACCCGCACGAGGACCACATGGAGGCCCTCATCACCATCCTGGAAGATCCTCAGGGCATTACCATTGACAAGATTATCTATTCCCGCGTGGCCGATGCTTTCCTGGACAACGAGAAAGGCAGTGCGGAATTTGCCCGCCACTATTACCATGTGCTGGACAACACCCCTTTCAGGGTGGATATCGTAAACCTGCACAAGCCTTTCCAGCGGTTTGACATAGACGGGGTGGGCATTATGGTATTGGCCGTGGACCACCCTGAGTTCAAGAGCAAGGGGTATAACGACCAGTCCATCATTATCCGGGTATGGGACGATGTCAAGAGCGTGGTCTTCCTGGGCGACGCCGAGGTGGAATGCGGCAATGCCGCCCTCGAGAGCTGCCGGGAGTACCTGGACTGCGACTACCTGCAGATGGCCCACCATGGTCAGAACGGCGTTTCCGAAGAGTTCTACAAGACCGTCAGCTTCCGTGCCTGCCTGTGGCCCACGCCCTCCTGGGTATGGGAACCGGGCGAGAACCGGACCTGGCTCAAGACCTACGATACGCGTCGCTGGATGGAGGAGAAAGGCATCACGGAGCACCACGTGAGCTGCCTGGAGACGGACTGGGTGCTGGAGTAGTTTTTTAGGAATTCTGCCAATTCCTTAGTAACTTAGACGGATATAACTGCATAGAATAACACGCCCCATGAAAAGATTACTTGTAACCTTGCTTTGGGCCTTTGCCGCTTTTACGCTGGCCGCCCAGGGAGTTTCTGTTGAAAAGGCCCGCTTCCACGTGGGTGACGATCCCGCCTGGCAGCAGCCTGGCTTTGACGACAGTGCCTGGCAGGTATTGGACCTGGACCGCGACTGGAACCAGCAGGGAATTCAGAATTCCAACGCTTTTGCCTGGTACCGCATCCATGTGGTCATCCCTTCCGAACTCAAGAAAGGGTTCGTGAAGGACGTGCTGCTGGACCTGGGGCCCATAGATGATTGGGACGAGACCTGGCTGAACGGGGTGAGGGTAGGGAAGACCGGCTCCTATCCGGGTGATCCCGAAAAGGTTGAGGGTAACTGGGAAACCCCTCGCCGGTACGTCGTGAACCCTTCTCTGGTGCGCTGGGACCAGGAAAACATCATTGCCGTGCGGGTGTACAATGGCGGCGATCCGGGTGGCTTCTACGAGAGACCGGTCTGGATTGGAAAGCCGGGCCTTACGGACTATGCGACCCTGGCTGTTACCCGGAATGGCAAAAAGGCCGGGGCCATCCTGTCCTCCCGGGTCAAGACCAGTGGTACAGTGACGATGACCAAGGTGGATGTTCTCAGCGGCGAGCAGCTGGAACGTAACAGCCGGAAGGTGAAACTGACCGCCAACAAGCCGTACAAGGTCTCCGTGCCCATGGAGGGCCAGGTGCGGGTTGAGGTTACCTATACGGACAATAACTTTGATGACAGGCTGGCGGCCGTTGTCTCGAACCCCTATATCCTCACGCCTCCGGCTCCGGCTACCCCGCGTTACAACGGTCCGCTGGTGTTTGGCGTACGCCCCGGCTCGCCGGTCATCTTCCGCCTGGCTTTCTCGGGCGAAAAGCCCATGAAATATGCTGTGGAAGGCCTTCCCGAGGGCGTTGTGCTGGATCCCGACAAGGGTGTCCTCAGCGGCAGCTGCCAGGAAGAAGGGGACTATCCGCTGGTGTTCACGGCTACCAATGCCAAGGGTACCACGAAGGCTGAGTTTACCCTTAAGGTGGGGCCTCAGATTGCCCTCACCCCTCCCATGGGCTGGAATTCCTGGAACTGCTGGGGCCTGAGTGTCTCACAGGAGAAAGTGATGGCATCGGCCGCCGCCCTCATCAACCGCGGCCTGGCCGATTACGGCTATTCCTATATCAACATTGACGACGCCTGGGAAGCGGCCGAGCGCAACCCCGACGGCACCATTTCTCCCAACGAGAAGTTCCCGGACATGAAGGCCCTGGGGGATTATCTGCATTCCAACGGCCTCAAGCTGGGCATCTATTCCAGTCCCGGCGACCACACCTGCGGTGGTTATCTGGGTACGCTGGACCATGAGGAACAGGATGCCAGGACCTGGGCTTCCTGGGGCGTGGATTATCTCAAATACGACTGGTGCGGCTATTCCAAGGTGTTCAATCCCAGCAAGGACCATTCTACGGCCGCGTATATGCGTCCTTATATGAAGATGCAGCAGTACCTGAGGGAGCAGCCCCGCGACATCTTCTATTCCCTGTGCCAGTACGGTATGGCCAATGTGTGGGAATGGGGCGCTTTCGTGGATGCCAACTCCTGGCGTACCACGGGCGATATCCGGGACGAATGGAGTTCCATGTCGGGCATTGGTTTCAGCAACCAGCTGGATCTGTATCCTTATGCCGGTCCCGGCCATTGGAACGACCCGGATATGCTGGTGGTGGGCAAGGTGGGCTGGAGCGACAACCTGCGCGACAGCCGTCTTACTCCGGACGAGCAGTACACCCACATCAGTCTCTGGTCCCTGCAGGCGGCCAATATGCTCATAGGCTGCCCCATTGACCAGATGGACGACTTTACCTTCAACCTCCTGTGCAACAACGAAGTGAATGCCGTGAACCAGGATATCCTGGGCCAGCAGGCGCACCGGGATGACGCCGAGGACGGCATGCAGATCTGGAGCCGTGACCTGGCCGACGGCGGCAAGGCCATCGGTATCTTCAACCTGAACGAATCTTCCGTCCCCACTTATCTGAAGGGGGCTTTAGAGAGGATTGGCGTGAAAGCCCATACGGTCCGGGATCTCTGGCGCCAGAAAGACATTCCCACCGAAGCAACCTATAACATTCCGCCCCATGGCGTCCTTTACCTGAAAGTTAAACTATGAAGAAGCTTACTTACATCTTTTTCGTGCTCCTCCTGTTTTCCTGCAAAGGGAAGCAGCAGGAAGTGCCGGTGGTCCTCCAGGAAGGCCGTGAGCCGATGCTGGCCGGAGAATTCGGCTACAATCCCATCTGCCCCATGGGCGTGTATATGGCAGATCCCAGTGCCAAGGTAATCGACGGAAGGCTGTATGTGGCCTGTTCACTGGATCTGAATCTGGATCTGTGGTGCTCGGCCCATCATCACCTGCTCTCTACGGACGATATGCTGCACTGGACGCTGCATCCCAACATTTTTGCCACCAAGGGACCCTACGACGAGGTTTCCTACAGTGATGCGGACCTGTATGCCCCCGATATTGCGGAGAAGGACGGAAAGTACTATCTGTATTACGACCTGTCCGAATGGACCGAGGGCGTGGCCGTGGCCGATTCTCCCGCAGGGCCTTTCAGGGACGGAAAGCTCATTGAGGGCATCACGGGCATCGACCCTACCGTGTTCATTGACGACGACGGCCAGGCCTACTATTTCTGGGACCAGTTCGGTGCCCAGGGAGCCAAGCTGAATGCCGATATGATGTCCCTGGATATGTCCACGTTGCACCAGGACCTGGTGACGGAGGACGAGCACTACTTCCACGAGGGCAGCTTCGTGTTCAAGCGGGACGGCTGGTATTATTATGTGTACGCCGCCGTGAGCCGCCAGAACATGCCTTCCTGCCTGGCATATTCCATGTCCCGCAACGTCTTCGGCCCTTACGAATACAAGGGGGTCATCATTGACAGCAATGGCTGCGACCCGGATGTGTGGAACAACCACGGCTCCGTGGTGGAGTTCAACGGCCAGTGGTACGTCCTGTACCACCGTTCCACCCACCATTCCAGCAAGCTTCGCAAGGCCTGCATCGAGCCCATCACCTTTAATGAGGACGGCACCATCAACGAGGTGGAAATGACCTCCCAGGGCGCCGGAAAGCCCATCCCGGCCACCAGCACCATCGACGCCGCCCGCGCCTGCCTGGTGAACGGAGGCCCTCATGTGCGCCTGGAAACCAAGGACCGGGAAATCCTCTCCGGGATCCTAGACGGGAGCAAGGCGGCCTGGAAGTATGTGGATTTCCCGGCCGGTCTCACCAAGTTCACCATCCGGGTCCGTTCCCTGGCCGGAGGTTACATCGCCGTCCGGCAGGACCAGTCTTTCTACGGGGAGATTGCCGGGGTGGACGTTCCGGCCGGAAAGGGGGAGTGGGTGACCCTCGAGTGTGAATTGGACGAATACAAGGAAGGCCCCCAGGCCCTCTGGTTCACCTTCTCGGGAGATTGGGGCTCCTGGAAGAGTCCCATCGAACTGTTTGAGATAGACTGGTTCCGATTTGAGTAAGAGGTTCCATATCGTGGCCGTGATGGGATTGCTTCTGTGGACCGGCAGCATGGCATCGGCCCAGGAAGGAGTTCCGGAAGGCTGGAGCTTTGGCGGATGGGAGTTTTTCGAGATAAACCACGATTTTGGGAATACCCCCATTTTCGGCAGTTTCTACTTCGAGCACGACAACCTGCAGTACCGTTACTTTGACTGCTGGTACACCCGTACCACCCTGGGTGTGAAAGTTCTGCCCTGGCTCAAGACCGCTGTCGTCTATGACTACCTGCGGGATGCTTCGGCGGCCACTACGCACAACCTAATGCTGGAAATGACCGGTACGCTTAAGAGCGGTCCGCTTTCGGTGTCCATCCGGGAGCGCTATGTCCATTCCTGGACGCCGTCTGAGGGGGCGCAGGGAAACGTGCTGCGTTCCCGCCTGAAGGTGCAGTATGCCATTCCGGGCACCCGCTGGAAACCATATCTGGCCCTGGAGATATTCTCTTGGGATACCTGGAAGAAAGCCCGCCATTATGTCGCCTGCAATTACGAAGTGACCTCCTGGATGGAACTGGAGGCTTATTATATTTACTATACCCACAACGGAAAGCCCGCCCAGCATATCCTGGGTGTGGGCATGAACTTTTACTTGTAGCATGAGAAGATTCCTATTTCTTTTGGCAGTCGTTTCGCTGGCCCTGTCCGCCGCCTGTAGCGGTCCTGTGAAGTCTGCCGGCCCGGCCGAGTCCGGTTTTGTTACGGAATATCTGACCCCGGTGCGTATCGTCTGCACCTCCGGCCCGGTGATGAAGGCCGACCATCTTCTGGAGCCCTATGTGGGCCAGGTTTCCACCGATGAACCTGGATATACCACCTTCGACAAGGGCGGTTATGTGGTTCTGGACTTCGGCAAGGAAATTCAGGGCGGCATCCAGATCGTGCGCAGCATGGGCGGCTCCAAGAAGGTCCGCTTCCGTCTGGTGCTGGGAGAATCCGTGAGCGAGGCGCTCAGCAGCGTGGACGCTCCCGGAACCACTGCCACCAACGACCACGCCATGCGGGATATGGAGATTTCCGTACCCTGGCTGGGTGTGGCCGAATATGGGAACAGCGGATTCCGCTTCGCCCGTCTGGAACTGGTGGACGGGGATGGCGGAGATGTGGATGTGGTGGCCGTGAGGGCCATCTCCAAGTACAGGGACGTTCCGTACCAGGGCAGTTTCCGCTGCTCCGACGGGCGCCTGAACCAGATTTGGCAGACCGGCGCCTATACCGTGCACCTTTGCATGCAGGAGTTTCTCTGGGACGGCATCAAGCGTGACCGCCTGGTCTGGATGGGAGACATGCATCCGGAAATCATGACGCTGAATACCGTGTTCGGCAACCAGGCCGTGGTGCAGAAGAGCCTGGACTATGTGCGGGACAAGACCCCTTCCGACGATTGGATGAACGGCATCTGCTCCTATTCCCTCTGGTGGATTATCCTGCAGCACCATCTGTACCAGTGGTATGGTGACAGGGCCTACCTGCAGGAGCAGCAGGCTTATCTGAAGGAACTGCTCCATACCGTGATGGCCAATCTGGACGGTTCGCGGGAGAATTATAAAGATGGCCGCTTCATCGACTGGCCTTCGAACGACCTTCCGGACGTGATTCACGCCGGCCTGCAGGCACTGAGCGTGCGCGCTTTGGAAGCCGGGGCCGATATGGCCGCCTGGCTGGGAGACACCGCCCTGCAGGAGGAATGCACTCAGGTTGCCGGCCGGCTCCGGGAATATGTCCCGGATACCGCGGGCAACAGCCAGGCCGCTGCCCTGCTGTCCATCGAGGGAATGCTGGATGCGGAGGAGGCATCGGCCATTATCTTGAACAACGGTCCGGAAAAATTCACCTCTTTCATGGGGTATTACCTGCTGGAAGCGCTGGCCCAGGGTGGGCATTACGCTGAAGCCATGGATTTGATATCGGTCTATTGGGGCCGTATGCTGGATTTGGGCGCCACTACGTTCTGGGAAGATTTCAATTACAACGACGCCAAGAATGCGGGTCGCATTGACGAGGTGGTTCCGGAGGGTAAGTTTGACATTCATGCCGACGGCGGCGCCTGGTGCTACGTGGGCCTCCGCCACAGTTTCTGCCACGGCTGGGCTTCCGGTCCCACGGCCTGGCTCAGTGAGCATGTGCTGGGCATCCAGCCCGTGGGCGTGGGCTTCTCCCAGGTGCATATTGAACCCCATCTGGGCCATCTGGATTGGGCCGAAGGCACTTTCCCCACTCCGTATGGCGTCATTTCCGTCCGGCACGAGAAGCAGGCCGATGGAAGCGTCCGCTCCACGGTGAAGCTTCCCAAGGGTGTTATTCGTAAATAATTGAAAACCATATAATTATGAAAACTCCTCCCTTCCAGAATGCCCGGAGGACTTTGCATAAAGTTCTGGTATTAAATAACTTACGTTTTACGGCCTTGCTGGCTGGCGGGCTGCTGGCGGGTGCCTGCAGCCAAAACCCGTGGCAGGCGCTGCGAGATGGTTTTGAGACTCCGCCGGATTCCATCCGGCTGGCCGTGTATTGGTATTGGCTGGACAACAACATTTCCAAGGAAGGTGTTGTCAAGGACCTGGAAGCCATGAAGCGGGTGGGCATTACCCGCGCCTTTATAGGCAACCAGTCAACAGACGACGATTCCTACATGCGCGTGCCGCTGTTCTCGGAGGACTGGTGGGATATTACCCGAACCGCCATGAAGACGGCGGCGGACCTGGATATAGAACTGGGCATGTTCAACTGCCCGGGCTGGAGCCAGTCAGGAGGTCCCTGGGTAACTTCGGAACAGAGCATGAAGTACGTGGAGGCTCATTTCCAGACGGTCAAAGGAAATGGACAAGAGCAACAGATCTCCCTGCCGGAGGTGGCCGAAGACCGGATTATCCGCATCCAGGCGTATCCGGCCGTGAAGGGACAATCCCAGTCCTGGACCTTCCGGACCCGGGAAGGGAAAGCGGTCAGCCAGACCTTGCGATTGAGCAAGCCCTTCCCGGTACGCTCTCTGAAGATAGAAGGTACGGGAACCAGTTGGACCCAGATGAAACTCTTAGCCGACGGGAAAGAGGTGCTGGCTTTCGAGTACGACCGCCACAACCACAATCCCAATACGGGCTTCAAGCCGCTGGCCCCTTACCTGATGGCTCTGCCCACACTGACGGCTTCCTGCTATGAGCTGGAGATAGAGGATCCTTCGGACGACAGTTTTACCCTTTCTTTGTCGGAGGTCCCCGTGGTGGACCGCTATGCGGACAAATCCCTGGCCCGGATGTTCCAGGAGCCGCTTCCTCTCTGGAACTACTACCTCTGGGATACCCCGGCCGAAACTGATGCCCCCGTCCTGTACGTGGATCCATCGGCCCTGGTGGACCTGACTCCGCAATGGAAGGACGGAAAGCTGCTCTGGAACGTTCCGGAAGGGGAGTGGACCGTGCTTACCAGTTATATGGAGAGTACCGGCGTTCCCAATTCTCCTGCCGTTCCGGAAGGCACCGGCCTGGAAGTGGACAAGATGAGCAAAGAGTATCTGGCGGCGCACTACGATGCCTTTGTGGGTGAGTTGCTCCGTCGGATTGCACCGGAAGACCGGCGGACCTGGAAGGTGGTGGTGGAAGACAGTTACGAGACCGGAAGCCAGAACTGGACCGATGACATGGCCGCGGTCTTCCGGCAGACCTATGGCTATGATCCCATTCCCTGCCTTCCTGTTTTGCAGGGAGTTGTAGTGGGGAGTATGGACCAGAGCGACCGCTTCCTCTGGGACCTGAGACGTTTGGTGGCCGACCGCGTGGCCTACGATTATGTGGGCGGCCTGCGGGAACTGGCGCACAGGGACGGCCTGGAAACCTGGCTGGAATGTTACGGCCACTGGGGCTTTCCCAGCGAGTTCCTGCTCTACGGAGGCCAGAGCGACCAGATAGCCGGCGAATACTGGAGCGAAGGCACGCTGGGTGACATCGAGAACCGCGCGGCCTCGTCCTGCGGCCACATCTATGGCAAAAACCGCATCTGGGCCGAATCCTGCACGGCTGCCGGGAACCCCTGGAGCCGCTATCCGCGCATGATGAAACAGCGGGTGGACCGTTTCTTCTGCGAAGGCATCAACGCCACGCTCCTGCACCTGTATATTCAGCAGGCCGATGACCGCCAGCCCGGCAAGGCCGCCTGGTTCGGCAACGAGTTCAACCGCAACAGCAGCTGGTTTGAAGGCATGGGGGCCTTCGTGACTTACCTCCGCCGCTGCAATTTCCTTCTCCAGCAGGGTCGGTATGTGGCCGATGTCGCTTATTTTATCGGCGAAGATGCGCCCAAGATGACGGGCGTCTGCGACCCGGAACTGCCCCAGGGATACAGCTTCGATTACATCAATGCCGATGTCCTTATGAACCACGCCCGTGTTAAAGACGGAAAACTGGTGCTGGACAGCGGCATGGAATACCGTGTGCTGGTGCTTTCCAGGCAGGAAACCATGCGCCCGGAAGTGGCAGAACAGATCTACGCCTTTGAGCAGCAAGGCCTCCAGGTGTTGGGCCCGCTCCCGCAGCGTTCCCCCAGCCTGCAGAAGTATGGGGAGGCCGATGCCCGCGTGAAGGAACTCTCTGCCCTCATGGAACCCCTGACCATAGCCGACGGCGTAGGCCTGGAGACGGTTTTGTACAACATGGGGATAGAGCCTGATTTCCAATACGGGGGAGAAGGCTCCGTATCCTTCCTTCACCGGACGCTGGGCAAGGCCGGCGATGTCTATTTCGTGGCCAACCAGGAAGAAGTTCCGGTGGAGATTCTTCCTGAGTTCCGGGTCCCGGGCGGCCTGAAGGCCCAATTGTGGGATCCGCTTACCGGGGAGTGCCGGGACTGGGATGGAACCCAGCTTTCCCTGGAACCGCTCCAGAGCGTTTTCGTGGTATTTGGAAAAGGCCTGAAGCCTTGTCCTGCCGGCCCTGTTTCGGCTGAAACAACCACGTTGGAAGGCCCCTGGACGGTGGAATTCGCCCCGTCGGCCGGGAATCCGGGCTTTGAACGGAGCTTTAGCCGACTGACCGACTGGAGCGTTGATGAAGACCCTGCGGTGAAATACTACTCCGGCCATGCCGTCTATAAGACGCAGTTCACACTTCCGGCAGCCTCCTGCGTGAAGCTGGACCTGGGAGAGGTGATGGTGGTGGCCGATGTGAAAGTGAACGGCCAGCCCGCCGGCGGCGTCTGGACCTTCCCTTACCGCCTGGATATCAGCGGGCTGGTGACGGAGGGGGAGAATACGCTGGAAGTGACCGTTTACAACAACTGGCGGAACCGCCTCATAGCCGACGAGGCACTGCCGGAAGCCCGGCGGGGAACCTGGACCAATATCCAGCCCTGGACCGCTTCGGACGAATTGCAAACATCGGGTCTCCTGGGCCCTGTAACCCTTATTCTACAATAGTATGAAACGTTTATTCTATTCCCTTTTCCTGTTGGCCATGGCAGCCTGCCAGCCTTCCTTTGAGGTGTATGACCTTCGCTGCGAGGGGCTGGTGGAGCCTCTGGGCATCGACAGCGCCCGGCCGCATTTTTCCTGGAAAATCAGTTCCGACAAGCCTATGGAGCAAGTGGCCTATGAGATTGAGGTGGGCCCCGGACTCTGGAACAGCGGCAAGGTCGCTTCCGGCGATCAGGTGATGGTCCCTTACGAAGGAACGGAACTATGTTCCCGGCAGCAGACCCGCTGGAGAGTACGCGTGTGGAACGCTGAGGACAAGGCATCGGCCTGGAGTCCCTGGCAGCGCATGGGCGTGGGTATTATTGGTGATGACCAGCTCAAAGGCGAATACATTGGCGCCGTTCCCGGTGAAGGAAGAGCCTCTTTCCTGAAGAAGGATTTTGAGGTGAAGAAGACCGGAAAAGCCCTTCTGTATGTGAATTCCCTGGGCTATCACGAGGCCTATCTGAACGGGAAAGAAGTGTCGGATGCCGTGCTGCAACCCGCTGTATCCCAACTGGATAAACGCTCCCTGATAGTAGTCTATGATGTTACCCATCTGCTCAAAAAGGGCACCAACCAGCTCTGTCTGGCCATAGGTTCCGGCTGGTACAAGAAAGCCACCTTTGACGCGGTTTATGACGGCGCCCTGGTGAAAGCCGAACTGGACGTGGACGGGGAGGCGCAGGTATGGACCGATGCCTCCTGGGAAGGCGGTTGGAACGGCTATTCCGACCTGGGTGACTGGCGGGCGCACTACTTTGGGGGCGAACTCGTGGATAACAGGGTAGAACTGGAACTCGCCCCGGTGGACGTGGTTCAGATAGAAGGCATCGAGGCTACCATGCAGATGTGCGAGCCCTGCCGGATCCAGGAAATTGTGACGCCGGTATCCGTGGAATCCTTGGGAGAAGACCGCTGGCTGGCCGATTTCGGGAAGGTGGTCAACGCCCTCCTGGACGTGAAGCTCCCGGGACTTCAGTCCGGAAAAAAAGTAAAGATTTCCTACAGCGACGCCTCGCCCGAGAGTTTTGATCCCCGCATTTGCGGCTATGACGAGTTCATTGCGGCAGGGAAAGAGGACCATTTCCAGAATTGCTTCAATCACCACATCTTCCGCTATGTGCTGTTTGAGGGCCTGGCACTGGCTCCGGAGGACCTGCGTGCTTACCGGATGCGTACCGATTATGAGGTGGGTGCCAGCTTCACCAGTTCTGACCCTGAACTCAACGCCATCCACGACATGGTGCTCCGGACCATGGAGAACCTGGCCTTCGACGGCTATATGGTGGACTGCGCGAGCGTTGAGAGGCTGGGCTACGGCGGCGACGGCAATGCATCGGCCCAATCGCTTCAGACGGTGGCCGGCGTGAGCCCGCTCTTCCTGAACTGGCTCCAGGCATGGGCCGATTCCCAGAAAGAGGACGGTGGCCTGCCGCACACGG
>Ga0310696_10002058_pt1 | contig 27512 bp, 25 predicted proteins | sample AusTroGonzalo_MG_4_FD_203885 | JGI IMG/M metagenome (GOLD analysis project Ga0310696, IMG submission 203885) | Bovine rumen microbial communities from tropical cattle in Woodstock, Queensland, Australia - Gonzalo_02 (v2) (version 2) | ecosystem: Host-associated > Mammals > Digestive system >...
GTCATCGCCATAGGAATCTTCAGCGTCGACTGGGGATCCTACACCGACTACGACAGCCCCCAGCAGATCATCGTCCTGCCGTCCGACGATCCGGAGCTCGACATCTGGACCGAAGATGAGGAGCTCAAAGAGAACAGCCTGAGCTATGTGATATTCGAGAAGTACGGGATCGTTCTCCTTCCCCTTGCGCTGCTCATGTTCGGCGCAATGGTGGGCGGAGTGGTCATCTCGAGAGAGGAGGTGGAACTGAATGATTCCAATTGAGTTCTTCCTGCTGCTCGGAGGCATCCTGTTCGTTATCGGCGCATACGGCGCCATGACCAAGAGCAACGCCATCCTCGTGCTCATGTGCATCGAGCTCATGCTCAATGCAGCGAACATCAACTTCGTCGCATTCGGCGCGTTCAACGCCGATGTGATGGGACAGGCATTCGTCGTGATGACGATCTCCGTGGCCGCCGCCGAGGTTGCCGTAGGTATCGCCATCCTGCTCAACGCTTACAAGCTGAGGAAGACAACAGAGCTGGACGACAAGCAGCTCAGGACAATGAGGTGGTGAAGATGTTCATAGAGTATACTTGGCTCATACCCCTGCTGCCCATGCTGTGCTTCCTGATTATCGGTGCGGTCGGAAGGAAGACCCCCGAGAAAGGCGGATACATCGCCATCGCAGGAGCCGCTATCGCGTTCCTCATCGCCGTGCTCATCTCGTACGAGTACCTCACCGGCGATGTCTATCCCGAGCCGGTCAGCGAATCCATCAAATGGTTCGTCATCCCCGGAAACCCCGACTACGTGATCAACCTCGGATACTATGTGGACGGCCTCACCTGCATGATGATGCTGTTCTCATCGTTCATCTCGATGTTGATCTTCATCTACTCGCTGGGCTACATGCACGACCAGGGACCGAGGAAGACCAGGTACTACGCCGAGGTCTCCCTGTTCCTCACCGGAATGCTCGGACTGATCGTCTCGAGCAACTTCCTGGAGATGTTCATCTTCTGGGAGGTCATGGGTCTGTGCTCGTACCTGCTGATCGGATTCTGGTCCTTCAGGCACCCCGAGGGAGACGCCGCTTCCGCCAACGCCGCTTCCGCGGCCAAGAAAGCGTTCCTGGTCACCCGTCTCGGAGACGTATGTCTGATGGCCGGACTGTTCGTACTCCTCGGTGAGTTCCACAGCCTGGACTACACCACCCTGTTCGACCCCGCCAACATCGACGCGGTCAACCCCGACAACATCATGCTCGCCATGCTCCTCGTCTTCGGCGGAGTCATCGGTAAGAGCGCTCAGTTCCCCCTGCACGACTGGCTTCCTGACGCGATGGCCGGTCCGACCACTGTATCCTCTCTGATACACGCCGCGACCATGGTTAAGGCGGGAGTCTACCTGGTCGCAAGGGGATACCCCCTGTTCGTCCAGAACGCCGATGTCATGCTCCTCGTCGGAATCATCGGAGGAGTCACCGCGTTCATCGCGGCCACAATGGCGCTCAACAACATGAACATCAAGAAAGTCCTAGCGTACTCCACCATCTCCCAGCTCGGTTACATGATCCTTGCTCTCGGTGCGGGAGGATACCTCATCGCACTCGGTATGGACATGGGAGGAGCCGAGGGAGACGCACTGATCGCGGCCGGTACCGCCGGATTCGTGGCCGGATGCTTCCACATGATGAACCACGCCTTCTTCAAGGCCTTGCTGTTCATGTGCTCGGGTTCGGTCATCCACGCGGTCGGAACGGAGGATATGCGCCAGATGGGCGGATTGGCCAAACACATGAAGATCACATCGATCACCATGTTGCTAGGTTCGCTGTCCATCGCGGGATTCCCGTTCTTCAGCGGATTCTGGTCCAAGGATCTCGTCCTCGAGATCGCAATGGAAGCAGGTTCGGACGGAACCGTCTGGTTCACCGTTCTCTGGATCCTCGCGGTCGTCACAGCCTTCATGACGGCATTCTACATGTTCCGCATGTGGTTCATGACCTTCATGGGAGAGGAGGGACACGCCAGCCAGCACTGCCACGGAGAGTCCCCCAAGTCCATGACCACCCCGCTGATCATCCTTGCGGTGTTCGCGGTCGTCAGCGGATTCTTCATCATGTTCGGTCTCGACGGCATAATCAGCTTCGAGGTCCTGGCCGATGCGTTCGTCGTCGGAGGCGGACACACCGAGGGCTTCGAGTACTTCGTCGAGCTGTTCACCAACCCCTACACCTACCTCACCATCGTGCTTGCCCTGGTCGGTATCGGAATCGCGTACCTCATGTACGTGAAGAAGACCGTGGACCCCGGCAAGTTCAACAAGAACGGAGAGTCCGCCCTTTACACGGCGCTCACCAAGAGATGGTGGTTCCCCGACCTCTACAACCAGATCTCCTGGAAGCTCGGAGCTGGCGTCGCACGCGGTGTCAACTACGTAGACAGGCAGATCGTGGACGGTTCCGTCAACGCGCTGTCCAGCGCCGTTGTGGGAGGCGGAGATGTAATGAGCAAGGCCCAGACCGGTCACGTCCAGAGCTACTCCTCTATGGTGCTGCTCGGAATCTCCATACTGTCTGCGGTCTTCATAGCGATCGCAATTGCTCTGGGAGGCTACTGAGATGGATATATCTATACTCGCTCTGCTCCTCATCCTTCCCTTCATCGGTGCTATAGTCACCCTTGTGATGGGAGGCGAGAGGCAGAAATACGCGAAATTCGTCGCAGCGGCCTTCGCAGCCGCAACGCTCGTCATATCCCTGTACATCATGTTCTTCGCCGACTACGAGTCGCTCGGAATGGATGTAACTTGGATCACCACGGACCTGATCACGATCAACTTCGCCCTGCAGGTGGACGGCCTCAGCATCCTGATGGTCTTCCTCACCGCTCTGCTCTCGCTGCTCGTGGTGATATTCTCCGCTTCGGAGAAAGACAGGCCCAACTACTTCCACACCCTGGTCCTGGCCATGGAGGTCGGACTGATGGGAGTGTACATGGCATGGGACTACTTCCTGTTCTACGTGATGTGGGAGCTGACCCTCATACCCATGTACTTCATGATATCCTGGTATGGAGGACCCCGCAGGCACTACGCTGCGATCAAGTTCTTCATCTACACCCACGTGGCGTCGCTCGTCATGCTCATCGGAATATTCGCGATGGGCTTCGAGGCGATGAGCATCACCGGCGAGGGAATGAACCTCTCCTTCGATGTCATCAACACCGTCATGCCTCTGGCCGACGAGACCTTCCAGATCCTGGTCTTCGCCCTGCTGTTCTTCGGATTCATGGTCAAGATGCCCGCTGTTCCGTTCCACACATGGCTGCCGGATGCGCACACCGAGGCACCTACCGGAGGATCCGTCCTTCTGGCGGGTGTCATGCTGAAGATGGGTTCCTACGGAATCATCCGTGTCTGTATCGAGGCCCTGCCCGCAGGTGCCGACTACTGGCAGTGGGTGATCATCGGAATCGCCCTGCTCTCCATGATCTATGGAGCCTACGGATGTATCGCTCAGTCCGATCTGAAAAAGATGGTCGCGTTCTCATCCATCAGCCACATGGGAATGGTCATGCTCGGTATCGGGTGCGGAACCGAGGCGGGAATCATGTTCGCCGTCTTCCAGATGTTCGCGCACGGACTCATTACCGGTGTCCTGTTCATGGTCGCCGGAATGGCCGGTCACAACTTCGGAACCAGAGAGATACCCCTCCTGGGCGGAATCGCTGGAAGGGTTCCCATATACGCCACCTTCATGATGATCGGATTCATGGCCTCGCTGGGACTGCCCGGACTCGTCGGATTCTGGGGAGAGTTCCCGCTGGTGTTCGCGTTCTACGAGTTCATCCAGTCCGAGGGCATGCTCTGGCTGATCTTGTTCTGCCTGCTGAACCTGATGCTCACCGCAGGTTACTACCTGTGGGCCATGCAGAGGGTCCTATTCGGGCCTGAGACCAAGAAGATCGAGCTGGACCACATCCACGACGTCAGCAAGACCGAGGGAATCGCCATGGGAGTCCTCGTCGGACTCATCGCCCTCTTCGGAGTATGGCCCGACCTCGCGCTCAGCTACATCGGCGATTACACCAGCCAGCTCCTCTCAATGGGGTTGATCATATGATCGACATGTCTAGCATATTCGGTGACTTCGCGGCAATTGCGCCTCTGCTGATCCTCATGGTCGGCGCGCTCGTGCTCCCCGGCGTCCACTTGCTCGGAAAGAACAAGACCGCCACCTGGGGAGTAGCGATGGCGTTTGTCCTCGTCTCGCTTGCGATTAACGTGATCATGCTGCTCTCCGATAACGTCTATGTAGCCTTCGACATGGTCAGCTACACGCCGTACTCGGGTCTGATGATCCTGCTGTTCCAGATCGTGCTGTTCCTGGCCGTCCTGGTGTCCAACAGCAGCGTCGAGACCACAAGGATCCACGTCGGAGCGTACTACGCTCTGATCCTGGGCGCCACCACCGGTATGATGTTCGTCGCAGAGTCCTCCGACCTGCTGACCATCTTCGTCGGTGTAGAGCTCACCAGTATCTCCTCGTACGCCCTCGTTTCCATGAAGAGGAACGACACCAGGGCCTCCGAGGCGGCTGTGAAATACGTGATCATCGGTGGAATGTCCACCGCTCTGACCATCTACGGTATTTCGATGCTCTACGGCTTCGCCGGATCCACCAACATCGCCGAGATCGCCTACTCCGCCGGAATCGATGGAATCACCATCCCTCTGGCCGTCGGTCTGATCTGCATGATCGCCGGATACGGATTCAAGATCGCTGCAGTTCCGTTCCACCAGTGGGCACCCGATGTGTACGAGGGAGCATCCACACCCGTCTCCATGTTCCTGGCAACAGGATCCAAGAAGATGGGTCTGGGAGTGTTCTTCCAGATCTTCCTCGTCATGTTCGTGTCCGGAACCGTGTGCAGCGCGATCATGGGCCCCGAGGTCCAGTACATCTTCGCCATCATCGCGGCCATCACCATGACCGTCGGAAACGTCGTCGCCATCGCGCAGACCAACATCAAGAGGATGCTCGCCTACTCCTCCATCGCTCAGGCTGGTTACATCCTGATCGTCATGGCGGTCATGAGCGAGTACGCCCTGTCCGCAGGAATGTTCCACATGTTCACCCACGTGTTCATGAAGGGAGGAGCGTTCCTGATCGTCGGAGCCCTCATCTGCGCCGGCCTCGGCGAGAAGATCAGCGACTACAAGGGTCTCGCAAAGAGGTCCCCGTTCCTCGCATGCTCGATGATGCTGTTCCTGTTCTCGCTCGCAGGTATCCCGCCCCTCGCTGGATTCACATCGAAGTTCTTCCTGTTCTCCGGTGCTATCGGATCCCCCGACGGCGTGATGTACGAGTGGGTCTGGCTCGCATTCATCGCCATCCTGAACTCCGCCATCTCCCTGTACTACTACGCAAGAGTGGTCAAGGCGATGTACGTGGAGAAGGGAACCACGGAAGAGAAGATCAAGATCCCCAAGCCCTTCCTGGCCGGTATTGTGATCTGTCTGGTGGCCGTCATCGTGCTCGGTGTCTACCCCCAGCTCCTGTACGGGTTCTGCGAGTCCGCGGCTGCGTTCTTGATCTGATACCAGTCCTTCTAAACCCTTTACCCAAACCTCTTCCATTCTGGCATTCTCTGGCTTTCGTCGGTATTCGGCGTTAAGAAGTGCTAACGATTAAGTACAGAACCGATATATTGCGAATGATGGCCGAATCCTGGCATGCATGCATAGAGGACGAACTCGTCCAAGTCGAGGGTGTTATTCAGAAGTCCCTCCAGACGAGGTCGCCCGAGCTCACCGAGATGTGCACGTACGTCACAGGATCCGGCGGCAAGCGTCTAAGACCTGCCATCTGCCTTCTCTCATACCATGCCTGCGGCGGAGAGGACCCCACAAGGCCCATCCAGATCGGGGCGGCATTCGAGATCGTCCACAGCGCCACCCTCATCCATGACGACATCAACGACCAGGGAGAGCTCAGGCGCGGAAGGAAGACGCTGCACAAGCAGTACACGGTCAGCAAGGCCATCATCGCCGGGGACTATATGTTCGCCGTGGGATTCCGCCTGCTGTCCGCAGTCGCTAACGAGATCGTGGATTTCATCGTCGAGGCATCCGCCTACATGGGCGTGGGAGAGTTCATCCAGAAGGATTTCGAGCATTCCCCCGACGTCAAACAGGAGGATTACATCAGGATCATTGAGGGGAAGACCGCCAAGCTCTTCGAGGCCTCGGCCAAATCGGGCGCGGTCATCACCGACATAACCTCGGAGGCCCTTGACGCCCTGGGCGATTACGCCTACTGCCTCGGATTGGGATTCCAGATCGTCGACGACATGCTCGACGTCAAGGGTGACCCCCACAACACCGGCAAATCCGTCGGAACAGACCTTCTCGAGGGAAAACCGACCCTCCCTGTGATCTACGCCATGCAGGACAAGGTCCACGGGCCCCGCATAAAGGAGCTCTTCATGAAGCCCGAGGTCACCAACGAGGATGTCGTGGAGGCGCTGAAGCTCATCCAGATGACCGATTCCGTATCGCGCTGCATGGATCTTGCCAAGGAGTTCATCGGCAAGGCCAAGGATGCTCTCGCACCCATTCCTGATTCTAGATACAAGACCGCCATGCTGAACCTCGCCGACTTCGTCGTATCCCGTGACAGGTGATACCGTGGCCGAGAGGACCAAGGTGGATGTTCTGGTCGTAGGTTCCGGCCCTGCCGGAAGCGTGACCGCCCGCTACGCAGCCCAGAACGGCGCGTCCGTCATGATGATCGAGCGCCGTCCCGAGGTCGGAGTCCCCGTGAGATGCGGGGAGTTCATGGTCTCCAACGGGGAGATCATGGGGATGTTCCCCAACCTCGAGGATGTGGAGGAGCTCTTCGATGTTCCTGACAGCCTCAGATGCAGGGATATCATCGGTATCAAGCTGGTGGACCCCAAGGCAAGGGAGACCATCCTGGATTTCGACGGATACACCACGGACAGGGACCGCTTCGACCAGTACCTGGCCAAGCTCGCGGTGGATTCCGGTGCGGAGCTGGTGAACAACTGCGCTTTCAGCCAGATCGAGGACGGGGTCGCCAAGACCAACCAGGGCGACATCGAGTACAAGGTCATCGTCGGAGCCGACGGACCCGGGTCGCGTGTGGCCAGGAGCCTGGGGCTGGCGAGGAACCATAACCCGTATCCCGCTGTCACGGCGCAGGTGAAGGGCGATTTCGATCCATATACAGTGATGTTCTTCGGTGACATCGCTCCCGGCGCATACAGCTGGATCATCCCCAAGGACGGAAGGGCCAACGTAGGGGTGGGATTCTCCCCCAAGTTCGCCCACGGCAATCTCGGGGAGTACTTCGACACTTTCGCGAAGAAGAACGGCTTCGAGGAGCATTCCAAGCTCGAGGGCAAGTACGTCCCCAGCGAGGGCCCCATAGACCGCACGGTATCCGGGAACGGGATGGTCGTGGGAGATGCCGCTGGGCAGGTCATATCCGTCAACGGCGGAGGGATCCCTCTGGCGATGATCGCAGGCCGCATATGCGGCCAGGTGGCGGCAGCCAATGTCAAGTCCGGCTCTCCGCTCCAGAATTATGACGACCAGTGGAGGCGGATAATGGAGAAGCCCCTGAAGACCGCTGCCCTCAACAAGAGGCTGGCCGACACCTTCGCTTTCAGGTCCGAGACGTCCACCGAGCTCTGCATGCGCCTGCTTGGCAACCGCAGGCTCGGCAACCTCATCAGATGCAAGAGCATCTTCCCGTGATCGCTTCTTCCTGTGCGCCCTCATGGGCGAGCCGCATATCGGGCATTCCTCGGATTTCTCCTTGAACCATTTGCCGCATCCGATGCACTGGTAGTTCCATTTGGCGACCTTCGTTATGCCCTTCATCCCGACGGGAACGAACGGGATCCCCAGAATGCGGGAGACGTTCTGTATGGAGTAATCGTCTGACCAGACCTCCCCGTCCACGTCCAGCGCCAGAGCTATGACTGTGCGGTCCACCGGGGAGAGCCTACCCGCATCGCCGCTCCTCCTGGCGGCCTCGTCCACCTTCTTCAGGGACGCTTCGGTGCAGTCAGAGACCCTTATCATGTCTCCCCACAGGGCCAGTCTCGGGTCGTCGTACTTCTCGAGCTCGCGGATAACCCCCGGAGGGCAGACATGGTCCCCCTGAGGCAGGCCGTCCATCGAGAAGAAGGCGGAGCTGTCCAGCACCTTGGTGCGTTCGGTCATGGCCGATGCGAGGGAGGTATGCGTATATCTCTTTGACGCAGGCTGGCCAGGGAAATAGATTATATCCCAAGCATATACACGGACAGAGGTTTCACGGATGGACGTCGTCGAGATTCTCATCATAATGGTGAACGGGCTCTGGCTTTTCCTGCCTGCCATGGTCCCTAATTCCGCAGCCGTGGTCTTCGCCACCGAGGCGAAGATGGACTTCGGCAAGTCATGGAAAGGCAAGCGCGTGCTCGGTGACGGCAAATCATGGGGCGGATTCTTCGGCGGCATAGCCTCCGGCATATTCGTCGGACTCATCCTGCTGGGCATCTCCTACTTCTTCGACCCCGAGGGATTCTGGGGCTACGGAGGGTTCTGGAGGAACGTGGGCATCATCGCATGTCTTTCCACCGGGGCGATCCTCGGGGACCTGTGCGGGGCGTTCATCAAGCGCAGGCTGGGCATGGAGAGGGGCCAGAAGGCGCCCGTGCTGGACCAGTACGACTTCGTGGCGGGAGCGTTCCTGTTCACGGCGATATTCTTCCCGGATTGGATCTGGTCCACCTACTTCGAGGGTGCGCACATCGCCGCGTTCATCTTCATCATAGTGACAATGTTCGTAATCCACCGTTCCGTGAACATAATAGGATACAAGATGGGGCTCAAGAAGGAGCCGTGGTGATCACATGAGCGATCTCTCTAACGCATTGGCCGACTGCGGTGCGCTGCAGTTCGGGGAATTCACTCTGGCGTCCGGCGCCAAGAGTGATTATTATATAGATATCAAGAAGGCCAGCACCAACCCGAAGGTCCTGTATCTCATCTCCCAGCTGATGGCCGAGAGGATGCAGATCGCCAACATCCGCCCCGACAGGATCGCGGGCGTCGTCCTGGGGTCGGTCCCCCTGGCCGCGGCCCTGTCCCTGGCCACCGGCATCCCGTATGTTATGATCCGCAAGGAGAAGAAGGACCACGGCACCGGGAAGCTCATCGAGGGCGACCTCAACCCCGGGGACAAGGTCCTGGTGGTGGAGGACGTCATCACCACCGCAGGCTCCAGCATCAAGGCCATCCACACCCTCAGGGAGAGCGGCGCGGAGGTCACCGATGTGATCTCCGTCATCGACCGCGAGGGAGGCGGAAGGGAGAACCTGGAGGCCGAGGGCGTCAGGTTCACCCCGCTGGTCAAGGCCTCCGAGCTCGTGGCCGAGAAGAGATGAGGCCGGAACCCGACTGCAGACTGTGCGGCCTATGCGAGGGCCGCACGAACATAGTCCTCCCTGACGGCGACCCGTCCACAGGGATCTACCTGGTGGGCGAGGCCCCGGGAGAGAACGAGGACCTCCAGGGAAGGCCTTTCGTGGGCCGTTCAGGCGCTATACTGGAGAAGATGATGGCCGATGCCGGGCTATCCAGGGCAGATGTGGTGATCACCAACACCGTGAAGTGCAGGCCTCCGGGCAACCGGGACCCCACCGAGGAGGAGATGGCCGCATGCAGGCCGTTCCTGGATTCCGAGCTGGCCGATGCCAGGGTGGTCGTCGGGCTGGGGAAGTCCGCCTGCCGCGACCTGATGGGCTTCGAGGGACGCATGGCGGAGATCGCCAACGTCCCCACGACCATAACCGTCGGAGGCAGGGAGGTGGCTTTCATCCCCACCTATCATCCTGCGGCCACGATATACAACAAGACCTCCCGTGCGGAGCTGGCCCGCACCATGCGCATGCTCGCGGAGGATTTCAGATGAGGTTCGGCGGGTTCATGATCGACATGGACGGCACCGTCTACAAGGGCGGCGACCTGATCCCCGGGGCCATAGAGTTCATAGATTCCCTGAAGTCGCATGGGATCCCCTTCGTCTTCCTCACCAACAACTCTTCGGCGCCGCGCACCCGCTATTACGAGAAGCTCAGGCGCATGGGCTTCGATGTCACCCTGGACAACGTCCTGACGTCGGCCATGGCCGCCTCGCGCTACGTCCTCTCCGAGCATCCGGGGGCAAGGGTGTTCCCCGTGGCCTCCCCGGAGGTAGCCGAGGAGATGAGGCAGGCGGGACTGGACATCGTCGACGACGATCCGGACATAGTCCTACTGACCTTCGACAGGACGATCGACTACCAGAAGATCAACAAGGCCTACCGGTTCCTCACGGACGGGGCCCTGTTCGTGGCCACGCATCCTGACGACCTGTGCCCCACGGAGGACTCCTACGACATCGACATCGGTCCCTTCATAAGGATGTTCGAACAGATGTGCCAGACGTCCGCGGTCGTCATCGGGAAACCCAACGCCAGGATGCTCGAGATGGCCGCCCTCGAGATGGGTGTGGACCCCAGGACCACGGTCATGGTCGGGGACCGCCTCTACACCGACATCGAGATGGCGGTGCGCGCGGGGATCGCATCGATCCTGGTCCTCAGCGGGGAGACCTCGAGGGAGCAGCTGGAGGCCTCCGGCATGGAGCCCACGTTCGTCCTCGGGTCCGTCGCGGAGATCCCCGACCTCCTGCGAATGTGCCGAGAATCACCGCGACGTGGATGAAACATCCAATTCCCGACAATCCATATTTATAGTGCGGACGCGTTTCCTTATAACACGCGCCCACGCGCGTATGGGATGCAACCGGCTTAGGCCGTATCCCCCCACAGGAAAGGGGGTCAGCGATGTACTTAAAACAGGTGGAGCTCGAGAATTTCAAATCGTTCGGCGGCAAACTCACAGTGCCGTTCATGGAAGGATACACCGCGGTCACCGGCCCCAACGGATCCGGGAAGTCCAATATCACCGACGCCATCCTGTTCGTCCTCGGCCCGAAGAGCTCCAAGGCCGTCAGGGCGGGGAAGCTCACCGATTTGATTTTCGACGGGGGCCGCTCCAAGAACAGGGCGGGCTACACCAAGGTGTCCCTGGTGTTCGACAACACCGACCGCCTCATGCCCTGGGATGACGACATCGTCAGGCTGACCCGCTACGTCAAGCTGTCCGACAACGGGCAGGACTACAGCTCATATTTCTACGTCAACGACCGCAAATCCACCATGGCGGAGTTCGACAGCCTGCTCACCAAGGCCAGGATCAGCGCCGACGGATACAACCTGGTCCAGCAGGGCGATGTCACCCGCATCGTCCAGATGGGAAACAACGAGAGGCGCCGCATCCTCGACGGAATATCGGGTATCGCCAGCTTCGACGCCGATATAGAGAAGGCCAAGCTGGAGAGGTCCGAGGCCGAGCTCAACCTGGACAGGGTGACCATCGTCACTGACGAGCTCTCCCATGAGGTCAAGCGCCTGGAGAAGGATAGGGAGGACGCCAATAAGTACCTCGAGGCCAAGGAGGCCCTGGACATCGCCAAGGCGCAGTACTCCCACAGGATGCTCCAGATGGAGACCGCCAAGCTGGACAGCATCCAGACGCAGATCGGCCGCATATCGGACAAGATAGCGAGCGATACCGAGAAGAGGGAGGATCGCAGGGCCGCTCTGGAGGTCAAGATGGCCGAGATCTCAGCCAAGGAGGAGGAGATCGCCAGCAAGATAGGGCCCGAGTACAGGGAGCTCAAGCAGCGCATCGAGGATGCGAAGGTCGACCTTGCCACCAAGAAGAACGTGGTGGAGAACGCAGAGTCCGATCTGGAGCAGCAGGAGGAGTTCAAGGCCAAGTTCGAGGACGCGCTGTCCACCAACGTCCGCAACGTGGACGAGATCCTCATCTCGCAGGGGGACCTGAAGGTCCGTCTCGAGGAGCTCATAGCCGCGGAGGAGAAGTCCGCCAAGGAGGAGAAGGAGATCTCCGACCAGATCGCTAACACCGGAGGGGAGCAGAAGCAGCTTCAGGCGAAGCTGGATGCCGCCGACAAGGATGTCGAGGCATGCACCGAGGGCCTCAGGATGGCCCAGGCCAGGCTGTCCAAGGCGGAGACCTTCGTGGAGGAATCCCGCGGGTCCCACAACGGATTGGATTCCAAGCTGCAGAACCTGGACTTCGAGATCAAGGACGCCAAATGGAGCCTCGACCAGATCAAGGCCGAGAGCGGGCCGTCGCTGGATGACTACCAGGCGAAGATCATCGGGGCCAAGAAGAGGGAGGCGGAGCTGGAGCAGCAGGAGAAGGAGCTCGAGGCCGCCTACCGCAGGATAGATTCGGATTACAACGCGCTGCAGGCCGAGAAGAAGGTCTCGGACCGCGTCAACCGCGGCAGCGCAGCAGTGGAGGCCATACTCGCCCTCAGGAACAGGGGCGAGATGCGCGGGATACACGGGACGATCCAGGAGCTCGCCACCGTGGAGAAGGGCTACGAGACCGCGCTGTCCGTGGCCGCCGGAGGGAAGATGCAGGCCGTGGTCGTCGACGACGACCAGGTGGCATCCGATGCCATAGCCTACCTGAAGAGGGAGAAGCTGGGCCGCGTGACATTCCTTCCGCTCACCAAGATGATGGGGGGAAAGCCCAGGGCCAAGGCGATCATGAGCCTGAAGGACACCGAGGGCTACGCCATAGACCTCATCGATTTCGATCAGAAGTACTACAACGCCTTCTGGTACGTCCTGGGGGACACCCTGGTCTCCAGGGACCTGGAATCCGCCCGCCGCATCATGGGCGGGATCAGGATCGTCACGGTGCAGGGGGAGCTCATCGAGGCTTCCGGAGCAATGGCCGGAGGTACCCTCAGCCAGCAGAACATGCTGAAGTTCGGGGCCGCCTCCGAGGACAAGCTCGCCGAGCTGGGAGAGAAGCTCAGGAAGGCATCCGCCGCCCTGGAGGATGTCAGGACCAGGCTCCGCCAGGTCCGCGGGGAGATACGCGCCGCCGACGACGAGATGCGCAAGGTCAGCTCCACGGGCATGGCCCAGAGGGAGCAGGTGGCGCAGATCAACGGACGCATCAAGGAGCTGGAGAAGTCCCGCAAGGACGTCGCCGCCGAGATGGCGAGCTCCAAGGAGCGCCTGGCGGCCGCCGAGCAGGAGCTCCAGGAGGCCGTGGCCAAGTTCAACGGGATGCAGACCCGTCTGGCGGGCCTCACCGAGAACCGCGCCGCCCTCAAGAACAGGCTGATGGAGATCGCTCCGATGGAGCTGCAGGCCAGGATACAGGTGGTCCGCAACGAGCTCTACGAGATCAGGGAGGAGAAATCCGACGTCCGCATGCAGATAAGCGGTATCGACACCGAGGTCGAGGGATACAGGAAGCAGAACGAGTCCCTGCAGGTGCAGCTGGACACGGTCCTGGCGAACATCGAGAAGGACCAGAACGCGATAGAGGACGGCAACAAGGTCATAGAGCGCGCCAAGCTGGATCTGGAGGCCCTCCGCAAGATAGAGTCCGAGATGGAGGCCGGCATATCCGACCTCAGGGACCAGAAGGATGCGCTGATGCAGGACCGCTACACCATCGATTCCGAGATCAGGGAGCTGTCCAAGGACATAGAGAACTCCATGGCCTCGCGCCAGTCCTTCCAGGCCCAGGCGGTCACGCAGGAGGGCGAGATCGAGCAGCGCAGGGCGGAGGTGGAGGCAATCACGATCGAGGTGCCCCAGCCCATCCCCTCGGAGGAGGAGATCCGCCGCACGATAAGGGCAAAGGAGGCCGTCATCTCCTCGATAGGCAACGTCAACCTCCGCGCGATCCAGGATTACGACGAGAAGAAGGCCAGGTACGACCGTCTCATGGAGGAGGTCGCCGACCTCAACAGGACGATCAAGGAGCTGGACGACCTCATGGAGAACCTGACCTCCAAGAAGAAGGGCCTGTTCATGCAGTCCTACGACGCGGTTAATGAGAACTTCAAGGCCATCTACGCCGAGCTGTCCGGAGGAGGGGAGGCGTTCATGGGCCTGGAGAACGAGGAAGACCCGTTCTCAGGCGGACTGATGATCAACGCCAAGCCGAGGAACGGTAAGCTACTTAGACTCGAGGCCCTATCGGGCGGTGAGAAGTCCCTGACGGCGCTCTCGTTCATCTTCGCCATCCAGGAATACCAGCCCTCGCCCTTCTACGTGCTGGACGAGGTGGACATGTTCCTGGACTCCGTCAACGCGGAGATGGTAGCGAAGAGGGTCAGGGAGAGCTCCCGCAAAGCACAGTTCATACAGGTGTCGCTGAGGAAGGTGACCCTGGCGCTGGCCGATCACCTGATCGGCGTCACAAGGCCCCCGACGGGGATCAGCAAGGTCGTGATGCAGCCCGACTTCGCTGAGGTTTCCGCCTACGAACAGGCTGCAGCGAAGGAAACGGAGGGTAACTGAGATGGATGGGAACATCAAGATTGAGGAGCTGGAGCAGCACCTGCTGTTCCACAGGGCTCTGGCGGACGACGCCGAGTCCTTCCAGAGGATAAACGGGTACATGGACATCCTCGCATCCGCCGAGAGCGGGGAGCGTCTGCAGGACCCCGTGGACGAGTCCATACGCTCGGTGTTCAGCCTCGTGCTGGAGAACGGGATCGATCCCTGGGAGATCGATCTCTCCGAGTTCACCAGGATGTACGAGAGGAAAGTGGCCGAGGATTCGTTCGACATGATCGTCGCCGGGAAACTGATGCTGATGGCATGGAGGATCCTGAGGATGCAGTCCGAGTCCACCCGCACCAGGTCCGAGCCGCCGGTCGTCGAGGAGGTCCCCGAGGACTTCGATGACTCGTTCTTCTACGAGGACGACATGCTGGTCGTCCCCGACATACAGCTCAGGAGCGCTTACAGGAGGGAGCCGGTCCGTCCGGTCACCATGTACGAGCTCATCGACGCCTTCGAGGATGCCCGCGAGGAGATGGAGATCCAGAGGGAGAGGGAGCGCATAAGGGCGGAGCTCCGCGCCAGGCAGCCCAAGGCCAAGTTCGACAACAAGGCCCACGAGGAGGATGACGAGCGCGACGTGGAGGCCGTATGGGAGAGGATATCCCGCCTCGGCCCCGGACCCATATGCATCGAGGACATCTACACCCACGACCTCAGGGAGAACCTCACGGTGTTCGTCTCGGTTCTTCACCTTGTAAGGGACGGGCGCCTCGACGTCTGGCAGGAGTCGTACCCCAGAGGCCAGATCTACGTGGAGATGAAAGCCGATCCCCTCACCGTGACCAACGATGACAGCGAGGGACGCATCCCGCAGGTGATCTGAGTTGGACGTCAAATGCGCCGTGGAGGCCGCTCTGTTCTCCGCCGCGGACAACCTGAAGCTCTCGCAGATAGCGGAGAAGACGGGGATCCCGGAGGAGCAGGTGCGGACGGCGCTGATGGACCTCCGCAGGGAGTACGACGAGCGCGATTCCGCTATAATCATCGCCAAGATCGGATCGGAATACAGGATGATGCTCCGTCCGGAGTACTCCGAATGCACCGGCACCTTCTCGAAGGCGGAGATCCCGCCGGGCGTGATGCGCACCCTCAGCACCATCGCCTACAACCAGCCGGTCCTGCAGTCGGAGCTCTTCAAGACCCGCGGCCCCCGCACGTACGACGACGTCCACAGGCTGATAGAGCTGGGCTTCGTCGCCGGGAAGAGGTCCGGGCAGACCCTGGAGCTGACGACCACCAAGAAGTTCTCCGATTACTTCGGCATCGGGAGCACCCGCAAGTCCGACATCCGCGCCTGGATCGAATCCCAGATGAGCCATCCCGAAGGGGAAGAGCGATCCCGTTCCGTTCCCATCGGCCCGTCCGAGCCCGCATGATATGCCAGAGGGCGGGCCAGTAACGTTATTATGCTATCAAGTAGTCCTACGGCCGTTGAACATGGCGTGCCACGTTTCTCACAGGGAAAAGGGTCATCCCCGCATAAGGGAAGGTGATGCCCTGTGAGGTTCGTCAAGAGGCTGGACGAGCTGTCGGGGAACCCGAAGGCACGCAGATCATGGACCTATCTGGCCGTCTTCTTCTTTGTGGTCGTCATCCTGATCCCGTCGGTATTCGTCCTGACCAAGATGCTCACCGATTGGGACCTCGTCTCGGAGGTCCTGGATGACAGCGATGCCGTGGCCATCATCGAGGGCGCCGCATGGAACTCCTTCAGCATCGCGTTCATCGTGACGATGATAGACATCGTCGTCGGGCTTCCCATGGCGTGGATCCTGGTGAGGAGGCAGTTCAAGGCCCGCCGCTACCTGGACGCGCTGATGGACGTCCCGCTGGCGTTCCCCACAGCTGTCCTCGGTATATCCGTGGTCATATTCTGGGGGGTGCCGTCGGAAGGCGTCACCATACCCGGCCTCGGGCTGGTGGTGTCGCCGTACCTGATGATAGTGCTCCTGCACATCATCTTCACCTACCCTTACATGGTCCGCTCCCTGTCCGCGATACTGGAGCAGATAGACACCAACTACGAGACCGCCGCCATGACGCTCGGGGCATCGAGATGGACCGCCGTCCGCACCATCACGCTCCCGTTGTTCAGGGCGGGACTGGCCACAGGGTTCATTCTGTGCTTCGCCAGGTCCCTGTCGGAGACCGGCGGCACGTACATCGCATTGACCATGATGGGGAAGCAGAGCACCTTCTTCACCGGCCCCACCTACATCGGATACCTGAAGGACATAGGCTCCGCGGACGACGCCATGGGGGCCATGATCCTGGTCAGCGTGGTGATGATCGTCGTGGCGCTGATACTCCTGATACTGGTCCGGCGCCTGATAGCGAAGCTGAAGATCCCGATGAAGAAGATATGGCCCGAGTTCGGGAGGAGGATAAGCCGCGGGCTGCTGCCGAAGGCGAAGGACGGGATCGCATACGCCTTCCTGTTCATCATGGTCCTGCTGCCGTCGTTCTACATCTTCATGTACCTGACGCAGCCCATACCGTCGCTGGACTACGGGACCCTGTTCTCATCGATTGGAATATCCTTCCTCATCGCGGGCGCCGCCGTGGTGATAGACATACTGTTCGGGATCCCGGTGGCGATGCAGATCGCCAGGCACAAGAATTCCAAGCTTAGCCGCATACTGGACGAGCTGGTGAACGTCCCGCTAATCATTCCGACCACCGCCCTCGGATTCTCCCTCGCGCTGTTCTGGGGGAGCATAGGGCAGGCCAGCGAGCTGGCGATAGTGCTGGTGATTCTGGGCCACGTGGCGTTCACGTACCCGCTGGTCGTCAGGAACATAACCGGGGCGATCGAGGAGGTCGATCCCGCATACGAGGAGGTGGCGATGACGCTGGGCGCGAAGCCCTTCCAGGCGTTCAGGAAGATCCTGCTGCCCATTGTGAAGTCGTCGGTGTTCGCCGGAGGAATCCTCGCGTTCACCAGGAGCCTGGGGGAGACCGGAGCCACCATATCCATAAGCGATTCCGTCAACGCCGTCCCGATCTACATAACGGAGCTGGTAGGCAGGGGCGATTACGCGGACGCCGCGATGTGCTCTATAATATTGATAATAATATGCTTCATCCTGACCATGGCGGTGAGGCATCTGACCAGAGGAGGCGACGACGGTGCCTGAGATACGCTTGGAGGGTCTGTGCAAGACCTTCGGGGACACCGTGGCCGCCGACGGCCTGTCATTGGATATCGCCGACGGCGAGTACGTCTGCATCCTCGGCCCGACAGGCGCCGGGAAGACGACATGCATGCGCATGATCTGCGGGCTGACCCGCCCGGATTCCGGTCGTGTATACTTCGACGGCGAGGATATCACGGACAAGGACATCGACCTCAGGGAGACCACCATGCTGTCGCAGACGTATGCGCTCTTCCCGAACATGAACGTCTACGGGAACGTGAAGTTCGCGCCGACCATCAAGGAATGGCCCGAGGAGAGCTCCAAGCAGATCGTCAAGAGCATGCTGCACATGGTACACCTGGAGAAGAAGGCCGAATGGAAGGTCGGCGAGCTGTCCGGAGGGCAGCAGCAGAGGATAGCCCTCGCGAGGGCGCTGGCCTCCGGATCGAAGGTGCTCCTGCTGGACGAGCCCCTTAGGGCCCTGGACGCGCGTCTCAGGATCGACCTCAGGAAGGAGCTGAGGGCCATGGCCAAGGGCATGAACCTCACCTGCATCCATGTCACCCACGATCAGGACGAGGCCCTGGAGATGGCCGACAGGATAGCGGTCATCCGCCATGGCAGGATAATCCAGTCGGGGACCCCGATGGAGGTCTTCCAGGACCCGGCCACGCCGTTCGTCGCGAACTTCGTGGGAAGGTCCAACATGATCACCGGGAAGGTGGTCAATTCCGACGGCGTGACCACCGATATAGAAGCGGCCGGCGGCAAGGTGTTCAAGGCCAGGGCCTCGGACCTGCAGGCGGGCGAGGAGGCGGTGCTGGCGATCAAGGTGGGATCCACCAAGATATCGCACCTGTCGGGAGAGGGCCAGGAGATGTTCTGCTCCGGCAGGGTCGAGCGCATGCTCTACGAGGGCGCCACCATAACGGTGGAGCTGGCCGTTGACGGCCTCGGGCTGATATCCGCCAAGCTGCCGAACAGGAAATACGAGGATTACAGACCAGGCGACGAGGTCGCTGTCCATTGGATGCCCTCCAAGGCATCGGTGTTCAGGATCCCGGAGGGCGGGCTGGAGAAGGAGCTGAGGTTGGACCGATGGGAGCGATAAAGCTGGACAGGATTTCGATGCGTTTCGGGGACTTCTACGCCGTGCGCGACATCAGCCTGGACATAGGCGCGGGGGAGTACATCACCGTGCTGGGTCCCTCCGGATGCGGGAAGACCACTCTCATCAAGGTCGTCTCGGGGATCTGGACCCCCACGGAGGGGAAGGTCTACGTCAACGGGATGGACGTCACCGACGTCCCGATAGAGGACCGCGATGTGGGGTACGTCTTCCAGAACATCGCCCTCTTCCCGCACATGGACCTGAAGGAGAACGTCTCGTACGGGCCCAGGGTACGCGACCTGCCCCGCGAGGAATGGGACTCGATAGCGGAGGACTATCTCACGCTGGTCAACATGCTGGGCCGTTCCGGCCTGTTCCCCAAGGAGCTTTCGGGAGGGGAGCAGCAGAAGGTCGCCATCGCCAGGGCACTGGCCTCCGGATCCAAGCTCCTGATGCTGGATGAGCCCCTCTCCGCGCTCGATGCGCGCGTGAGGATGGAGCTTAGATACGATCTGCGCAGGCTGGTCAAGAAGCTGGGCATAACCGTGATGCACGTGACACATGACCAGGAGGAGGCCATGTCCGTGTCCGACCGCATAGTCCTGATGCGCTACGGCGCGATCGCGGAGATCGGCACCCCGCTGCAGATGTACCGCACGCCGAGGACCATATTCGCCGCCAACTTCATCGGGGAGACAAACCTTATCGAATGCACGGTGTCCGACAAGTCGAAGATGGGCAAGACCCGCGTCCGCCTCAGAGGGGGCAAGGAGGTCAGGGTCATGAGGAGCACATTCAACATAGGGGACCCCGTTGTGATATCGGTCCGTCCGGAGTACGTGTACACCGCCGACGAGGGCATCGATGCCGAGGTCCAGGCAGTGGTGTTCATGGGGACCTATTGGAGGGTCCGCACCGTGGCGGAGACCCGCGACAACATAGATTACAACATCTCAACGGACGATGAGGTCCCCGAGATCGGGGAGATCGTCCATCTGCAGTTCAACAAGAAGGCCACGCTGGTCTACGAGAGGCCGGCGGGCGGTATAGAGGAGGAGATTAAACTTGAGCGATGATACGAAGATCTTGAACTGGTTCGGGAAGAGGAAGGAGAGCCTGGTCACCGCAGGCATGCACTCCCATGCGCTGGCGGTGCTGGACTGCGTCACCGAGCTGGGCGCCACCCTGAGGGCCATGAGCGAGGGGGATACCGCCACGGCCTCCAAGTGCATCAACAGGCTCATCGTCAACGAGCACGAGGCCGATGCGCTGGAGGACAGGCTCTGCGAGCAGCTGAGCCTGGGGGATGTGGGCCCGCAGGAGAGGGAGGATCTGCTCCACTTCGTCAGGAAGACGGACAGCATCGCCAACTGGTGCAAGGAGGCGGCCATCTACATCCAGCTGATAATCGAGACCGGCGTCAAGGTGCCCCAGAGCGTCTGGAGCATGGCCAGGTCCATCTCCTCGGACCTGGAGTCGGAGGTCAACTACCTCATGAGCTGCATCAAGGTCATGATCACCGGCAAGGACGACATCCACGCATGCATCGAGGGCGTGAAGGCCCAGGAGCACAAGATCGACATGTCGTACATCGACATCACCAAGGAGATCTACCTCCAGACGGAGGATGCGAAGGCGATCATGCTCACGACCAAGGTGGTCGAGGCCATGGAGATGGCAGCGGACACCGGCAAGGGGTGCGCCGATACGATCTCCATCCTGATGGTAGCGAGGAGGATACGATGGCGGCATCCATGGGAGACGGATGGATCAGGGGTGTCTTCAACAAGGACATCACCGTCGAGCTGGCGATGCAGGTAGGGAAGATAGCCGGTCTGCATTACGACGGCAAGGTGGCCGTTGCGAGCGACACCAGGGCCTCGGGACAGGTCCTGAAGAGCGCCCTCAAGGCCGGGCTGATGGCCTCCGGGCAGAACGTCATCGACATGGGGAGCCTTCCCACATCGGCCCTCCAGTACTATGTGAAGACGCACGACGACGTCCGCGGGGGGGTCATGGTCACCGCATCTCATTTCCCGTTGGACTACAACGGCTTCAAGTTCATCACCGCGGACGGTGTGGACGATCCAATGCTGCATGGCAGGGATGTGGAGGCCCTCATGGCCCAGGAGATCCCGCTGGCCCCCTGGGCGACCATCGGGGAGCTGCAGATGGCGGACGGTGTCATCGAGGACTATGTCGATGCCATAATCTCCCTAGTCAAGGCCGACCTCATAAGGACGAAGAACCTCTCGGTGTGCGTTGAATGCTCCGGCGGGACCGCAGCGGAAGCCGTCATCTACATGCTTAACAAGCTCGGGGTCCGTCATTCCATCATCGACGGGGGAGCCCACGGCGAGATGAGCGGAGGGGAGTCGGAGCTGACAGCCGCCAACCTCGAGTACCTGGGGACCACCACGGCCCGTATGGAATGCGACTTCGGGGTGGCCTTCGACACGGATGCCGACAGGTGCATGTTCGTCACCGGCAACGGGAAGTTCGTCTCCGGGGACAAGAGCCTCTGCATCCTCGCCAGGCAGGTCCTGAAGAATAAGAAGGGGAAGGTCGTCGTTTCGATCGCGTCCCCGACCACCATCCAGAGGTATGTCGAGTCCAACGGCGGGCTCGTGAAGTACGCTCCCGTGGGTGTGACCAACGTGGTCATGAAGGTGATGGATTACGAGGGCGTGTTCGGAGGCGAGATCAACGGCGGATACATATTCCCGAGGCTTCAGACCTGCAGGGATGCCGTGATGGGCCTGGCCGTCATGCTGGAGGCCATAGCCGAGAACGGCCCCCTCGCCGATCTGGCGGCGGAGATCCCGGACTGCAATTACGAGGTGCGCTCGATCGAGTGTCCGGACGATCTCCGCAAGCAGGTCTATCAGGGCCTGAAGGAGGAGTTCAAAGGCGTCCCCGCGGACATCACCGACGGCTTCAGGGTGAACGAGGTCGACGGATGGTACCTGGTCAGGCCGTCGGAGACAAGTCCGTTCTTCAGGGTGTACTCCCAGTACGACGACCCGGAGAAGGCCAAGAGCAAGGTCGAGGAATATTCCGCGCTGATAGAAAAGCTGAAGGGCTGAGATCAGCAGCGGAGGCTCTTCGCCCTTACGGCGATGACCTCGTTGATGTACCTGGCGGCAAGGATAGAGGTTATGCCGGCCGGGTCGGCAGGAGGGCATACCTCGACGACATCGAATCCGGCCATCCTGTCGCCGATGGCGTTGATGACCTTCTTGACGTCCATGGGCATGAGTCCGAACGGTTCCGGCGTACCAGTCCCGGGGGCGAAAGCAGGGTCTATCCCGTCTATGTCGACCGTGAGGTAGATCCTCTCGTTCTTCACGGAATCGAGGGCCTTCTTTATGGCGGCGTCGATCCCGGTCTCCATGACCTCGTAGGAGCTGATGAACGGGATCACATCCTCCCTGTCCAGCTCCTCCTCCCCGATGGCCCTGCATCCGATGACGAAGACGTTCTCGATCCCCAGATGCTCCGCGGCCCTGCGGGTGATGCAGGCGTGGCTGTTGGGGGTGCCGAGATACTCGTCCCTGGAGTCCAGATGGGCATCGATGGAGATCAGGGCGATGTCGTCCTTCTCGAAGTTGCGGACGATAGGTATGTTCACGGAATGCTCCCCGCCGATGGCGATGGTGAACTTCCCGTCCCTGATGGCCGGACCCATGGCGAAATCCACCTCGGCGATCATGTCCTCAGGAAGGACGAAGTCGTCGCAGTTGCCGTAGTCGCACACTTCCAGATGATTCTGGTGTATGCCGTGCTCGAAGTGGATCTCCTCAAAATTATAGGAGGCCCGCCTTATGGCGGTCGGGGCCTCCCTGGCGCCCGCTTTGAAGCAGGCGGTGTGGTCGTACGGGATCCCGTATATCACGACGTCGGCGTCGTTGTAATCCGCTTCCGCCCCAGCATACCCGATCCCGTACGGCATGTTCCACACTCACATGAATTTGTATCTGCCCATTGCGACGAGATACAGGACCTCTGCGCCCTCCTCGATCTTCTGCTCGGCATCGTCGTTGATGGCGATGGACAGGTTCTCGAAGGTCTCAAGGTCCATGACAAGGGCCTCGTTGTCCGTGATGGACAGGATCTGGCCTTTCCTCTTGTCGATCATCGGGACCTGCACCTTGGTGCTCACAGGTCCGACGATGGATTTCTTGGCTCCGGTGAAGATGCTGACCGCGTCGACGTTGGCCTTGGCGGATCCGTGCTTACCGGGCTTGGAGGTGGTGATCTTGACGATCTTGCAGGGCTCCTCGTCGATGTTGACGTACCTGCCCTCTTTCAGCTCCCTTATCTCTTTCATCTCCCACATTGGTCTCACTTTCCTTTGAATTCAAGTTCCGGGCTCATGGCCGGCAGTTCACTCCCCTGAGGGGGGTGTAGACATACAGGCCGTTCGTTGATACGGACCTCATGATATCTGGCTCGGACTATGGCCATTCATGATTATAAGCGTTTGTCGGATACCAGCTCGGAGAGATACGCCAGCAGTCCAGGATGATGGGGCTGACGCTGCCTGAAACATCTCATTTTGCTGTCCGATGCTCCGGAATCGGCCCTGTCATCGCTGCTTCTTGGGCTTCTTCCCTTTGCGGGTGCGCTGCTTGCCCTGCTTCCTCTCCGGCCTCTTAGGCGGGTCTGGATATCTCTTCTTGATGTCGGTGACCCTGAGCTTGAACTCCCTGTTGAGGTCGTCCCCCCTGAACTCGCCGCCGTAGAAGTCTATCTTGGCGGCTATGAGGACCTTTCCGGCTAGGGCTCTGGCTATCTTTCCGCTCTGCCAGTACGGGGCGCGGTGGACGTCGGGGTGCTGGTACAGGACTCCATGCTTCGGCCCCTTCTTCCCGGTGCGCATCTGCCTGAACATGGCCTTCTCGGCGCCCAGCAGCTGGACGGTGGACGACGGGAGCGTGGTGAGCCTCTCCAGGCCTCCGGCCAGAGATATGAGGCGGGCCGCGAGGGGGCCGCCGAGGATGGCGCACATGTTGGGGCAGGAATCCTCCACTATCCTCTCGATGTAGTCCTCGGTGCGCTCCTTGTCGTCGTACAGGCGGACGAGGGTGTCCGCCAGGTCCATGACCGCACGCATGTCGTCGGGGTCGAAGTCGGCGCCGATCGATACGACGTTCACTCCCAGCTCCTCCATGACCTCATCCCTCTCGCCGTACCTGGCGATGAGGTCGGCGTACTTCGAGTCGTGTGCCAGGTCGGCCAGCTCAGGGAAGTGCATCCCGTACCATTCGTGGAGCCTCTCGCTGTAGAGGTTGATGGTCGCTATCTGGTCGTCCAGGTTGCGGATGGCCTGCACCATGTTCCTGTCCCTGGCGACGGGCTCGGACGTGCGGAGCTTCGCGAGCCCCATCATGGCGGAATGCATCAGGTCTGAATCGAATCCGTAATCCTCCGCCTTTATGTACGAGGAGTCGAACGCCTCGGGCTTGCCGAGGGGCGACTGCCTCCTCTCTCCGACGGAGATCTTGCCCTTGGCCTTGGCCGCGAGCTCCCGCTCCTCGTCGAGGATGCCGCCCTTCTGCATATGTGCCAGCTTCGCAGCCAGCTCGTCAGGTTCCTTGGGCAGGAGGATGCTGGAGGCGATCCTTCCGTTCTTCTCGTCGACCAGGAAAGTTCCGAACCACTTGGTGATAAGTATCATGTTATCAGATCCTCAGGACCTTGTTGATCTCCTTCTTGGGGAGATCCTTCGCCTCGGGCGTGAGCAGCTGCAGCCTGGCCTGGAACTCGAGCTCCTCCATCCTGTTGTAGGCCTCCTCCAGGTCCTTGCCCTGGGTGAGGGCCCCGTGGCGGGCCATTATCATGGCCTTCGCCTCGTGCTCTGCGGCTATGGCGTCCACCAGCTCCTGCGATCCCGGGGTGTAGTAGGGGACAATGGGCACATGTCCGAGCAGGAGGACCCCCTCCGGGGTGAGGTTGCTGCGTATCTTCTCCCCCCTCACGGCGAGGGCGGTGCAATGGAGAGGATGGCAATGGACGACGGCGCCGGTGTCATAGTTGAGATTGTAGAGGGCGAGATGGAACCTGTGCTCTATGGAAGGCTTCCCTTCCGACAGTACCGAGCCGTCGGTGCCGATGAGCACCATATCCTCGGGAGACAGTAGGCCCTTGTTCCTTCCCGACGGGGTGATCAGGATCTCGGAATCGCCTATCCTGACGCTCATGTTGCCGCCGGCAGAGACGGTCAGCTGACGCTCGTACAGGAGATGGCACACATCCGCCAGCTTCTGTCTGGCATAGCGCTCGTTCATCCGATCACCTTGGAGATCTCGCTAGGCTTCAGGATCCCCTTCTCGGTGATGAAGCCGGCGACCATCTCCGCAGGAGTGACGTCGAAGGCGGGGTTCTTGGCCGGCGAACCGACCGGGGCGATCCTCATGCCTTTGATCATGGTGACCTCCTCCTCAGACCTCTCCTCGATGACGATGTCTGCCCCTGTCTTTGTATCGAAGTCGAATGTGGATATGGGTGCGGCCACATAGAACGGGATGCCGAAGTGCTTGGCGACTATGGCCTTGTCGAATGTCCCTATCTTGTTGGCGAAATCGCCGTTGGCGGCGATGCGGTCGGCGCCGGTGATGATCATGTCGACCCCTTTGCTCATGTAGTATGCGGATGCCCCGTCGGGGATGATGGCGTGGTCGATCCCCTCCTGGTTGAGCTCCCAGGCAGTGAGCTGCATCCCCTGGAGGCGCGGACGGGTCTCGGATGCGTAGACGAAGAACCTCTTCCCGTCATTCCAGGCCTGGCGCATAGGTGCCAGGGCGGTGCCGACATCGACGGTGGCCAGCGCGCCCGCGTTGCAGTGGGTCATGATCTTCATGCCGTCCTTTATGAGCTCCCCGCCGTACTTTCCTATGGCGGTGCATTTGTCGACCATCGACTGTGCATAGGCATCGGCCGCCTCCACGGGATCCCTTCCGGCGGAGAGGTCCTTGAGCATAGTATCCACAGCATAGAACAGGTCGTTGGCGGTGGGTCTGGCGGCCTTGATGGATTTCGCGGCTTCCTGTATATCCTTCCCGTTCAGCGCGGCCATGCACATCCCGTAGGCTGCGGTGCCCCCGATGGACGGGGCTCCGCGGGTCGTCATATTGCGTATCGCCTCCGCTATTTCGAGGTGATCGTCGAAATCCTTGATGACAATCCTGTCGGGCAGTTCCCTCTGGTCTATCATCCTGACCTTGCCGTTCTCGAACCAGACTGCTCTGATGTCCTGCTCTTTGCCGTCGACATTCGCTTTCATCGATAGTCACTATCACAGTATATGCGGGCCGATATTAAGATTGACCCGGATGTTTCCCGACTTCTTTTGCCTGTATCGCTTTGTATCAAATCAGAAAAAATCGGAACGGAAGGCCGGGATGATGGCTGAACCCGGGGTCTGCCTTGCACATCAGCAGGACATGGAAGAACAGTTATGGTGTCTCGCAGAGCGGATCGCATATACCGTTCATGATACCAACTGCACTCGGATATCAGGACATTCTCTTTTCGAAATGAAACATCTCGGCATCGTCTTCCGGATCATTCGGGTCCCGATGACGAGAATGGAAGAATTCGGTGATGTGGAAACCGCACCTGTTCACGTAGAAATGGATGTTCTTCTTCTCGAAATACGGTGTGCACGTCTCCCACACACGCACCTCGGGATACATCCTCTCGATGGCACACCATGCCTCATATCCGATGCCTCTGCTGTGTTCCCTTGGGGAGACGAACAGTATCTCCAGATCCCCTCTGTCACCAGAAACGGATACGATCGCTCCTCCGACAGGTCTGCCGTCCGAGATTATCCTGTACGTAGTGCCGTTATCGATCGATTTCTCTATCGTCTCGCGTGATATTATCTCCCCGGGTTCCTCATAATGATCGTCGCGGAGGCCGAACTCCTCGGTGGCGCCATACCTGAAGGCTTCCTGATTCTCCTTTATGAACTGTTCATGATCGGATTCTTTCAACGGTTCGAGGAGTACCGGGGACATTGTCAGCCGATGGCCGACGGAAGATATAACGTCGTTCATCTTCGGATCCAGGTAGTGACGGAATGCGATAATCGGGATTGTGCCTGAAATTGAAGCGGACCCGCCGGGAACCGCTTGAGGCAATGGCCAGATATTGAAAAATATGGTAACTTATACTTTGTATACAGGCATAAGTTCGGTAACCTATCTGATGGAAAAATACTCGGCCGAATGACGAATTCAGTCGTATTTGTTGGATCTGTATCCTATCTCGACCAGCAGGATCACGAGCTTTCCTTTGTCGATCTTGCTTATGAGTCTGTAGTTCCCCACCCTGTATCTCCACAATCCGGCCTTATCGCCGGCCAGTGCTTTTCCTGAAGCGAACGGATTGTCCGTTCCTTCAAGATGTTTGGAGATCCAATTGAGAATCATCGTTCTCGTGAAACGGTCCATCTTCCTCAGCTGCTTGACAGCATCATCGGTGTACTCGACGGAATAGCTCACTCTTCATCACCGAACATCTTGAGGACTTCTGCATGAGAATAGGTCTTCGGATTATCGAGGTATCTCCTGTATGCCGCTTCGCCGACAGCGATGTCATACTCATCCTCGATCTTCTCGAAGAGGGCCTGTTTGAAGGCCTCCCCCATGGAGACACCCATCAGCGCCGCATATCTTCTGGCGAGGGTTTCCTCTTCTTCAGTAAGTCTTATCGAGAACGCCATTTGATCAC